>Ga0209541_10002120_pt1 | contig 38177 bp, 55 predicted proteins | sample RifCSPlowO2_01_FD_184027 | JGI IMG/M metagenome (GOLD analysis project Ga0209541, IMG submission 184027) | Groundwater microbial communities from Rifle, Colorado - Rifle CSP2_plank lowO2_0.1 (SPAdes) (version 2) | ecosystem: Environmental > Aquatic > Deep subsurface > Groundwater | place...
GGTTTTAAGCTTGAGGACGGTGATGTCAGAAGAAAGAAGCGCAGGGCGGGGGAGCAATGTTCCTTCAAAGGTTCCTTCGTTTGTTGTTAGTTTAACAGTGTCTCCGGGTTTCATAGACTGGATGAGAAGGGGCGTGTTTTAAAAGGCTTTGCAGTATTAACCCAAGACTTCAGGACAAAAAGATGAAAAAGAAAAGAGTATTTAATAGTTACTTGAAAGCTTTAGAACCTTTGCGCCCACTTGAAATTTTTTGCGCGCCGACGTGGACTACTCCGCGAGCGCGACCATAGTAGTTGAAGACGACAACGGCACCGACGCTGCCGACGTTGCCGTAGTTGTCGCCGCCAAGACCAACAGAGCGCACGATTACATTGTCTTCTTTTCCTTTAAGCTCATCTTCAAGTTCTGGTGTGGTATAATCCAAGAAAAACCCTTCTTTGTAGCCACGCTCGCTCAAATAATGAGCGTTCAGTTCTGTAAGTTCAGTGTTTCCAAAGACTGCAATAACGTTTGGGTGTTGTCCATATGCTGACTTTCCACCTTTTTGTGCAGTTGCAAGTTTCAAAGGACGTTCTGCAAGCGCAGAAGCAACTCTTCCCGTGTCTTTTGCTTGCGCGATAAGGTCGCAAATGAATCCGTCCTTTACGGATTTGAGAAGGTTGTTTCCTTTGCAGTTTGCGTCATATCCTTCGTGGAGAAGCGCACGACCATGTTTATTATCTTCAAGATCTACAAAAGCGCAGACATAAGGCGCATCAACTGTAAAAGAACCATTATTTTTGAGTTTCAAACTTATCGTGCTTGTGCGCTGGTAGTCCGCTGAGCCATCAATTCCCGACTTGGTTTCTTTGTCATCGTTGTAAAAAGCAACGCGGACAGCTAATGCTTCTCCTATAGTTTGCAAGCGTCCGTCATGCTTTCGTGCAAACTCAAACGCTTGCGGAACAGTAAGTCTGTCTTGAGAACTTGAACTAACTTCAAGAGTTCCATAAACAGGGACGTCTTCAATGCGATATGTTGGTTGTGGACGGATAAGTTTTGTCATTGGTAATCACCACCTTGGGTTTTCAGAACGAACTATTTAAATCCTCCGATTTAAAACCACTGGGAAGTGATCAATATTTGAAAAACGAAAGGACTGCCATCGATATATTTATATACCACTTGCGACATTTATGTCCTGCATGATACAAAATTGGAGCAGATATTGCATATTGCAGCAGTTTTTTAATTTTCCTAGAAAAACATTTTTGATTCGTGAATTATCGCGAAACACAAAGTTGGCAGCAACAGCAGTAAGGATTCACCTTAAAGCACTCCTTAAGGAAGGACTTATTGTAAGAGAATCTCAAGGGTTGTACCCTACATTTAAGGCTGAAACAAATAATGCGTTATACAAGCTACTAAAATCGCAAAATCTCGTGCTTAGGTTGAACCAAAGCGGTATTTTATCAATATTGGAAAAAACACTATATCCTACTTGTGTCGTGTTATTTGGAAGTGCTTCAAGGGGAGAAGATACGGAAGAAAGTGATATAGACCTTTTTATTCAGGCAAAACAGTCAAAAATCGATTTGAGCAAATTTGGAAAAACACTCAACCGAAAAATTAATCTTCTTTTTGAGTCCGATTTCAAAACAGTAAGTCCTGAATTAATAAATAATCTTGCAAATGGAGTTGTCTTATATGGATATTTCAAGGTGATTTGAATGGAACAATGGGATGAAAAATCTGACAAGGTGAGCAAACTAAGACCTGATCTTGAGAAGGCGCGCGCACTTCTCAAAATGACCGAAGTGCGGGAGAAACGATCGCAACTAACTCCATTGCCCGAGTTTACGACGCTTCTGACAGAGGAATATTATGAGATTATAAAAGAACTTATTACTGGGATAATGAGCATTGACGGATGGAAAACCGTTAGCCACGAATTTCTCATTGGATACCTGGCAAGATTTTATCAGGAATTCAATACTTCAGAGGTAATGACCATTGATCAACTCAGAATAATTCGCAACGACATCGCGTACAGGGGAGCTATGATAAGCCCAGAATATTTGGATCGCAACCAGATGACTCTTCTTTCAATCATTCAAAAACTCAAGAAAATAGTGAATCAAAAACTCAGCACAGGGAAACCATGAAAAATTCTTCAAAAAGAGCAAGCACGAAAGAATTTTTTGAAGTTGTTATTGGACCTATGCGAATCTGCCCTGAATGTGAGAACGAAGAGCTTGAAATCACTGCAGATTTGAACACATTTGAGTGTAATCTCTGTGGTGCAGTGTGGAAAAGAATTAAGCCACTGATGCGTGCTGATGGAAAAATGATGCAACTACCTGTAAAACTAAAATCACTTCTTAAACATTCTGATGTATTGCCGCTTGGGGAACAGTGAGCGCTAATCCAGTGCATACTTATAATTAATTTTGTCTTCGCTAAACGTGGTGGTGACAGAGAGTTCTCCAATGCGAGTGAACGTCTTTGTTTGCTCATGTGCTCGTTTGAGCGCTTCTCGTGGGTGTCTCACACCAAACGCAATCTCAAGGCCACTCACGCCGGTAAGAAATCCACATACCAGGTAGTGGAAATTTTGGCCGTTTGGTTGGATGTCAATATGGCTAGGGACAAGAAGAGTTCCACGTTCGCGCACCTCTTGTGTCTCATCTGTTCCAAGAAGTTCTTTTACAAAATTAATATGTTCAATTTCTCGGGGGACTGCATAAATGAGGGGCTGTGCGCATAAATCCACAAGAATACTTAGTCTTCCAGGTATTTTTCTATCTCCATAAGTTCTTCGCAATTCTTCAGTCAATCGGTCGTAGGTTTTCATGCGTTTCCTATGTGGAAAAGGTTCATATTATTATGCCAAACCTTTATAAATGCTAAAAAAGACCATATTTCTATGTTACAGTATGTTGTATGGGCGGTTACCTTCGTGTCCCTTTGGGTTACGATTGTGTTGTTGAATTATGTAGCGGACGCTCCAAAGAAGAGGCGTTTGTTGCGGTATCCGCTTATAACAATCGGAATTCCCGCGTTTAATGAAGAGGAAGGGGTCATCAAGACAGTGAAGTCCTTGCTTGCCGCGGACTATCCGATGAACAAAAAGGAGATTGTTGTAGTCAATGACGGTTCCACAGACAATACTGCCAAGATCATGCGCGAGTTTGTCAAGATTCATCCTCAGGTCAAGTTTATCAGTAAACAAAAAGGTGGGAAAGCGTCTGCGGTGAATGCTGCGCTCAAAATAGCGAAGGGCGAATTCTTTGCAGTGATTGATGCGGATAGTCGTATCGATAAGAACGCGATCAAGGCTTTGCTTCTACACTTTACGAATCCAAAGACTGGTGCAGTTATTACGCGAATCCGTGTTGACCAGCCAACAAATTTTCTTGAACGCATGCAGCGTTTTGAGTATATCATGTCGAGTTTGACGAGGTTTATGATGCGCAACTTCGGAACGTTGGCCATCACGCATGGTGTTTTGAGCATGTTCCGCACGAACGTTCTTCACAAGATTGGTGGTTTTGTGCAGGACCGTAATAATCTCACTGAAGATTTTGAGATCGCTTTACGCTTGCGCAGGGCTGGTTTTGTGGTTGAAATGGCGACTCAGGCAATAGGTTACACATGTGTTCCAAAGACGATGAAAGGCATCTGGCGTCAGCGTTTGCGCTGGTCCCGTGGTTATTTGTACAACATGGTGAACTACAAGGATTTGTTCTTCTCAAAAGGCCAAGGCGTGTTTGGGACGTTCCAGCTTCCGATGAACTTTTTGGCGGTCTTGCTGCTTATCTTGAACGTCGGCATTATTTCGTATGATTTTCTAGACCGTGGCTCAAGTTTTCTGCGAAGAAGTTTCACGCTGTCAGGTTACTTTTGGAATACAGTGTTTGACTTTCCTTCAATCAAGGAACTTGTCCTTGCCCGCAATGTGCAAATTGGATTGCCTGTGTTGCTGAGCCTTGTTCTTGGAATCTACTTGATTTTTGTGGCTCATCGGGTCTTTAACGAGCGTATTCGAAGTCATCTTGCTCCCGCGCTTGCATACATCTTGGTCATGCCCTATTTTTCAACAGTAAATTGGATTTCCTCAATTGTGCATGAGGTAGTTAGGACAAAGCGCAAGTGGTAGCACAACGCTTTTAAATCGCCTTCGTTGTTTTTCTTCTCATGCCGTCGTAGCTCAGTTTGGATGGGGAAAGATTTATAACGGATGTTTTTATTTATTGGGTGATGCGAGTGCTGTTAAGTCCTCAGTCCAAAATGCAATTGCGCAAGGACCTTCAAGAGTTCTACGGGGTAAAAACGCTTCAAGAACTTTCGGTAAAGTTAGGGATTCCATATGGTAATATTGAACAGTGGTTTTACAACAAACGAAGGTATGTACCATTTGAAAGGATTCCAAAAGAACTTCATTCAAGTTTAATTATTATTGATCGGCAAGAAGATAATTGGGGACGGGTAAAAGGGGGAAAGAAAACAATTTCCATTCTCCTGCAAAAGTACGGTAAAACTGTTTTACGTCAACGTCAGTTAAACGGAGCAAGAAAAAGTCAGGAGTTGCGAGAGCAAAGAACAGGAGCTTTTTCTGTTGACGTGTGATCCATTATTTCTTGAGTTTTATGGTGCCTTGCTTGGTGATGGTTGGTTGAGCGCTCTTTCCAATGAAAAGAAAAAATTGTGGTGGGTAGGGGTGAGCGGTCATGCTAAGTTGGATAAATCGTACCTAGAATATCTTGCAAAAAATATAAAAGCGCTTTTCAAAAAAGAGGTTTACTTTAAGTTCAAGAAAGGCACGAACGGGTTGGAGTTTATTCTTTGTCACAAAGCTTTGCTACTTTTTCTTAATAGAGAGTTAGGTTTTCCGATTGGACTGAAGAGCGATCTAAAAATTGCAGATGGCATAGCGGCGGACTGGGAGAAACTAAAGCCAGTGATACGGGGCATCTTTGATACCGACGGTTGCTTTTATCTGGACAAAACTCCTGTGGGAAGGCCGTATCCTTGTCTTTCAATTACGATGAAAGCGCCTGTTTTATTGGGCCAGATAAAGGAACAGTTGGTAAATCACGGCTTCAAATGTTGCATAACAGGAATAAAACTGTTGTTGAAAGGAAGCATACAGATTAATAAATGGATGGTTGAGATTGGTTCAAATAACCCTAAACATAAGAAAAAGTATGAATTATGGAAAAGCTCCTGTGGCGCAACTTGGATAGCGCAACAGCATCCTAAGCTGAAGGCTGAGGGTTCGAATCCCTCCAGGAGCGTTTAAATGTATATCCTCAAACACATCCCAGACGACTTCATCGTAACTGAAGTCAGTACCATCATACCTAAATTAGAAGGAAAATTCATCTACTTCACCCTCAAAAAGACCGATTTTACCATCCACGAAGCGCTGCGCAGGCTTGCGAAAGAGCTGAACCTTCCGCTCAAGAATTTCTCGTACGCAGGTATCAAGGACCGTCGCGCAATTACTGAGCAAGTCTGTGGCGTTTCGGGCGTTACCAAAGAACAGTTGTCGCGCGTAAATATCAAAGACATTCAAATTGAGTTTCTCGGTTACGGAAGCGACCCAGTCCACGTTGGCGATTTAGAAGGGAATCAGTTCAAGATCATCATCAGAAAAATAGAAAAGCTCCCAATAATCAATGCGAAATTTCGCAACTTGTTCGGTGAGCAGCGTTTCAGTACGCAGAATGTTGGAATCGGTCGTTTTCTTCTACAACGAAAATTCAAAGAAGCCGCAGAATTAATTGCTGTCAAAGATGTGCACTTAAGCAAGATTATGCACGTTGATGCGTCGACAAAAGATTTTGTGGGTTCCCTTCGCCGCATCCCAAGAAAACAGCTCTTATTTTTCATCCATGCGTTCCAAAGCCATCTGTGGAACAATGCTGCGATGAAGACGAAAGAAGGTGAGCTTCCGCTTGTCGGTTTTGGCACAGTTGTTGAAGATAAATCAACGAAGCAAGCGCTTGCGCAGGAAAACATTAAGCCCAGGGATTTTATCATCAAGGAGCTTCCCGAGATTAGTGCAGAAGGCGGGATACGGAATGTGTGGGCACAAGCAAGCAACCTCAGCGTAGGCAAGTTTGAACCCGACGAGTGTTTTGAAGGAAAGAAGAAAGTGAAGATTGAATTCTTCCTGCCGAGAGGTTGTTACGCTACTGAGTTTATCAAACAAGCTATGAACGTGCCTCAACAGCTCTTACAATCTCTTTGAAAACTTCTTTAACAGTGTTGTTTCCGTTGACAGTGTAAACAAGATTCCGCGGTCGGTAATATTCAAGCAAAGGCTCAGTTTCGTCATGATATGTTTCAAGTCTTTTTCTGATAAGTTCAGGCGTGTCATCTTTGCGTTTGACAAGTTCTCCGCCACATAAGTCGCAAACGCCTGCTTTTTTAGGTTTGTGTGCGGGTCCATAGCTTGCTTTGCACTTCATGCATTCAAGCCGAGAGGATAATCGTTTGATAACTTCTGGGTCTGAAAGTCCAAGCTCAAGGACAAGGTCGATAACAACGTTCTGGTCGAGTTCTTCTGCTTGGTCGAGCGAGCGGGGGAAGCCGTCAAACAGATTGTGTTCTCCAAGGTTTTTTTGAACAAGTTTCATGACAAGCATGGAAGGTGCGAGTTCTCCTTTTCGCATATAAGTGAGCATCTTTTTTGCGAGTTCATCTCCCCCTCGCCGTCCAAGTTCGCCAGGTGAAATGTGTGTCAAGCCGTATTTTTGGTACAGGAGTTCAGCTTGTGTTCCTTTTCCGCTTCCAGGTGGTCCAAGTAAAATAATATTCATAAGCCTATGATTCTGCACAGGTCTTCATAAACCTTTTGGGGAGGGTTGCTTGCGTCAAGAACGTGCAGCACTCCTTTCGCAGCATAAAATCCAATAAGCGGAAATGTTTCCTTGCGGTAAAGGTGCAGCTTTGTAGGAATTGATTCTTGCCGGTCATCGTTGCGTCGCTCAGGTTCTTTTCCACAGCAAAGAGAGGGTGCAGGGTTATTGTGGCCGTAGATTGAGTGGCAGGAAAGACAGGTTCTGCGTGCACGCATACGTTCAATATTGATTTCAGCAGGCAGAGAGAAATGGATTGCCTTGTCAACGAGTATTCCTCGTCTCTCCATCATCCGCGCTTGGGCAATTGTGCGTGGTGTTCCATCAATGACATTCCCATTTTGCGAAAGGCTTTTCTCAAGCAGACGAATCGGAAGGTGGTCAGGTAAAAAACCTCCAACTGCAATCACGTTTTGCATTTCTGTCGCAACAGGGTCGGCATCGCGCAAAAGGTCGCGGTACGCGTCTCCGCTAGAGTAGTGGTGCATTCCATGTTCGCGCGCGTAGCGTTGTGCTTGTGTTCCTTTTCCCGATCCAGGCATTCCAAGAAAGACGAGGTTCATATTATCCCAGGTACCCCTGGATTTCATCAGGAGGGATGTTTTTGGTCCATGATTCCCGTATTTTCTTGACAAAGGGAAGCAGTTGTTTCTTTTGTGTCATCCACATGTCGTATACTTTGCGGATGGTTTCCGCGTCAGTCTTATCCTCCACCAAAATGTCTGTTTCAAGCAGTAATCGGTAGTGTTCCATGAATTGTTTGAGGATTTCAAGGAGTTGTTTTTTCTCGCCATGGGTGATTGAGCGGCATTCGTACATGTCGGTGAAACTTCCCGGGTCGGGCGAAAATGCGTGTTCCATTACGTGCAGGCAGGTTTCGAGCTTTTCCGCGATTTTACGTTTGGTCGCGCGCAAGAGAAATGCTTCATTTTCAATCAGCAAGAGTTCAAATTCTTTGTTGATTTTGTCGAATTCAGGCAGTACGGGATGTTCTTTTCGCAAATGTTCGTAGGTTTCTTGAATCATGTGTTTTTATGCGTGAGAACTCTATATAAAAATTGTGCAAGTGAAGAGGGTGTTTGCAAAAGGAAGCTTTTTAAACTCGCCAAGACCGTTTTTGTTTATTGCCTCTGTAGCTTAGTAGCCATAGCGGCGGTTTTGTAAAATACGTCAAAAGAACCGCAGGTCGAGGGTGCAACTCCCTCCGGAGGCTTAGCCGAATAGTATAACTCTCCCTTTTTCTTTTCCCTTTTACTCTTTCGAGTTTTTGGGTACAAAAAGTAGCCATTGGGTTAAATAGGTCTTTTTTCTCAAAAGGAGATTGTTATGTTGACCATCTACAATCGGGAGAAGGAACACCTTTCACAATTCAAGAGACTCTTCAAACGTAATATAACTCAATATAATAAGGACATTATTGAGAAGTTTGATAAGTACCTTTCGGCACAAATTATCAGCCTTAAACGTAGAAGCAAGTATCTTTGGATACTTGGAAAGCTTGCAGAATTGTTTGGCAAAGACTTTGACAAGGTTACGCGAGAAGAGGGAGATAACGCCCCAATTCCCGCTAAATTATTTTTTAGTTTGTTATTACTATAAGGGTTTTCGGGCGTTATCTTTCTAGAAATTAAAAGGTTAAATTTATATCTTCTCAACTTGATTAGTCAGATATGATAGTCTACCTCGTGCGTCATGCTCAAACCAGAGCTAATCTTGGTGGGACTGAGCAAACTGTAACGCCTGAAGGTTTGAAACAGATTGAGCGTGTTGCAAAGGCACTTCCTGCTGTTGAAACAGTTTATTCAAGTGACCAACACCGCGCACTTATCACCGCAGAATCTATTGCAAAAGTAAACAAGGTTCCCGTTATTCAAAATCCTGACTTGCAAGAAATTTACGCATGTATTGTTGGTGGAACAACAGAAAACCCTGCCCCGAAAAGAATGAAAAATGACAAAAGGCGCGCAAAAAAAGCATTCAAGTTTATCAAAGAATTAAAACAGAAAAATGTAGCGATTGTATGTCACGGAAACATTATTCGTTTCTTCATGGCTCAAGTGGCAGGACTACCTTTGCAGAATATGTGGAGCTTTGATGTGCGAAACTGTTCAATAACCACGTTGCGCGTCACTGGTGATGTGGTTGATATTCTTAATGTGAATGATACGACCCACCTTTAGTCTGAACTGTTCAAATTAAGCTATTTCAAGGTGGTTCTAGTAGCACGATATTTTTTGTGAATTTCGTTTGCGAGTGTGTACGCATCTTCTCGTGAAATTGACCCATCAAGAAGCTTTCCAGGAGCAAGCGGTACAAGATGCCCATCAATGTGGCCGTCACACAAACGAATGGCGTGAACTCTGTAACGGTCTCCAAGATGCCGTTGTAGCCACGCTGCGCCAAGCTCGTGATTTTTCGTTCCTATGCTCATAACAATATCTCTGCCGAATTTAAGACAGTTAGCCGCGTCAAAAGCGATTTCGTAACGGTCGTCAATAGACTCAGGTCCTTCAATCGGAGTGTCAAGAGCATCTTTCCAGAATCGAAAATCAAGTCTGCCTTCTTCCAATGATGGACGAGGCGCAACCACTATTTATTTACTAACGGATCCTCGCACCTCAACAAGAGCGAGCTTGTGCTTACGAAGAAGGTATTGCTTCCCGCGTAAGACTTATTTCGCTTTCTCGTCCACTTGATACAGCTCAAAAGTGTTTCCTTCAGTGTCAAGGAAGTATCCTTGCCAGTTTATGAAGGTTAGGTGTTATTTTAATAATTTTATGGTGGCCCTTTGCTTCCTTGAGCATATATTACAACAGGCAAGTCGCTTGGGATGTTGTCAATAATTTTCCAAGAAAGTTCAATTTCGTCTTCGCGGACAAAGAAGGATTGGTCTGCGCGGATAACATCTTCGATAAGAGTCCCATACGCTTCTGGAGTGTTTGCTTCGAATCTGCCTTGGGAGAAATTCATTTCCACGGGAGAAATTTCTTGTGTTCCTGGTTTTTTGGTGTAAATGTTAAGTGAGACTCCTTCGTCAGGTTGGATACGTATTTTGAACGTGTTTGGTTCTGTCGGGCAGCTTTGTATTCTGCATTCTGCGAGTTTGAAGTTAATCGTGATGGATGTTTCTTTTGCGGCGAGGTTTTTTCCTGCGGTGATGATGAACGGCACTCCTTTCCATGCTTTGGTGTTGACTTCAAAGCGCGCCCGTGCGTACGTGGGAGTTCGTGAACCAGGCGCAACGTTAGGTTCGTTGAGGTATCCTTTGTATTGTCCGAGTGTTATTTCGGCGAGTCGCGTTTTTTTTAGGACGCGTGCCTTTTGGTCCCGGATGTGTCCTCCTGCAAGTTTGAGGGGGGCTTCCATTGCAGTAAGTGCAAGAAGCTGAAAGCCATGGTTTTGGATGATGTCTTTAATCACTCCGTACTTGTCATAATAGTTTCCTCGTCCTTCTATTCCTATTTTTTCGGTCATGGTTATTTCTACAGAGTCAACGTGCTTGTTGTTCAAGAGTGGCTCCAGGATGCGGTTGGTGAAGCGTAGGAATGCGATTCCGCTGACGAGTTCTTTTCCCAAGTAGTGGTCAATGCGGTAGATGTCTTTTTCATCGAAAACGTTAAGTATTTTCTTGTTGATGTTTTTCGCAGACGCAAGGTCCCATCCGAATGGTTTTTCGTAGACGAGTCGTGACCATCCGTTGGTTGTTGTAAGTCCGTTTTTGGATAGGGAGGTGGTTATGGTGCTGAAATGTTCAGGAAGGGTGGCAAAGTAGAAAATTCTGTTTCCGGGAAGTTCGTGTTTTTGTTCTATTGTCTTGAGAAGTAATGCGAGTTTTTGGTAGTCTTCTTGGTTATCGAAATTCATGGCAAGTGCGTAGCTTGATTGTTTGATAAGTTTCCATGATTGTTCATCCTTTTGTCCGATGAACTTTTCTGCGGCAGCAATAATTGGCTCGATTGACGTTGCTGAGCGGGAGATTCCAACAAATGCAAGATTTTTTATTTTTTTGTTTTTGATGAGCTGGTAGATTGCCGGGATGAGCTTGCGCTTAGTTAAGTCCCCCGTTACTCCAAGGATGATGAACGTGACCTGCTCCATCAGGGAACAGGAGGGGGCGAGATATTTAAAAGCTATCCAAAGCTTTTTATGGAGTATTTGTTCTGGGAAAGGTATGAAAAAATCAGAAAGTGAGTGGAAGAAGGAGCTTTCTCCTGATGCATATACCGTCTTGCGAAAGAAAGGAACCGAAATGCCTGGCACAGGCAAGCTGTTGCACAATAAGGAAAAAGGGATGTATGCTTGCGGTGGCTGTGGCGCTCAATTGTTTGCTTCTGACACAAAGTTTGAATCAGGCATGGGCTGGCCTAGTTTTGATAAGGCAATTCCTGGCGCGGTGAAATTTCACGAAGATGTGGGCCAGGGGATGCGAAGAGTCGAAGTCACCTGCGCAAAGTGCGGCGGTCATCTGGGTCATGTTTTTAACGATGGACCAACCAATACAGGCAGGAGGTTTTGCATTAATTCATGCGCGCTCAAGTTTGAGAAGGGGTGATGTTTCAATGCGTGCTTATGCGCACACGATTAGGGAGTTTGAGCTTGCTCGCTGGTTGCGTCCCGAATTAAAAGGAAAGTTGTGTACGTTGGATCAATTAGAAAAGATGGTTGGTGGAGTGGTGAAGCGGGGCGAATTGTACGCTGCGAGGGCTGTATCAGGCAGGTTTCGCAATGTGGCGTACGTCTGTACGTGTGGTATCGTTATAGGTCCTCCAGATATTCGCGTGCAGGAAAATGCGGGTCTGTTTGCAGGTCGGGAAGCGCTTGATTTTTACTGCACGAATTGTTATGTGAAAATGCGTTAAATGTGGCAGCTTTTCGCCTCTCGTTTCCGTAAATATTTCTGATGATATTCTTCCGCTCGGTAAAACGTGCTAGCGGGAACAATCAGTGTGATAATAGGTTGCTTCCATTTTCCACTCTTATCCATTTTTTTCTTTGATTCTTCAGCGATTTTCTTCTGTTCAGGAGTGTGATAGAAAATAACCGATCGGTATTGTGACCCTTCGTCCGGTCCTTGCTGGTTTGGTGTGGTCGGATTGTGATTTGCCCAGAACACGTTAAGCAGTTCTTCGTACGTTACATGAGAATCCTCGTACTCCAGATGCACAACTTCTGCATGTCCTGTTCCATCTGTGCAGACTTGTTCGTACGTGGGGTTCTTTGTCTTACCACCCATATATCCAACAACCGTCGTAAGTACTCCAGTTATCTTGCGGAACGTCTCCTCGACTTCCCAGAAGCATCCTGCTCCGAATGTTGCTTGTTGTTTCATGTTTTTTCTTGGCAGGGAAGGGTTTAAATTTGTTTTGAATAGAAGTGTTTTTCAATTTTCAGTGCAGCATAGAGCGTCAGTGTGAGAAATATAAAGTGTTCAGGCAGGACGATTGCGTGGAACCACCAGGCATATCCCAGAAAAGCATACCTGAGTTCAAGCAGGACGACCGTGATGAGCGAGACAATGAGTGACTGGCGCAAAATGGTTTGCTTGCGTAAAACAAGTGATGTAGCAAACGCGATGATTGTCCCAAAGATAATTTTGTTGCGAAAGTACCAAGATGGAACAGAAAGGGAGGGCACATTTGCATGGACGAGCCAGTCAAAGAAGGTGAATACAAGTACTGTTAAGAGGACAAGTCCGAATCGAGTGATGAGTTGTTTTGTGTTCACAAAACTGTTGAATGGCAAAAGTTCTACTTAAATGTTGCGTGACTGTTGAGTTTTTCAAGAATAAATCTGTTAAACTGGTTGTGTATTTGTGATTTAAACGGCAGGTTAAACATACGTTAAAAACAACAGTTTTTCTTTATATTCTTTTCCGTGCTAGAAAGTATATACAGTACGGTTATATTGCCCAAATGGTTATATTCAAGGCAAGTATAGAGTGTATTACTGAATAATGGATGAGTGCCGGTCGATGCAGAGCGCGACTCCCGGTACAACAACATATTCGGTCCCGCGCTAAGCGCACTTGCTAGATGCCGGCGACCCGTTCCATTCTATTCAGTAATATATCAACAAAAAAGAGCGTGTCTGTGTTGGATGGTCGCGCGGCTTGAGCTGATCAGGCCCGATGGCAATAAATATCCTTTACAAAGTGCGCGAATGTAGTGAAACTGCCCTGTTTTGTTGGAACGCATGGTAGTTGGATTGCTATTTTCTGGTGAAATTGGGACCTAGTTGCACACTTAAGAGTATTACTGAAAAAGTGACGTGACTGAAAACTCTCCGATTTCTCCGATTCTGTTGGGAAATCTTCCGACTTTTTCAGACAAGAGTTTATGAATCGAGGTTGCTGTTTTTTGTTCATGTAGGATGACTTGATTCTTGTGCGTGAAAAATTGAAGTTCATAGAAAAAGAACAAATTATTTTTCCTTCGTACGCGTGCAGAAGAGCAGTTTTCAGGCAGTTGAGTATTGAAGAGCTCTACGATACTTTATTAAATCCACAAAAACTCATTGAAGTTGAGAGACAGATAGTTGAAGATGAAGAACGCTTCAATTGTTTATTTGCTGCTGGAAAAAGAAGGTTCCTGCGGATAGTGCTCGTATTTGATGAAAGGGAAACACGAATAAAAACAGTAATCAAGTTGAGGAAACAATGGCAAATACGCTGAAAACATTGGTTGATTATGACGCAAAGTCCGATAGCCTTGCACTTTCTAGTCCGCAAAAGTATAGTTCGCGTTCAGTCGAGCTTGGTGATATCATTATTGATTTTGATGCGAAGAATGCTGTTGTGGGAATTGAGCTTTTGAATGCTTCGGCGCTGCTTAAAACTTTGACGCGACAGGAAGTGTCCAAATCAATGCTTGAGCAAATAAAGTCAGCAAGTTTCGTGCAAAAAACAGTTGGAAGCACCATAGTAGTGACATTTGAAATTCATCTTCAAACAAAAACTCTTGCAAATGCTATTGCGGTTCCCCTTCACGCAGAACTAGCATCGTGATTGAAAGTCCCGGTACACTTTTATCATTATGAAATATTTTCCTTGATATCCTTCGCTATCTCATCAACCGGATAATCGTGCGTTTCCCCGCGAAGCGTAGTAAGTTTGAAGTTTTTCACATTGCATTCCTCTAATAGGAGTTTAAGTTCTTCTACGCTGCCAGCAGGGTCATGGCTGTTTTGGATGAAGGTTGTTGGAATCTTCCAGTTCAAGAGCCATTGCTCAAGGGGGAAGTTATTTTTCTTGCTCCAGTGCAGCGGCACTCCTGCAAAGATGCAGCGTTCAGGTGAAACTTTTCTCTCAAAAGCTCCTTTGAGTGTTACAAGGATTCCTGCTGATTTGGCAAAGATAATTGTTGGCGCAAGCTGTTCAAGCCGGTTGACTTCAGTGTCAAGGTTGATGAGTTGCGCGTTGTTCTTCCAGTGTTCGTAGACAACAGTGTGGGTAGGAAAGGGCAATAAGCGCGAGATGCGCTCTATCCAGTCTTTGTTCTCGCTTGAGTTTCCTCCAAGAAGGACGATGGTTTTGCTCATGGTAGTCAATAAGCAGATTTAGTTTATTATAGATTGTATTGAACAGAATAAGAAAGATAAACAAAATAAGAACTATTTCTTCTTGGTATATTCAACATATCCGCAAGTTCCGCACACAAGTCTGTCTGCGTGGTTTGCCATGAAAAATCCCGTGCCGCATTTGGGACAGCTTTTGTTCTTGCGTTTTAACGTATCGCCGGTCTTTTCAAACAGTTTCCACATTCCTTTCTTTGGTGGTCCTTTTTTTGCTGGTGCTTTTTCTGGTGCCATGTGATACCTCAACTACTTAGCTGCTGGCGCGTTTGCGTCAGCCTTCTTTTCTTTCTTCTTGGGTTCTACTTTTTTCATTTGTTCTTTGCTTGAATAGATGTGTGCGTCGAATGTTCCGGTGATTCCGCCAAAACTGCCGTAGATGTGTTTTACCGTCACATGTTCTGTCGGTACATTGAACTTCTTTGAGAGTGCTTCGGTTACTTCTTTGTTGCTTGGCGTTCGCTCGCTAAATGCCAGAGTGCCGGTTACTTCTTTGCGGCCCAAAAGGCCGTTTTCCTTTTCGTTTTTAACAATTAATTCCATTTTCATGTCACCTTGATTGCGTATTCGCCTTCGGCGTCTGCTCCAATTTTCCTGGCGATGTCGCTGTTTTTCTGGTCGAGAATGCTGATGCGTCCTTTCCAGTTTGCTACGGGTTGTGATGCTTTGCAGTGGGGGCATTCTTCTCCGTCATAGAGAAGTTTGCAGCGTTTGCATGCGTTTTTTCTGGTCATTTGTGAATTCCTCCCACTTGTGTGGTGGTATTTTCCTGTTGCCGAATTCTCAAATTTGAAAACTTCAACACTTTTTGATTATTTCTTGAAATTTTCATAATGATTTCTTCTTCTTTTCTTTCTTGTCGTCCTTTTTATCTTCTTTTGGTTCTGTTGCTTGTGCGTCTTCTGCCGCAATCCAGTCGAGTCGTCCAAGGCCTGGTTGTCTCATGGTGAGGCCGATTTTTGGGTTGGTGACGTCTTTAAACGATACCGCAATAACTCGTGCTCGGCATGCGTCTCCGACGCGAAGTGCGCGTTTGCTGTCTCGCCCAGACAAGGTTTTGTCTTTTGCGAATGTGACAAAGTCGTCCATTGTTTGCGAGATGTGAATCATGCCGTCGATGGGTCCAAGGGTGATGAATGCGCCAAAGTCTGCGATGTCTTTGATTTTGCCGGTTAATACTTCGTGGAGTTCTGGTTGGAACAAGAGTAGTTCGAAGGTTGTTTCGTAATAGCTTGCCCCGTCTCCTGGGATGATGATTCCTTCGCCGATGTTTTTGACGCTGGAAACGTCGATGACAACGCCCATGGCCGGGTCGATGAGGCCGTCATATTTTTGTTTGACGGCGCGTAATATTGCTTCGTTGATTTCAAGGTTGAAGAGTCGTGGTGAGACTCTGATGTGGTCGCTTATTTCCGTTCGATAAAACATGTAGTTTCCTCCGGTTGGTTTGCATCAATGCCCATGAGCTTGGAAAGAACCCGTGGGCATCTCATTTAGTCTATCGAGCTAGGGAGGGGTTTATAAAGATTGCGGAGGGATAACGCAAGAAAAGTGCGTCTTTACAAAAGCGGGGTCACGCCCCAACCAGCTCCAGCATCTTCTTTGCGCGTATCACGATGACAGGTTGTCCTTTTTTCTTAAGTCGTGCTTTCAAATCGCGATCGACCGTTGCAACTATCGTTTCAAGGTTTGCCCGTTGGAGCAATAAATAGTCAGTGTGGCCGCCAGACGTGGGATAAATAGTGACGCGTTTGGTCATAAGAATGGTTTTTGCTAATTTTGCAGCAGCTCCTTCTTTTCCGCCTCTGTTTATTATGGTTTCAAGTTCATCGAGTGTTCTGTCTAGTATTCCGACAGTGAACGAGAAGTCAAGGATGCGCGTAAGTTCAGTATGGATGTCTATCTTGTGCTGCGCGCATTCAACTAACAGACTTGTGTCGATAAGGATGGTTTTCATGAGAGGGAGATAAGGAACGGGTAATCAACGCAGTGATGTGGGAATAGATGATGCATGCGAAGGCAAGAGGTGCAGCTATTCCTCCTATATTTTGAGCGAGAAGGACAAAAACGACGGCAGTGGTTTCAACACTTGTTGGTGTTGCCAAGGTCATTAGTGCGAGGGCGTGTGTGTTGTGTTGTTTATGTAGGGTGAGCCAGAGTGTGATGAATCGCAAGCAAGTGTACACAATGAAAAGAGTGATACTTGTGACGATGAAGAATCGGGTGAGGGGGATTTTGACAATCATTCCTGAGAGGAGGAAGACGAGAAGTGAGATTGTTGTGGTTAGTGAGTGTTCTGGTTTGAGAAGTGTGATTTTGTGCTGGGCGTATGCGCTGGTGAAGAAAAGTCCAAGTGTTGCAGCGGCCAAGATGCCGTTTCCGCCAAGGTGTTCTGCTAAGACGTACGATAGTAGTGTTGCGGCTACAAGTGCGAGCCATGCGTGTGGCTTGTTCCAAAGGGAGTGGACGAGTTTGAAGAGGATGACTCCTACAAACACTCCTGTTCCGATTCCTATGGCAAGTCCGCTCAAGACGGGAGTAATTTTTTCTGCCAAAGAGAGGGATGTCGCTTGGGTGGCGTTAAGTATAAGAAAGGGGAGAACAATTGCAAGGGGTGTTGTGATGGTGTTTTGGTGGAACATCTGGTTGTTTGTAGGGATAAGGATGGCTGAAATGAGCAGGCTTATTGCGACGGGAAGTCCGATGAGTGTGTGGGCTGCAAGAGTGAGGAGCGCAAGAACCAGTCCGGCGGTAAGCAACGCAGTTTTTGTTGCTCTGGCAATTGAGGTGTCAAATTCTCGTGGGCGGAGGCGTGCCGTGCTTTCAAACGCGATGAGCGCGAGTGCCGCGATGGCGATGGTGCTTACAAGGGCAGGTGAAAGTGAAAGCGCGGGGAAGAATGTTCCAAGCGCAAGTCCTGTGATGAGCAGCAGGAGTTCTTGGGAAAGTGTGAGTTTGCGCGCGATTCGGGAAATCATAAGTCCGACAGCAAGTAATCCTGCGAGCAAGATGAATGAAAGAAGTGCTTCCTGCATGTTGTGGTTGAAGAAGGCGCGCTATTTAAACGTTGAGTACGGCGAAGTATCCGATTTGTTCTTTGATTTGTTCAATTCGTGCGTAGATGTCGCGCATCAGTTTTGCGCGTTCAGTGGGTGTATAAATGTCTGATGTGATGTTTAGTGCCATGTTTCGTGTTTGGTCTATGAATTGTCCAAATTGGGTATTTGCGGGCATGTCCCTGTGCCCAAGTCCGAGTGCTCTGCGAAGTAAGGGGGTGAATTCATTGTGGTTGATGGTTTTTGCAGTGGTTTCATCTCCCTTTTTGCTTGCTTCCACGATGCGTTCAAGGATGGCGGGAAGGTTTATGGATTTGTTCATGGAACATTTTCATGAAGGAGACTATATAAGCTTTTCTAACATTGCTTACTCAAAAGTAGTTACGCAATCTCGTACCAAGCCTTTTTAAAATCAAGCATGCTCTTGTGTAAAATGAAATTTGCATCATTGTCAAAAGAGGTCCTTGCGCGCATTGTTCCAAACGCGCAGGAGCGAAAGGAGACTCTTGGTAAAGTTCATGCGTTCGTTAAAGAACTTAACGTCCAACTTAAGCGAAACAGAATTCCCGCAAAAGCGGTTCTTGGTGGTAGCTACGCGAAAGACACCTGGCTTTCCGGTGATTATGATGTTGATGTATTTGTAAGGTTCTCTCCCAAAGTAAAAGAAAATTTGAGCGACCTGCTCGGGAAAGCGCTCGGCAAATGGAACCCTGAGCGTATCCATGGTAGTCGCGATTATTTTTGGGTTCGTGACAGTGTTAAGTATGAGATTGTTCCGGTGCTTGATATCAAAAAAGCAGTTCAAGCCCAGAGCGTGACTGATTTTTCCCCGCTTCATGTCGCGTGGGTGAATGGCAATGGAAAGAAGTTCAAGAACGACATTCGTCTAGTAAAGAAATTCTGCAAGGCAGCGCATTGTTACGGTGCGGAGAGTTATATTCGTGGATTTTCAGGTCACGTGGTTGACATTCTCACTATTCACTACAAAGGGTTTCTCGGGTTGCTGAAAAACGCGACCAAATGGAAGCCAAAAGTGGTGGTTGATCATAATAACGTGTACAAAGGCAAGGCCTTGCTCATGCTCAACAAAAGTAAGATAGAGGGTCCACTAGTCGTTGTCGATCCGGTTCAGCCAGACCGCAACGCTGCCGCCGCGCTTACTTTGGAAAATTTAGAGAGGTTCGTCGCGTCTGCAAAAGCGTTCCTTAAAAAACCAAGCTCTTCTTTTTTTGTGGAGCAAAAGATTGATTTTATTAAGCTTGCGAAGAAAGGTCATCTGGTGAAGGTGGAAGTCAAGACTCTCGACCAGAGGGAGGATGTGGCAGGTACCAAGTTTGTGCGCGCGTTCGAGCATGCGCGCCGCGAGCTCGATGAGTTTGGGGTTAAGGATGCAGGTTGGGTTTGGGATAAAAATGCGAATGGAGTCTGGTGGTTTGTCCTCAAGGAGAACAAATTGTCGAAGCTTGTTGATTGGCAAGGTCCTCCACTCAAGATAGCTCCCGCAGTTGCGCAGTTCAAAAAAATTTACAAAAAGACATTTACCAAAAAAGGGCGGGTGTGGGTGAAGATTGTGCGCGAAGAGAGGACTCCAAAAGATGTTTTGAATCGCGTGCTTGGCGATGAGTTTGTGCGTTCGCGCGTGGTGACCTCGCGTCTGGTGTAGCGATATCCTTTTATTTTCTTCTGCATAATCCATCATAATGCCCGCATTCGACAAGCTTGTCTCGTTCGTTTCTTCTCAGCTTGAGCGTTCAAGTTCAACCATCCAGTCGCAAGAGGTTATTCCTCTTGACCAAACATTATTTCGCCCTGTTGTTCCGTTATCCGGCGCGCTCGTGTTTGTGGATGGTGGGAATGCGGAGATGCTTAGCGGTCCGCATGTTTCTGTCCAATTCGTGCGGTTGTACACGGGCTGGTGCGTGGACAATAAGTGCGTAAGACGCCTTGTGGACGAGTTTTTCATGACTGTTGTGCTCAAAGAGAAGGTGTTTGAAGTTTCATTGTTTGCTCTTGATGGTCGGGTTTTGTATTGCTGGTCCATCGATGCGTTTGAGCCGAATCTGTGTGTTGGAAACCGTATGGCGCAGGCGCGTGCTGTTGCAGGGTATTTTCGTGCGGTTCTCGAGTTTGAGCGTCTTGCGCAAGCGGCTGCGAAAGACGTGATTCTCGTCCGCGATGGTGATTTAGAAGCGCAAGGCGAGCCGCTTGTGCGCGCTAAGGAATTGCTCGTCCAGAACGCGCAAGGCCCAATTTTTGGACTTGCGAAGACTTCGGCGCTCTGCACTGATGTAGGTGACAGCGCTCTTGTCGCGTTGCGCTCGCGTGCTCCTTCTGGTGCGTGGTGGTATGATGGGGGCAAGGTTTGTTTTGCGAAGCTTCACGCGAACTCGAAGTATGTTTTCCGTTGCGACGTGGAAGGAAATCCAGAAGGTGCTTTCGCTGCCCTCGCTTCAAACAGTACAGATCCTGCATTTTTAGGGTACCCGTATGGTTTGGTGGAGGCGGACAAGCTTGCGCAGGTGACAAATGAAGAGCGTGCGCAGTTGAGATTGCGTTTTGCCCTGGAGTCAAAAGGGAAGTTTGCGGATGTCTTGGCGGCTGCTGATGCGCATGATGTACTCAATCTGTTTTAGCCCGATACCTTTTTATGAACAGGCGCATTCTTGGATTGAAAAGAGGTGGTTTGATGAGATTTCAGCGTGAAGAACGAAATGTTGGCCATTGGGCGTTCCTGATAGGGGTTGTCCTTGCGCTCATCGCAGGTTTTGTTCCCCAGCTTCAGACGCCAAGGGTTTCCTGGATTTTGGTTGGGCTTGGATTGATTGTCGGCTTGCTTAACATTAAGCAGAAGGAGACGCATCCGTTCTTGCTTGCCGCAGTCACGCTTCTTGTGGCTGCTGCTTCGGCAACTAGCATTTTGAAGCTTGGCTGGTTAGTGTACGTGCTTGAGAACGTTGTGACGTTCGTCTTCCCGGCAGCTTTTGTTGTCGCGTTCAAGACTATCTGGCAGCTTGCGAGCGATCAGTAATTTTTTGTTTTTTATTTCAAATGTTGGGTTTAATACCCCGTCAGCTTGCTGTGGGGATAGCTCATTTTCAGGTATTTTCTTTATTATCACTTTCAGGTGATAACGTACCGAAAGGTTTATAAACGGGTTGAGGTCTCAAAAACCCATGACTGCACGTATGTTGTACAGCTTGCGCACTCCCGTTGAGGCATTGCGTGACTATGTGCCTATTGGGACTTTTTATGAATCTATTGCACCGGCAGTTCGCGAACAAACATATGCTGAAGCAGACTTGGTTGGCTTTTTTTTAAAACAAGGTACTGTGCCAGTTCCTTTTCAAAAAAATGCTCGTGAACGAATAGAATCGATGGTGATTAAGTCAGGAGTCTCTTTTCCAGACAATTGGGCGAATCTGTTTGCTGATGCAAGCCCGTATGTTCTTTCAAGGGTTCTCGCTCATGATTACAAGGAAACTCACCCAATACCTAAAAATTTTGTGCGGTTGGGAGCGTACGTAAGCAATACGCTCATTGCGGCGGCGCTTGAAGAGAAAGTGATTATGCCTCCTGCGATTAGTGCACGCGCAGAACTTGGAAAGCATGCGAAAGCATTACTTGAATTTGGGTTTACGCTTCGCTCGCGCACACAGGAACGCCCACCATACCAACTTCGCAGTGTAGACCAGTGAGGTTAAATGACTGCGTTCAAGCAACATTACAATAAAACTCCTGGGAAAAGACTTCTTCAGTCTTGTGAGCAGCCTCTGAATGTGAAAGATGGACCGCTTTTTCACAGTAGCTATGCTTTTCTTGATTATTTCTGCGAGCCAGTTGATAAAGATAAACAAGCAGTCTTTCGTGTTCATGAACTCAACGAGTATGCTGCGCGTTGGAGAAATCGTAATCCTGCCGAGCGTTTGAACGAAAATAGTTGGGGTTACAAGCATAATTGGCATTCTTGGCTTTACGTACTAAATGCGGGAGATGTTGTTGCCGTGCGTGAGCCAGAGATGCGCGTGCGAGGAAGTTTGTGTACGAAGTTTGACGTTTTTGAAGTTTATATTTTAAGAGCAGTTTTGAACAGTCCAGGGTTGCGTGCGTCTCATGCACTGATATGTGGATATCATATTGATCAAGAAAAACTTCTTTACCCAAAGTAAATCACAAGTTTTAAATAAACCGTAACCACTTTATAAACCAAAAAGGGTATGATGGAACGTAAAGAAAAGTTTGTTCTTTGGTTTGATGAAATTGGGATAGATGATATTCCGCTTGTTGGTGGGAAGAATGCGTCGCTTGGTGAGATGTATCAAAATCTTACCAAGAAAGGTGTCCGTGTCCCGAATGGTTTTGCGATTACCGCGCACGCCTACTGTTATCTTTTGGAAAAGTCCGGTGTTGTTGACGACCTTAAGCGTGCCCTCAGAGGGCTCAACGTGCAGGATGTGGATGAGCTTGCGAATGTGGGAAAGCGTGCGAGAGACATCATCTTGAGTTGCGCGTTTCCTCCGGAGCTTCAAGTTGAAATTGCGCAAGGATATCACCGGTTGTGCAAAGAGTATGGTACAAAAGACCTTGACGTGGCAGTGAGAAGTTCTGCAACTGCCGAAGACCTTCCTGAAGCTTCGTTCGCGGGCCAGCAGGAAACGTTTCTGAACATCCGTGGAGTCCATGAACTCATGGCAGCATGCAAGCGCTGTTTTGCGTCACTGTTCACCAACCGTGCCATCGCCTATCGCGCAGAAAAAAAGTTCGATCATTTTCAAGTCTATTTATCCATCGGTGTGCAAAAGATGGTGCGTTCCGATCTTGCCTGTTCAGGGGTTATGTTCACATTAGACACTGAAACTGGTTTTCCAAACGTGGTTTTCGTGACGGGAAGTTATGGTCTTGGCGAAAATATCGTGCAGGGGGCAGTTAATCCGGATGAGTTTTTTGTTTTCAAGCCCACATTGGTCGAGGGTTATAGTCCCATTATAGATAAGCGTCTTGGGGAAAAAGCGACGAAGGTTGTTTATGCGCATGAAGGTTCAAAGACCATTAAGAAAATCCAGACTCCTGCGTCTGATCAAAAGAAGTTTTGTCTATCGGATGAGGAAGTGCTCAAATTGTCTGAGTGGGGCGTCGCTATTGAGGATTACTACACGCACAAAAAAGGGAAGTGGATGCCGATGGACATTGAGTGGGCAAAAGATGGCCGCACTCAAGATTTGTTTATCGTCCAGGCTCGTCCTGAATCAGTCCAGTCGCGCAAGAACCGCAATGTGTTGCAAACCTACAAGCTTGTGCAGAAAGGAAAAGTCCTTGCGATGGGAAAAAGTGTGGGGAGTAAGATTTCTCAAGGTCCTGCGCACGTTATTGAGGAGGTGCACGATATTGGAAAGTTCAGGAAAGGGGAAGTGCTTATCACGGAGATGACTGATCCTGATTGGGTTCCGATTATGAAGATTGCATCTGCGATTGTGACAAACCGTGGGGGAAGGACAAGCCATGCTGCGATTGTCAGCCGTGAGTTGGGCATTCCGTGTATTGTTGGTACGAACGATGCGACTGAAGTTGTGAAGACTGGCCAGAAAGTGACGGTGAGTTGTGCTGAAGGCGAGCACGGTATTCTTTATGATGGTTATCTGAAGTTCAAGGTTGACGAGTTGGATATGGTGCATGTTCCTCAAACAAAGACAAAGCTGATGATGAACTTGGGGAATCCTGATGATGCGTTTGAGCTAAGTTCGCTTCCTAATGAAGGCGTGGGTCTTGCAAGGGAGGAATTCATCGTTAATGAATACATCAAGATTCACCCGCTCGCGCTCATTCATTTCGCAGAGCTCACTGACGCTCATGCACGGGCGCAGATTGAACATTTGACCGCTGGTTACAAAAACAAGACCCAGTTTTTCGTAGATAAACTTGCGATGGGTGTTAGCCTTATTGCGGCAGCTTTCTATCCTAAAGACGTGATTTTGCGGTTCAGTGATTTCAAAACAAATGAATACGCGAACCTTATCGGCGGGACACAGTTTGAGCCAAAGGAAGAGAACCCGATGCTTGGCTGGCGTGGTGCCTCGCGGTATTATAGTGAGGGATACAAGGATGGTTTTGCGCTTGAGTGTCAGGCGATTAAGAAAGTAAGGGAAGAATTTGGTCTCAAGAATCTTAAAGTCATGGTTCCTATGTGTAGGACTCCTGCGGAAGGCCGCAAAGTATTGGCAGAGATGAAGAAGAACGGTCTTGTGCGTGGAAAGGACAGTTTGGAAGTTTATGTGATGTGTGAGGTTCCAAGTAACGTGATTCTTGCAGAAGAGTTCTGTGAGATTTTCGATGGTTTCAGCATAGGGAGTAATGATTTGACTCAGATGACTCTTGGTGTTGACCGTGACAGTGCGCTTGTCGCAGATATTTATGATGAGCGCAGCGATGCAGTGAAAGCATTGCTAAAGCACGTTATCACCATCGCAAAGCAGCATAAGAAAAAGATAGGCATCTGCGGCGACGCTCCATCAACATATCCTGAGATTGCGAAGTTCTTGGTAGATTGCGGCATTGATAGCATTAGTTTGAGTCCGGATGCTATTGTGAAAACTCGTTTACTTGTTGCAGAACACGAACAAAAGAAAAAGTGATTTCTTCCTTCTTTGAGTAGTAACACAATCTTTATAATAAAGAAAAGAAGTGTTTTGGTTTGTTATGGCACGTCGTGGTCGTCCGGTTAAATCTGAAATCCGTCAGAACATTGTTGAGATGCTGCACATTACAGGTCCGCAGTATGGCTATCAGATTCATAAGTTTTACAATGAATTGTTTCCGGGGTGTACGCGTGAGAACATTTACTACAATTTGCGAAAAGGTGTCACCGTCGGAGAATTTGAGTTGTCCGAAATAAAGCAGGAGAAAGGGGCGTACAGTTGGGGCACGGTTGTCGAAAAAAAGTATTACAAGCTTGGTCCAAAGGCGAATGTTAAGGGTATTCCGCGTGTTGAAGAATTTTTTGTTTCGTTAAAGAAAAAGAAGTAAGTTTCTAGTGCTGTTTGAAAGTTCTTCAGGTTTTTGTTACGAAGGCATGTAAATGTCAGGTTACTTGCGTTCTACATGAACAAAGTGTATGAATTGGTTGCTTTTTCGAAGTCACTCCGAGAAATTACCCCCTTGCTTCTGAGAAAACACAGATCTATAGTATTATACAATGGATGATCTGGTGGCACTAAATAATACATGGCTTGCATAAAATCACTCCGGCAAACTCTGCATTACAATGAAGTCTTCAGTGGTGAGTTTCTCGCCTTTTCTGATTTTCTCTTGGACTTCGCGCTGCTTGTCTTCCAAAATTCTTTTCTGGCTGTTTACAGAGCGTTCCCTGTTCTCTTTGTTTGCTTCACCTATTTCAAGGCGTAATTTGTCAACTTCTGCCTGTTTCGCTTTCCAGGGAGCGGATGTTTCAGAAAGTTCTTTACGCACAGTATTTAGTTGTGTCGTAAGCTCAGTATACTTTTTTTTGAGTTCATCGATTTTCTTACTGATTGAAAGTATTTTCTCATGTTTCTCTTGGGATTCTTTTGCCTTTGATTGTATCCGAGAATGAACATTGTCCGCTTGGTGTTTGAACGTGTCGATTTCGCCGCTTGTCTCGCGTGCTTTGTGGCTCGCGATTGCCGCGGCTTGGGCGTCTTTGTGTTTTTTGCGCAGCTCATGAATAACTTTCATGAGCTGTTTTTCTTTTTCGAACGTGAGGCCTTCTGTTTCGATTTTGTATTCGAGCCGTTCGATTTCGTGTTTGATTTTTCCAGGACTCTCTCCATGCACAGGTTTCTCTCCAACAACAGTCTTGAACTCCCCTATTTTCTCTTTAATAGTGCCGGTCAGCTTGGAGCGTTCTTCTTTTGCGCACTTGACTTCTGCAGTCAGCGCGTTCCGTTGCTCTCGAAGCGGTTTAATCTCGGCAATCAGCTTCTTTATTTCATCGCTGATATGGTCGCGTTCTTTGAGAATTTGGTCTTTCTTGGCGCGTAGCGGTGCAACTTTCTCGGACAATCCTTTAAGCTCGGAAAGCAATTCCGAGATTCTGCTCTGTATCTTTTGCTTGTCGGTCAAGTTTTACACTCGCGCTAGAAAAGTTAAACATAAATAAAAAATTCTAGCCAAAGAGGGCTGAAAGGCCTGCTGCAGCTGCTTCTTCTGTTTTCTTTTCTTCTGCTGCTTTGTCCTTTTTCTCTTCTTTCTTGTCGTGGCCTGTCGCTGCAGGTGCTGCTGCAACTGCTACTGGCGCGATTGCTGCCTTCTTGACTGCTTCGTCAATGTTCACTCCCTCTAGGGATGCGACGAGTGCTTTGACGCGCGTGTCATCGATTTTTGCGCCGGCTGCTTCAAGCACCTTCTTCACGGTTGATTCGTCAACCTTTTTTCCTGCTTTGTGGATGAGCAGGGCCGCATACACATATTCCATTTTGTTTTCCTCCTAGTTTAATCCTTATTGTTAACTTTGTTATCGAAAACAATATCAGCGAAACTTTGTTTCGCGCATGGTTAGTTATCTCCGATAAATATTATTGTTGAATGTCGATCTTTCCTTCTTCAGCAACGCTTTGTGCTTCGCGGAATCCTTTTGCTAAAATCTCTTCGACCAGTTCTGCCGCCATAATTCCTGCTTCGACTCCGAGTGCTTTTGCCTGGAGTGATGCTTTTCCAACCAGCATTTCGACGGTTTCTCGGGTGAAGTATCCTGCTTCGACCGCAAGGTTGAATGCTTCTGAGCTTGCAGTCATCAAGGTTGTTATGAACTGCTTCTCATCGATGTCAAGGACTGAGCGTGGGTAGATGATTCCTTTTTCGTAAACACATGCTAAGTCGAGTCCGATTTCCATGGGTTCGACGCCGAGGCGCTGTAGCATGCTCGCAAGTTTTGCATTGATATGTTCGCCTTCGCGCACGACCGTTGTCTCTTGCTTGATGGCGACTTTGCCGCCTTCGACTCCTGTTTTGATTCCAAGTTGTGCGAATTCTGAGATGACTGGTCCAGGGGTGAATGGGGTTGGTCCTGGGGGCAAGGTGATGTCGCGTGGGGCGAGTTGTCCTGCCTTGGCTGCGGCTGGTGTTTTGCTTTTCTTGATGATTTTGTATAGCGAGAAGGGGTTTTCTTTGGTGAACATTAGCGCAGGCATTCCTTTGACTTTTTCAAGGAGTTGTGCTTCGTTCGCGAGTTTGAGGTTTTTCAGCCCGCGCAAGATAAGCGTTTTTCGCGTCATGACCAGTTCAACTTTGCCGCGCAGCTGTTTTTTCATCTGCAAGAGGCTTCCTGCGGGAAGGTTTTCCATGTTGACGATTCCGATGATAGGGTAGCTCTTGCCAAGAGTGGTGATCTGTTGAACTACTTCCTTTTTTTCAGGAGCTGCCTTGGAGGTCTTGACTTTTGCTTTTCCGTGGAGCGCTACTGCGATGCTCATTGTGCACCATCTGCTTTAGTTTCCTTCACTTTCTTCGCCCGTTTTAGTTTTTCCGTTTTTGCTTCAGGGGCAGTTTCTGCGGCAACAGCTTCCTTCTTAGGTTCACGCTTGACTACTCCTTCTTCGGTGATTCGTACGGGAGGAGTCATGGTGAGCTTGAGCAGGACTGAGCGGATGTTGGAGAGTTCGCTGGGGAGTTTGTGCAGGACAGTGGTATAGATTGCGTTCATGTTTTCTGCGACAGAATCGTCAGGCATTCCTTCTTTGCCGACCAAGACTTTGATGCTGGGCTGGGTTTTTGCAAAGACTTTGACAGTCTTGCGCAATCGGTCGACAAGCAATTTGAGGTTGGTGTTAGGCGGTACGACGCAGCCTGCTTTTGGGTTGGGCATCTTTCCGCGTGGTCCAAACACTCGTCCAAATGTTTTTGCGACGTCTGGCATGATGTTTGCCTGTGCGATGAAGTAATCGTACTCGCGCGCGAGTTTCTTGATTCCTTTTTTGTCGCTTGCGTATTTTGCGAATTGGTCGTGGGTGATGACGAGATCGCAAGTGACTTTTGCTGCTTCGGCCATTTCTGGTCCTATGAGTGCGGCGACTTTTGTCGCTCGTCCTTTGTCGTGCGGTAATGCGATCCAAAGTTCAACTTGTTCTTCTGGCTTTTTCAGGTCCAGGTCGCGTAGGTTTATGATGAATTCGTATCCTTGCTTGAACTGCCGTGCAGGGTATGTTTTTAGCGCAGTGATTGCTTGTGTGAAATGTTTCTTATCCATGGTAATTGTCCAAAATTCCGCTCACAGCAGAATTTAATCCCTTCCACCGAAGTGGTAAAGTTAGTGGGATATGTCGAAAAGTAAGAGGGTTATTTATAAAACTTGCTATTTTACAAATTCAACTCCAGTGAGTCCCTCGAACGCCTTGTCGCCCGTGAGAAAAGTAAGCCCGCGGCGGCGCGCAAGGATGTATCCGAGCGCATCAGCGTAAGAAAATCTCTCTTTATGGTGCTTGAGCCTAAATTGTGCTGCTTCTTTGATGTCATCAGGAGTTATCTCAACGCACGCTTCCCAAAGCCTATCAAAAAATGATTCAGCAAGTTGGGGTTCGTGACGGAATAATGAGTGATAGAATTCGTAGAGGTTGAATATGCAAAGGACAAACGTTCCCTGTTGGTAAGGCTGATACGGGAGAGTATCTCGTGCTATCTCGACTAAGGCGTAGCTGTCGTAAAAATAATGTGTCATTACCAGCCGCTGCGCATTTCATCCTTTATTTGTTGTGCGGTCTTTTTTGTGGAAAACTTTCCAGCAAGATCGGATAAATCAATCATTTTTGGGATAATAACCGTAATTTTATCTTGCGGCTTGATGTTGTGCGCCTTGACGACATCATTTGGGATGATAATTGCCAAAGAGTCTCCCCACTTGCGTGCCACTGCTTGTATTTCAGTCATAAGACTGTATGATATTTAATGATATATTAATGTTGCGATTCTGAAGTCGTTATTTGAAAGTGATTAAAAAGAAAGATTTATATATTGCTCAACAAGAAAAATTCACATGGAATCTGCTGAATCTTTGCAATAGAGTTTGCTATGCTTCAATCACTTCTCTTGAAGCAGAACTTGCACAAAAACAGAGAACGCAAGAAAAAAGCATAGTATAACTACTTCCCAAACTTTCTCTCTCGCTCGGAAAACTCGCGTATGCACGCAACCAAATCTTCTTTTTCAATTTCTGTTAATTGCCCGAGCCGAAGGCGAGAGCGCAGCGTGGTTCGAACAAAGTGAGAAAGTCTGCCGTTCAATATCTCAAAAGCGCAGAAATTTTGTCTGGAAGATGGTCAATTCCGCCAAACTCTCTGATCGGGATAGATTTAATTCTTTTTTTGATTTCAGGTCTTACATGAGTGATTGTCATCTTATCTATTCCACCAATACTTTCGCAATCATCTTCAACTAAAACGTTAGGAATGATTTTTTCGGCAACATCTTTGTATTCCTCATCTTTTTGGCGGAATAGTAATTGGCCATCCGGAAATTTATGTTTTTTGAGAACATTTTGTATTTGCTTGATTTCTTCTATTGGTATTTAAAGCTTCCGATTTCATAGTCTTGTATGAGTGGTAACAGTTCTTGCCCTGTCCGTAAATTTTGCCCTCGAGCGTTTTTTTTTTAAGTTTGTCATTAGGAAAACCCAGCCTTTGTTTTTAACCGAAACATTTAAGTATATGCGAATATTCTAATGTGTCTATGGAAAAGGAACTGTACAAGATTCACGCAGACACGTGCAAGGTGTTTTCAAATTCAATAAGATTGGAAATATTGAACTTGTTGAGGGATAAGGAATTGTCGGTGACAGAACTCACGGAGAAAACAAGATTAAGCCAGGCAAATGTTTCTCAGCATTTGTCTATTATGAAGTCTAAAGGGATAGTTGACTCAACAAGGAAAGGGAAAAACAGCTATTACAAGCTTGCCAATCCTAAAATCATCGAAGCATTTGATATTATGAGAGACGTTCTTATAGAAAGATTACAAAAAAATAAAAGAATTATCGCGGGGGCGAAACCATGAAAAAGATAACATCGATTTTGGTAATCTTTTTGTTGGGTATTGTTGCTGTTTTGGCGCAAGAAAACCATGATGGTGAAATTGAAGAAGGCAAGAAGCTTGTGGAAAGCAAGACAAGCTGCGACAAGCTAAGCAATGAACAACTTGAGGCTATTGGGGATTATTACATGGAACAAATGCATCCTGGAGAAAGCCATGAACTTATGGATAACATGATGGGTGGAGAAGGATCTGAATCCTTAAAACAAGTGCACATCAACATGGCAAAACAACTTTACTGTAATGAGAATGTCTATGCCGGCTATGGCATGATGGGTTCCAGGGGCATGATGAATATGATGGGCAGTTACCCAGCGGGTTACGATTATGGCAATTATGGCTATTGGAACATTTTCTGGATATTGCTTTTTGCAGCAGTCATTTTTTTAATAATTTTTTTAATAGTGTGGATTATTCATAGATTTGGAATAAAGAATACTGCCTCCGAGAAACCTCTCAATATTTTGAGAAAGAGATTTGCTAAAGGAGAAATAACAAAAAAAGAGTTTGAAGGCATGAAAAAGGAGTTGGGGGAGTGATACTTATGGCAGAAAACAAAAACATTTGGGTGTGGGCGCTTGCAGCTGTAACATTATTTCTCCTGTTTGGCGGTTTTGGTATGGGCGGTTATGGCATGATGGGATTCGGCATGGGCTTTGGATTTCTTTTCATGCTGCTTTTCTGGGGAGCCATCATCTGGCTTGTGATAACTTTGATAAGTTCCGCCCAATCCAATAAAAAAGACAATTCAGACTCCCTCACGATTTTGAAAAAGAGATTTGCCAAGGGAGAAATAACCAAAAAACAGTTTGAAGAGATGAAAAAAGAGATGGACATGTGATATGGATTCAATTTATGATAAACCATTAGGCGAAGTTTCGCATGAAGAGCTAAAGCGGCTTGTTGGACAAAAATATGGCAAAGTTGCCGCCTGTCCTCTTGGCAAGCATGGCTTTCCAACTGGCAAGCCGTTTGCCTTGGCTATAGGCTACCCTGAAGGAGAACTTGATAAATTGCCAGAGTCTTTAGTTGAATCTTTTGCAGGTGTCAACTATCCGCTTTCCTTTCAAGAGATGAAACAGGGCAATGTAGTTCTTGATATAGGTTGCGGTGCTGGACTGGATTTGTATTTTGCTTCTCAAAAAGTTGGAGAACATGGCAAAGTTTACGGAGTGGATATTTCAGGAGAGATGGTTGAGAAAGCAAGAAACAATGTGCAAAATCTTAACTTAACCAATGTTGAAGTAAAATTGGCCAACTCTGATAGCCTCCCGTTAGATGATGGATCTGTTGATGTTGTTACAAGTAATGGGATTTATAATCTTTCGCCAGATAAAAAAGCTGTTCTCAAAGAAGTATATAGAGTTTTAAAGTCCGATGGGGTAATCTGTTTTTCTGAAATTGTGCTGAAACAGGAATTGGAACAGGAAATTAGGAAGAGTGTTAAAGACTGGTTCAGGTGCATAGGTGGAGCATTGACTAAAGATAAGTTTGTTGCGCTTATGAAAGAAGTTGGTTTTAAGGATGTTGAAGTATTGTCAACTTACAGAAATGCACGATGTGGGCATGAATATGCCGTGGTGGTTAGCATTAAAGCAGGTAAACGCTAGAGAATGGTAAAAGAGGTTTACGTTTATGAAGAATGTAATCTTGCGTATAGAAAAAAAGAGAAAGCAAAGCTCAATGTTGTTCTGAACGCAAAGTAACTACTTCCCAAATCGTCTCTCTCGTTCAGAAAACTCGTTAATGCACGCTACCAAGTCTTCTTTTTCGATTTCAGGCCAGTACTTTTCTAAAAAGAACAGTTCGCTGTATGTTCCTTGCCATGGTAAGAAGTTTGACGTTCGCTTCTCTCCACCTGTTCTAATAATCATGTCTGGTGCAGATTCAAGCCACAAGTGTTCACTGATTATTTTTTCGTCAATCTTTGAAGGCTCAATTGTTCCTTCTTTTGATTCTTCAGCAATTCGCCGCACAGCGTCCAGAATCTCTTCTCGTCCACCGTACGCCATTGCAAAATTAATCGCTCGTTTTCCATTGTTTTTTGTTAAATCCATGATCTTGTGCGCAAGTTCTTGCAAGTCGCTAGGCAGCATCCATAATCTTCCGATATAGTGTATCGTTGTCTCGCGCTTTTTAAGCTCATCAAGTTTTTCAGGGGTGAGCAATCGCTGCGCTTCTTGTTTGAAAATATTCATCAAAAAGTCAAACTCTTCTTTTGGCCGCTGGAAGTTTTGGATAGAAAACACGTATGCAGTAATCTCATCAATTCCAAGGTCAAAACACCATTCAAGGAATGTGCGGAATTTCTCTGCTCCCCATTCATGTCCTTTCCAGGGCTTGAGCATGAGCCTTTTTGCAAATCGTCTGTTTCCATCAAGGATGATTCCGATGTGCCGTGGAACGTTCTCAGTCATAGAGGGTGAAGTCATTTTTTACTCCTTTATAGCAAATTCATTTAATTATAAACTTTCACGAATGAATTTGATAGATAGGAAATCCATTCTATTGTTCGTGAGTTTAATGGATTTCCTTTAAATGCTTTCCGAACTGTTCGAACAGGTGTGTGAACTGTTCATTTGTCAGCTTGAGCCCGGCTTCAACTGCTAGATTTGCAAGCTTGTTTGCGTTTTCGCTCGGATTTTCTTCAGGTGTGTAAGAAAGTAGCTGGGCAAGGGTATGGTCGCACAGGTATCCTTCATTCATCCCAAGCACTATTTTTTTTCCGGCTTGAGCAATGGTTCCACGCTCAAAATCAACAGTGACTTTACCTTTTTTTTCGTCGATAAATCCATGGTTCTGTAACTCTTGCGAAGCAGCAGCAATCACTGCTTTGCGAAACCCATTAGGAAGTTCTTTCTCATTATTTCCTATCCGTTCCAAAGAAACCAGTTTGCCCAAATATTTTGTGACGCGCTGCCTGCTTCCCCATGGAGTCCATTCATTTTCCACAAGGTAGGCGTACTTTCTTCCTTTGATATTTTTCACGCGGACAAACATGAAGAAAGAGTAGGCACTAGGTGGTTTTTATGTGTTTCGGCAAGTTTTTATGTCGAAGAGATAAGTGATGCGTATGGCAGAAATTGAAGTCTTATTAAGGTATATGTTGCCTTTGCGTCCAGAGTTGGAAGCTGACCTCAATAAACATCTGCAAGAAGTCTTGGAGACACTGGGGTTGCTTTCTTCCCTGCCTGCGAAAGTTCCAGATGCTGTGCGTTCTCTTTTATTTTGTGCAGGGTTAATTGATGAGGTGAGCCATACTTTGTACTCGTTATGGGACGGGCCTTATGCATTGACAAAAAGAGGGCGTACAACCTATGCCGATTTAGTCAAAGGAAATTATGTGGAAAAGAAAGAACTCATTTAATCTCTTTAACTTCACTCTTCATCTTTTCAACAGTCTTCAGAAGTCGTTTTGCAGCCGCTTGCAGTATCTTGCGAGGGTCTGTTCCGTCGGTTTCTACAACAAATCGTGGTGTTTCAATGAGTGGGTGTTCGACCGCGTACGCTGCTCCTTTGACGTGTTCGTCGTTCCAGAGTTCTTTGCGTAGTGAATTGCTCATTGTGTGGCCGTCTCCGGTGATTTCAAAGACGAGCTTGTTTTTCTTTTCTTCGAGAATTTTGATTTCCATAACCCATTCAGCAAAGTGGTTATTTATAAGGGTTTCGGCAGTCCGTTGTTGTCCAGCATCACAATCTCTTATCAAGACTGTCTTTTTCCATCCGTGTGCCTAGTGCTGCGCCTAATCCACTGAATATGCAGCCAGCTGCTTTCCCTCGTATCGGTTTTTCTGTCGTTCCCACGCTTTTTTTGCGCGTTCATCATCTCTAGTGTAGTAGCCGTTCATAAGTTCTCCCTTATTGATTTTGTCGAGTAGTAGTTAATTTAATCTTTTCGTTCGCCTTCTCACTCATCCCCACCACTTGCGCAACAGCCACAATAGCAGCCGTCTCAACCCGTAGTGTGCTGGGCGCAAGAGAAACGAACGTGCAGCCTGCTTCTTTTGCTGCCACAAGCTCTACGGGTGTAAAGTCGCCTTCTGGACCAATGATGAGCAAAGTGCTCTGAACTTCTGTGTACTCGTTTCCAAGTGGCAAACCAGTGCCGTGGCAAAGGAATGATTGATTGTATTCCTTGATGTTTTCAAGCAATTGCGCAAAAGGAATAGGTTCAGAAATCATAGGCACTATGTTTCTCTCACTTTGACAGCATGCTTCGATTGCGATTTTGCGCCACCTCTCTAATTTTCCTTTATGAGGATGAACGATGCTTCTGCCACAAACAATAGGCACTAGTTTTGAAACCCCGAGTTCGCTCACTTTTTCAACTAAAACATCTGCCCGGTCTCCTTTCGGCACCGCAAACGCGAGTGTGATGGTGGTTCGTGGCTCCCGCACCTTCTCAGTTTCATTCTCCAGCATGAATCGACCACTCACTTTTTCTGAATAAGGTAGGGTGAATTCGTGTCCTTTACCATCAAAGATGGCTATTTCTTCCCCTGGGTGCAGGCGTAAAACTTTCAAATGCCGTAGCTGATCGGTGCTTAGTGCTATTTTTTGGTCTTTCCTGGCTTCAGGAACGTAGAAACGAACTCTCACTTTTGACGAATAAACTTCAACTTTTGGTGTTTCTGCCATGCTTTCAATCCTTCAGGAGGTCGTTTAGTTTATGGTGCCCATGGGTCAGTTTGCTCGTTAAGCGTTTCAGCTGGCCTTTTTGGCTATTTTCCCCCTGATCTATTGGTTGCAAACATGGCTATTTTAACCTTTCGTGGCCATCTGTGTCGGGATTATTCTGACGTTTGCGTGCGGGGTTTTGATTGTGGTTAGCCTTCCTTTTTCGGCCATTTTAGGCATCTGTTTGGCTTGCCAGCGGTGCTTTTTTGGGACGGTCTTAAGCAAGTCTTGGGACGGTCTTGGGATAGTCTCAAGATGGTCCCAGGACCGTCCTGCGACGGTCGCAAATTTAGGTATTTTGTGAGTGCGATAGTCCCAAGATGTTCCCAAGATGTTCCCTTGATAGTCCCACTTTAGACTTGGGACAGTCTTAGGATGGTCTCAAGACCGTCTCAACTGCACGTTTTTAGGGCGTTTTTGAGTCTCACTGTGGTCCCAACTGTGCCTTCTTATCGTCAGAAGAGGTGTTGGGACGGTCTTTTTTGGGAAGATCTCAATTTTTTGCGGGACGGTCTCACGGAACGGTCCTTTTCTGGGACCGTCTTAGTCCCACTTTGGGACGGTCCTGGGACTGTCGCAGCGCAAAATATTTAAAGCAAAAGCATTTTCTTGCCGTTATGTTTGGACTTTTCAGTGCAGCGCAGCGGATTGAGGAGATGGACAAGTCCGTCGCTGATTCGTTCGCAAAAGTCCGCCAGGACACACAAACGTTGTACCAGTGGGTGCAATATCTGTATCAACAGAATCAGCAAATGCACGAGCAGAACACTGCTCTGCGCCGTTTGTGTGACGAGCAGAAATTGTCGGTGAATGAACTTAAGGTCATATTCTCGCACGTTCCAAGAACCCCGGAACAAATCAAAGCAATCATCGACGCTCATTATTCTCTTGAACCAGTCATTTCGCGCCTCAAACATGTGGAACAAAAGTTGGAGATTTTGGAGCTCAAAAAACAGCCGCGTACGATCGTGCAGGAAGTCCAAGTGCAGGCACCGCAGGAAGAAGAGTCTTCGCTCAAAGAACGTCTGATGAAGAAGCTCGTGCGTAACAGCAAAGAGTACATCAAGAATCTTGTCCTCAGTTTAGTCCACAAGTATGGCAAGATTGGCGCGCTGCAGCTGCGCGAAATCATCGTTGAAGAACAAGGCCTATGTTCAAAATCCAGCTTTTATCGCATCTTGGAAGAGATGGAAGATGAGCAAAAACTGCAGGAAATTAGTGACGGAAAGCACACCATTTACGTTGCGAATACGCATCATGCGGAACACTGATTCTCGTCGACAAAACAACCAGTATATTTTTTTCATCACCCAAACTTATTTAAGCAAAAGCGTTTTCCTAAAAATCCATTCAACAAACGGGGTGGTTGACATTCGCGACAAGCAAGAACTTTTGCTGTCGAGTGATGCGGCCGTGTTTCGCCAGCAAATCTCCATCGTGTTGGACCACATGAGAGAGGAACTTGATGACCATCGATTGGCCATTAATGAGAACACAACAGAGCTTTCAGCGACGAACGAGTTCTTGAATGAGCTCAATCGCAGGCTGGACCGGATTACTGAGCGTATAGACGATCTTACGCTGTGTGTCAAAGGCGTACAGTCTGACAGTAAGTTCGAACTGCAGTCGTTATCTGGTAAAGAAAAAGAAGTGTTTCACGCGCTGTACATCCTCACAGAAACTCAGCCGTATGTCTCATATGAACAGCTCGCGCGTAAGACGCTGCTGACCAAAGAGCTCGTGATGAATCACGTTACAGGAATGATTCAAAAAGGGGTCCCGGTGCTTAAGCGCTATGATGGCAGTGTGGTCTTCCTGAAGCTTGATCCCATGTTCCGTGAACTACAGGCGAAGAAGAACGTTATTGGCTTAAATGCCCTTCTGACGGGCTGGCTGCGTTAGCGTCACGCAACTTTTCTTTTTTGATTTCATTTTGTAAGTTCTCGATGAGCTTGAAGCTTGCGTCCATGTGGTTTTTTATCGTCGTTTCTGCCTTGCGAAATGCCCCTTCAAGGTTCGTGCCGTTCAGTTCATAGCCAATCACCACTTTTCCGTTTGAGACAAAGCTGGTTTTTTTGAGGATTTGCAAGTCGAGCCAGCGGTGGAGGTAATCGTACATCGTTTGTCGTTTGATGCCTGCGTAGAGAGCCATTTCTTCGACGGGGACAACTGCTACTTCTGGTCGTTTTTCCCGGTTTGCTTCTTTCTTGCGCTCGTACAGGTGTAACATGAGTTTGTGGAGCTGTGCGTTGCCATCTTTTTTGCGTGGGGCAAGTCCAAAGCGTACCGCGAGTATTTTTGCGAGTTCTTCGACGTCGTTCGAGGTCGCTTCTGCATTTTCGAGGAGGATTTCCATGTGTTCAGGAAGAAGGGCGGAGCATAAAAATGTTCCGATTTTACCGACAGGTCCCGTTGATAACCCCGACAACTTTGGACAGTTTTGGCTCAAAACGTGCTCATAATAGGCGATTTTCGCATTAGAAGCTCCAGGCGCGAAGATTTTTGAAAAAATGTGTTCTGGGTCATTCCGGGGAGCATTGTTTGGCCTGTGGCTCAGCTATTTCGCACAAAATCCCGACACTTTTTGGGACCCCTTCCAACTGCTTCGCCGTGCAAATTGCCACTTTCACCCATTTCCCCGACGGTGCCGGCATTTTTGTCGCATTTCTTGTATTTTCCCGACATTTGAGGTCAAGGGGGTCTGTTCGTGGCAGCAAGGTTCCGCGCCAAACTTTCCAAAAGCTTGCACAAATAGGAGAATTCTGGCGTAATCCCTTACAACTTCAAGTTCGCTTTTGCAGGCTTGTTTTTGACACTTTACCTTTTTGCCACCTTTTTCCCGTTCGGGGAGCGGTTGGCTCGTTGTAGGGCTTCTAATGTGGTGTAGCAAGGGCCTGTGCAAGGGGCGGTTTTGTCATCTTTCGCTTGATTGGAGTCGTTTTGCTTGCACTTCCTGCATCAGATTCTGCCATTTTGCCAGAACGTTAGCTGCTTTTTTTTGAGCATTTTATTTTTCATCTTTTTTCATTTTTTATCGTCAATGTTCTTCGTTTTGTGATTTTTCTTTTTACACTTTTATTTTTATATTTCTTTTCTGCATTTTTTTAATCTCTATTTTCTTTAATCGAGTTTACAAAATAATCTTTACGCGTTCCATTCTTCAACTTCCATTTTGGAATATGTTCTCTCTAAAATATTGTTGATATTGAAAACAATTGGTGCGACTTCGCACTATTGCTTAAGTTTGTTCGTAAAAAGTGAGTGTTCAAAATTAGTGGTCTGTTGGCGAGAATGGGTGCGTTGTTGAGTTTTTATGGTGCCTATTGAGGCCTATTGTGTGTTTTTGATGTGATTGTTTTGCTTCGGCAGGGCGGTGGCAAAAAGCGTGCTAGGCTGCTATGTCGTCCTGGCAAAGTGTGGCAACTGCCTGTAAGCTGACAGGTGGCTGACGAAGCGAAAGTGAGGATCGTCGGCAGTATTTGCTTCAGTTTTTGCCGTCTGCTGGGAGCAGGCAATCAATCAAACGGAGCGTAGGCACTATGTATTTTCGCATTTTAGTTGCGCGAAGAAGCGACAAAAAGGAAGAGATTGGTTCAAAAGTGAGTGTTGAAAAGAAAGTTGTGTTCTCGGTTAATTGAAATAAGGTTCTTCCAGCCCGTTCAGTCGTAATCGAGTCACTTTTTGGCCGCATTCCAGAGTAGCGTGAAGTATTTGTCGTACGATTCAGCAGCTGCTTTGTTGTGGATCAAGATTCCAATGGGCTTCTCAGTCCAGATGATGAGACCTATTTGGTCGTTACGGATAATTGTTTCAGTTAGTGGCTCAAACCCTGCGTTGGTATATTGCACCTCAACGCGTTGGTAGAGCTTTTCTGCCTTCCATGACTTCAAGGACTCATTGAACAATAGTTTTGCATTGATGCCCTTTGCTGCGCGTTTGCGGTGGTAATCGAGCCACCACTCGATTGGAATCATGAGTGATT
>Ga0209541_10002121_pt1 | contig 38151 bp, 41 predicted proteins | sample RifCSPlowO2_01_FD_184027 | JGI IMG/M metagenome (GOLD analysis project Ga0209541, IMG submission 184027) | Groundwater microbial communities from Rifle, Colorado - Rifle CSP2_plank lowO2_0.1 (SPAdes) (version 2) | ecosystem: Environmental > Aquatic > Deep subsurface > Groundwater | place...
AGAAGTAGGAATATTCAACAAAATTAAAGCCTTATTTAAAAACTAGTGAAAATGTAAACCAATTATGATACTAAACAGTTTTAAAATTTCGAAAATCCCTCGGAAATCACAAAAGTATGTTATACCCAATAAGAACTCTCCTTTTTCAAAACTTATATAAACTTCCGTATTTCTGATTGGCTCATGGCAAAGCAGAAGACGATTGCCAAAGACATCCCGTTGGCAGAGATCACAATACGCAGGTACGAAAAGCCCGCGAACCTGGGCGAAAGGGAGCTGGTAAGGAAGCTGTGCCTGTCGGTCGGGCTGCTGCAGCCGGGCGACTCAAGGGACATAATTGTGGATGTTCTCAGCGTCCTGATCAAGGCAAGGAAAGAGCTGAAAAACCTGACAAGCGACGAAATCTGCCACCTTGTGATAGAAGAAAGGAAAAAGCTGAAGCTCCAAATGCTTGGAATCGCTTCCTCGAACATAAGAAGGCAGCTGAAAAGGCTGAAAGACCTGCTGCTGGTTGAAAAAAGGCTCAATGCGTACAGGATAGTTGAGCACAGCAGCCTGAGCGATATCTTTGAAGAGAAGATTGAGAAATTCCTGCTGCCCGCTATAAATTCCAGAATCAGGGAGTATTTGAAGAAAATTGACGAATTGTGAGTTATAATTCCATTTTATTTCCTGAACTGGTTTTTCTCGATTTTTAGCAGCCTGTCCAGTGAATGGATTGCGACTTCAACCTGGCTTTTGTCCGGCTCTTGCGTGGTTATCCTCTGAAGCAATAATCCCGGCGCGGAGATCAGCCTGAAAAGCGGATTATCCTGCTTCCTGTCGCTTAATTTCAGGATTTCATAGGATATGCCGGCAATTAAAGGTATCAGCAGTACCCTTATAGGGAATAGTATCCCTTTTCTAAGCCAGGGGTTGAGCGCCGAAAAATTGGGAAGGTAATGCAGCATCACTGAAGGCAGGATGGAAAAAACAAGTATGCTGACTATGAACACCAGCAATAGGAACGAAGTTCCGCATCTGGGATGCAGCGTTGTAAATTTTCTGACATTCTCCTGGCTCAAATTTTTTCCGTGCTCATAGCAGTGGATTGCCTTGTGCTCAGCGCCGTGGTACTGGAAAAGAACTTTCACGTCTTTCATGAACGATATCGCGAAGATATAGGCAAGGAATATCACAATCCTTATCAAGCCGTCTATCAAATTAAAGATCAAGGGCTGCTTTTCCTCAGCAAAGCCGAAAAGATGCGTCAAAAAATAAGGAAGTGCTATCATGAACAGTATCACGAAGCCGACCGAAACCAGGAGCGTCAGCGATATTTCTTTCCTGCTCAGCTTCTCTTTTTCCCCTGCTGCCTGCTCCGCAGACCACATCAACGACCTTATGCCTATGACAAGCATGTCCGCCAAATTCACAAAGCCCCTGACAAAAGGCAGCTTAAGGAATCTTGCCGGCTTGGATGGTATCCTCCCTTCTTTCGAGATTATCTTCTTCCCTTTCCTGACAGAGACAACATATTTTCCAGGGCCCCTGATCATCACTCCTTCTATGACAGCCTGCCCGCCGACGTTGATTTTATTTTGGCTCATGTATATAAATGGTTAGTATTTTCATTATGGACTGGTTCTAGTTCTAATAGGATATAATAGACGGTCTAAAGATATTCCAGTCCTTACAGGACGTTGTATATGACTTGGCTTTCTCTGGTCTTCATTCGGTATCGAACCAAAACGATTTGCTGGAAGTTCTACTTGAATTTCTCGTCCATCACTAACTACCCATAACCTTATATCTTTCTGGTTAGGGTCATAAGTTATTTGTTCTTCAGATCCTTCCAAAGTTTCTGTTATTGTTTTTTTTCTGAATGGTCGTCTGTTCCTAAAACTTTCAATAACTGCTTCAGTAAATAGGTAATCATGAGCCCGTTCGTTATCTCCAGAAGCCGCTAATAACATTCCTCTTTCAGGTAAAAGTCCCATATTAGTAAACGCTGCTACAGAACTTCCCGAATAACAGCTGTCATTTAAAAAAATAAACCTGCCATTATTGTTTATTAATCTAGCAAAATCTTCATACGATAATCTTTGCCCATTTGGATAAAAAACTCCAGGGTCGCCATGACCGCTATAACCGATAAACACATCTATTTTTGCGTCTTTTGGAAGCCTATCAAAGAAACCACCTACCTCTTTTGCTACAAATCTAAGATTTTGGGAAAACGGAACATAATTAACTCTATCCCTTGGTATTCCGACATCATCCATTAAATAATCTCGCAATGTTGTGCTTCCTTCTAAGAACATTAGTTCATCCCCACTTAATAACAATGCGTGTAACTGTCTCTCATTCATTATCTTAGGTTAAAATGTTTTATTTTTAAATCTTTCCAAAACATTTATATTAACTATGCCACCAATTTCTTTTTATGAAATGTCCTTACTGCAATTACGAGGAAACGCAAGTCATAGACACAAGAGAGACTGAGAATCTTGAGGCTACAAGAAGAAGAAGGGAGTGTATGAAGTGCAACAAGAGGTTTACAACATATGAAAGGGTTGAGGAAGCTGACATAATTATCGTAAAAAAAGACGGAAGAAGGGAAAGATTCCAGAGGCAGAAAGTCCTCAACGGCATAATAGAGGCTTGTGAAAAAAGAGAGATCCCGTTGGAAAAGATAGACAAACTAGTTGATGAAGTTGAATCCGATTTGAGAAAAAGGGATTCTGTCGAAGTCGAAAGCAGGGTGGTGGGGGAATTGGTGATGAGGAAGCTGAAAAGCCTTGACAAAGTGGCTTACATAAGGTTTGCTTCGGTTTACAGGGAGTTTGAGGACCTGGACAGGTTCACTGAAGAATTGGAGAAGCTGCAGAAGAAGTGATTGCAAACAAATAAACTTATAAAACTACTTCTGTTTCTTATTTTCATGATAATCGGCTTAACAGGTAAAAACGCATCAGGAAAAGGCGAAGCCGCTAATTACTTGAAGTCAAAAGGTTTTATTTATCATTCTCTTTCTGATGTCATAAGGGAAGAAGCGGCAAAAAGAAATCTGGAGCATTCTCGGGACAACCTGATTAGGCTGGGCAATGAATTGAGGGAAAAATTTGGTCCAAATTATCTTGCCCAGCAGATTAACGAAAAAATAAAAAATGATCTTAAACAGAGTCCAAAGCAGAATTTTGTCATAGACAGCATACGGAGCCCATTCGAGGCAAAAGAGCTTATGAAAAACAAAAACTTTATTTTGGCTGGAATTGACGCGCCAATAGAAACAAGATTCAAAAGGTTGCTTGAAAGAAACCGGTTGGGAGATGCAAAAACGCTTGAAGACTTCAAAAGACAGGAAGAAAGAGAAAATTTAAAAAGCGACACTAATCAGCAGCTAGATGCAACTTTCAAAATGGCGGAAGAGATAGTATCCAATAATGGAACTCTTGAGGAGCTTCACCAGAAGATTGATGATTTGCTGAACCATTTGGAGAGGACAAAGAAAAGGGAAGTTTCAAGAAGCTGACAAATTCAATACGCAACAAAACATTAACGACTTATTCATTGCGAAAAAATAAAAATAATAATCCCCGAACGATTTTAAGAAAAATAAAAACTAAAAATGCCAAGAGCAAGCTGGGAGCAGTATTTCATGAACATAGCAAAGGAAGTCGCTACTAGAAGCACCTGCGACAGGAAGCATGTTGGTGCGCTAATTGTGCGCGACAAGACAATTCTTTCAACAGGGTACAACGGCAGCATAAGGGGAATGCCGCATTGCGATGAAACTGGCCACATGATGGAAAACAATCATTGCGTTGCCACAATACATGCAGAGGCAAATGCAATATTGCAGGCAGCAAAGAACGGAGTTATGATAGACAAGGCAGAAGTTTATATCACGGCATCGCCGTGCTGGCCGTGCTTTAAGATGCTTGCGAATGCCGGCATTAAAAAAATCTATTACGGCGAATTCTACCGAGACGAAAGGATTTTTGACGTTGCGAAAAGAATTGGGATAGAATTAGTGCACATTCCGGTGGAGCAGAAGGAGCTCTAGAAATTTTATTGGCCTAATATTACTTCTGCATGAGATTTGCTTGAAATATACTGAGCTGCTCGTTGAACATCTGATGGGGTTAATGTTCTTAAAGTTGCCGTAATATGCTCAAAGGAACTTTGAGCGAACCTAATATCACGATTTCTTCTTAATAATGAAGTTCCATCTCTATATTCTCTTCTATAGTCATTCGCTAATCTCGATTGTTGGACGCGAAATTCTTCTTGTGAGATGCCCACTCTGCAGATTTCTTGCTCAATCCCATGGATACTATTGACCACCTCACTCTTCGCGGAAGGGTGGAATGATACGGTGCTTACCACCAACCCTTCAGGCGAAACTTCGTAATCACATTCTGCTCCGTATGTCTGTCCGTGATTCAACCTAATCGTGTTAGACATTCTTCTGTCTAGGACCCTGGTAAGCAATTCTATTGCAAGCCCCTCTCGGCTATCACCACGAAAATCACCATTTTGCGCAACTTTTGCATAAAACGAATCAGGGATATCTAAACGCTCTTCCCTCACAAGGTTTACTAGTCTTGCAACCGGCTGAATTACAGGCGGACCGACTATAGCAATAGAGCCTCCAGGTGTCAAATCAATATATTTAGCTACTCTTTCAAGAACATCATTATGAAATCTATCTGCCCTTTCAGCGTAGGTGCCTGATTCATATTGCACGCTGCCAGTTACAAATAAAGTCATATTCTCAGGAGTGTATCGTTGTTTTCTGAACTCGATTAAATCTTCGCGAGTAATTTTATCTATGTCATCCTCTGTTCCAGTCTCAGTAAAAGTGAAAGGGTCAACATTAAATAGGAGACCTTTAGCCAACAATCTAGAAAATTTTTCTGGTGTTGATGCTATTATACGAACTTCATCTTTCATAGCGCCTTTCTCTATTTCTATTTCTTCCCAAAGAAGTCTAGCTTCAGAAAATTGCTTTAAAAGAGATGATAGTCCATCTAAAAGTGCGCTATTTGGGGCTTTTGCCCAATATTCAGTATGTCTCATATGCACTTCGGCATTATGAATTGGACCCTTTCTATCAGAAAGCTTTATAAAATATTCTCCAGTTTGCTTGCCAGCAGATCTTTCTTCAAGCATATGTTCGAGACCATGAGGAACCCCTAAATGTTCCATTGGAATGTCGTACATTCCAGCCCCATAAATGTGAAGTTCAGCCCTTCCATCCCTTCTTGTAAATTCTGGAGGAACATATTCCGTTATCACCACAAATCCATTCTTCGCGATCGTAACTCTGTGTATTTCCAGACCTTTTGTCAAAAGATTACCCAAAGATTCAACAGTCATTATAATATCAATTTTTTTAGGTACAATGATTATTTTATAAATCTATCTATCAATAATACATTTCAACAAAATAAAAACATTTAAAAAAAGAGTCATAAACCCAATTGTAACATGGATCCAGAAATCTATTATGGTACAACTTGGATGGTAGATTCTCGAAAATATCCGAATTCAGCGACAGACTTGGCAGAGATAACTGGGGTTCCAGACCAATTTAACCGGACAGAGCTTCCGCTTACATTATCTCATAACGGAAAAATGTTGGCTTTCTTATTGCTTGGTAAAGACCGTACAGAAAGTTTTCTAGATGATTTTGGTTTAAGGACAAGCGAGTACAGAGATCTTGTCGGCAGAGTTGTAAAAATCTGGGCGAGAGTTGAGACCTTTGATGATCATCCAGTAATTGTAGGACCCTTATATGGGATAAAACCCGAGCCGCAAGCGCGCCTAGCTGGGCTAAAAGTAACAACTCAATTCAATAATGGCGCTGCGCATCCTTAAATTCAGAAAACTATTTATATCCCTTTCTTAAATGTTATTTCAGTGTCTAATTTGGAAATCAGAAAAAAGAGCCATAGCTCCAAAATCGCCATTGTAGGCGCCGGCTTTGTAGGCAGCACAGCAGCTTATGCCTGTATGATTGATGGCGCTGCTTCTGAGATCGCTTTGATTGATGTCAATAAAGAGAAAGCGCAGGGGGAGTCAATGGATTTGCAGCATGGGCTGCCTTTCAGGCCAAATGTAAAAATAACATTCGGAGACAAATACGATTTATGCAGGGATTCCGAAATTGTTGTAATATGCGCAGGCGCCCACCAGAAGCCCGGAGAAACAAGGCTGGAGCTAGTCAGCAAAAACGCGACAATCTTCAAGCAGATGATTCCAAGCATAACAAGGCATAACAAAGGCTGCATATTCCTTGTTGTTTCCAATCCGCTGGATGTTCTGACTTATCTAGCATTGAAATATTCAAAATTCCCTAAGAACAGGGTTTTCGGCTCAGGCACACTCCTTGATACTGCAAGATTTAGGTACCTCCTTAGCCAGTATTTTGAGGTCAGCCCGAATAGCGTCCATGCCTATATTCTTGGAGAGCATGGCGATTCCTCATTTCCTGTGTGGAGCAGCGCCAATATTGCAGGGGTAAACTTAAAACATTTTAAGAGATACAGCAAAAAGGCAATGGATAAACTCTATCAGAAGACAAAAAACGCAGCCTATGAAGTCATAGCAAGAAAAGGCGCAACATATTATGCCATAGGGCTGGGCATAGCAAAGATTGTGAGGGCTGTCTTGTCAGACCAAAATGAAGTTTTGGCTTTGTCTTCTTATCTGAACAATTATCATGGGGTGAATGATGTCTGCCTAAGCGTCCCAACAATTGTAAACAGGAGCGGGATAAAAGATCATATCAAGCTGCCATTGAATTTCTGGGAAAGGAGGCAGCTGAGGAAATCTGCAAGTTTAATTAAGAAAGTAATTAAGGACTGCAATTGCTAGTTTCCCACAAACTTAGAGTACAAAGACCTAGCTTCTTTCTCATCCTTGGCCTTGACCAAAGTCCTTCCGTCCTGAAAAATAGTCATTTTGTTATTAAAATTAATGCAATAATCAAAATCAATTACCTTTCCTATTCTTTTTAATTTATTTTTTAGTTTACAGAATTGTTTTTTATCCATATTTTTTGTTTTAATCTGATAAATGTTATCTCCGCATAATTTCACTACAGAAGAAAATTTTTTGCCAGACAGATATTCAAAATTGTTCTTGGCGCAGCATGCGCAATTCCTGTTTTTGTTGACTTTTATCTTTAGCATTTCATTTTTCCAGACGCCAAAAAATATAAGATTCTTTTCAGTATTATCTATGTTCAGCAATATCTTTATCGCTTCATTTGCTTGTATTGAAGATATGATGTGTGTTATTGTATTCAAAACACCAGTTGTTTCGCAGGTGTCCAATTGCGCAGCTTCCTTCAGGAAACATCTTAGGCATGGGCTGTTTTTTACAGGCATAACATTAAAAACATACCCCTTGCTTCCGACAGCAGAAGAATAGATAAATGGAATCTTGTTTTTAATCGAGAAGTCGTTTACCAGAAATCTTGTTTCCAGATTGTCTGTGCAGTCAAGTATTAAGTCTATATTATTTTTATTTTTTTTATTATTTTCAACTATTTTATTGAATTTTTCGTCAATGTATTTTCCACGTAATGAAAGTATTTTGTCAATGTTTTCTCGATTTAAATCATCAATAAAAATATCAATTTTAATTTCAGAATTAATTTTGCTTAATTTCTCCTTTGCCGCAATTGCCTTTGGCTTTCCAATATCGCTTTCATCATACAAAGACTGCCTTTGAAGATTGGACAGCTCCACAATGTCCCTGTCTATTACAATTAATTTTCCAATTCCTGCCCTTGCCAATAGTTCGGCAGAAACGCTGCCCAAAGCGCCTAATCCAACTATTGCGACAGTGCTTTTTCTCAATTTGGATTGCCCTTTCTTTCCTATTTCCCTGAAGATTTCCTGGCGTAGGTAGCGCATAAGACAAGTTAGTTTTGTTCTTATTTAAAACTTTACGACAAGATTTAAAAAGCAAGCAATATAATCCCCTATGATGATTCAGTCAAGAAGGGATTTTGTGCGTTCCATCGCAGCGTTAGTGGCGCATACATTTTTTACGGGTTTAGAGGCAAGAGCTCATGCTGCAGCCCACGCTCAGGAAATTGCAGCGCCGAGTCCAGTGCGAACGCCTAAAGAATTCTTTGATTATGTTAATGAAGAAGCTCGACGTTTAAACCAGAATAAAACTGAAAAGAGAAAAGATGAAAACAGGCCATATGACAAAAGCCAATATGAAAAACTTGTTGATGAAGTGCTTCGTTACTATAAAGTGCCTTTAAGCGCTGCAGAGATAGCCAATTCAACTAATTTCCTGATTGGCCCTGAACCTTTCCAGAATAAAATCTTTATACAGTTTGAGGGCATTCTGGAACCAGACAACATGCTAATAAAAGATATTGAAATTTTTGAAGATCATCTTGAGCTTAAGCGCTGGGAAAGAAAAAATGATGGATATTTCCTGCCAATAAATCCAAGTCTTTATTACGCGAAACCACCCTAAATCAACAGGTTTTTATATATCTTCTAAAGTTTTTGTGCTATGCCCTCAGATTTCATTGAGAGACAAACAAATGACCTGATTAGAGATGCGTCTGCATTGGGAAGCTTATTTTCCTATGCGCTTGCTGCTCTAATCTTTCTTGTACTAAGCGATTTCAGCTCATTTAAGATGCTTGTTGTGGGGGGAATTCTAATTTACGCTGCAGCGTGGATAATAAGGGCCATTTTCTTTAAAAACAGGCCTGTAAAGTTATCCTACAGCAACCCATTTGAAAAATTGGATGCAGCAGCGTTCCCAAGCCTGCATGCTTCAAGAACCGGCTTCCTGTTGCTATTCTTCATAAATTATTTTGCAAATTCAGCTTTAACTGTAATCCTCATTCTGCTTGCCTTAAGTATATTGTTCTCAAGAGTCTACCTGAAGAAGCACGACTGGAAAGATGTCATTGCCGGGGCTGTTTTGGGGGTTTTGGCTTATTTTTTGGTTAAAAATCTTTAGTGTTGCTTCAAATATTAGAAAATTTTATATTATTTGGCTTATACCTATAGTGTATGAGCAGAGATTGTGATGATAGGAATTGTGACGCTGGGCCTGATGTGGTATCTGCATGGGAAGGTATAGACAGACTTGGTAGTTCCGATGATAACGATAACACAGCCGTTAGGGCATTCACTACCGAAAAAGGAGCTGACCTTCCCCCTATACAAGTTCTAGATCCAATAATTGGCCTTGTCAGGATTGCTGAAGGTGGTAACTATACCCCACCTGTTTGGGGAAGACGACATTGGTATAGCTTAAGGCAGGAGATTCTTCAAGGTGGAAGATTCGAACATGGTTTGGAAGCCCAAGTTGACGCCATCAGAAGACTTGGAGAGACTGGAAGACTTGACGCTCAACAATACTTGGAAGGTTTATTGAGGCATGAATTACATACAAGCTCATTGTGGCCATCTAGAGCTAGCCATGATGACGAAGACCATCAGCCTGAATCAACTCACCATTATTCTTTTCCTAATGCTAAAGGTGGTTTATATGGTAATCTGGCATTTTCCACGCAAGAATATTATGCTGGGCGTTATCCTAGTGAATTTAGAACATTTATACAAAAACATGGTAGTACAAATGCCAGACTAATAGTAGTGGCAATCAATAGAATAGAGGAGCATCTTCGTGAGGAGCGATTAGCTGAATTGCGTAGGCAGGAGGCAGGCAATATTTCAGCGCAACATCGGTCTTTAAGCGATGTGGCGCTTGGCATGGGATTAAACCTTTTATTTCGAGTAGCAGGACTTGGCTATAAAGTTTATTCTAGATACAGAAGATGAATTAGATTCTGACAGCTCCTTAAATTGCTTAACAATCGTTAAGTTTATATATATGACCATTCTAATAGCAGCACTATGTTAGAAACAATGCCGCAGGAGATAGAAGTAAGGTACATTCTGCCTGCTATAAGAAGAGAACTGGCTAGCATTTTGATCAAGGACTACAAGAAGAGCCAGAAGGAAGTTGCAAATGTTCTCGGCTTGACAGAGGCAGCAATATCCCAATACCAGCACTCCAAAAGAGCCAAAGAAGTTGTCTTCAGCGAGAATGTCATAAACGAAATAAGAAAATCAGCAGATAAAATACTGGCAGAGGCAAAAAACAAGCAGAGGGTTGTGGCTGAAATCTACAGGATTAGCAACCTGACAAAAGTGAGGCACATTTTGTGTGATTTGCACAGGTCGCAGTCAAAGGATTTGAAGGACTGCAATATATGCTTTGAGGATGATTTGCTGGCCATAAAAACCAAATAATACAATACGAACAAAACAATAACGAAATTCAAAAAACTAAAAACTTCAATATAAAAAATGCCGCCAACAGCAACAGAACAAGTTTTCGACAAGGATTACAGCAAGTACGGCTTCCATGACAAGGAAGACTATGTGTTCAAGTCCGGAAAAGGCCTGACAAAATCATTGGTTGAGGAAATATCAAGAATGAAAAATGAGCCTGAGTGGATGCTCAAGTTCAGGCTGAAATCATTGGAGGAGTTCAACAAGAGGCCAATGCCGCAGTGGGGCGCTAACCTTAACGTGATTGATTTTGAGAATATTCATTATTACATGAAGCCTTCTGACAAGTCGGAATCCAGCTGGGATGATGTGCCTGAGTACATAAAGAACACATTCAACAAGCTTGGAATTCCCGAAGCAGAGCAGAAATTTCTCGGCGGAGTAGGGGCCCAATACGAAAGCGAGATGGTGTACCATAAGATAAGGAAAGACTTGGAAGAAAAAGGAGTCATATTCTTGGGAATGGATGACGGATTGAAGCAATATCCTGAAATCGTGAAGAAATATTTCGGGACAGTTATACCTTACAATGACAACAAGCTTGCCGCATTAAACAGCGCAGTCTGGTCTGGCGGCTCTTTTGTTTATGTCCCTGCTGGAGTAAAAGTTGATTTGCCATTGCAGGCTTACTTCAGAATTAATGCACAAAATATGGGGCAGTTCGAGAGGACATTGATTATAACAGAGCCAGGAAGCTCCGTGCATTATGTCGAGGGTTGTTTTGAGAAAGGAGCACCAATAAAAACTATAAGTGGCATAAAAAAGATTGAGGATATACATGAAGGAGATGCCGTTCCAACTCACACAAATACTTACAAGAAAGTATGCAAATTACAGAAAAGGAAGCATAGCGGAACAATGTGCACAATCCAATACTACGGTGACTCCAGGCAAAAAATCAGAATTACAGGTGGTCACCCTGTGCTTGCGGTTAAGAGGCAGAAGAGTGAATATAAAAATACTGAATGGAAGCCAGAATGGATTAAAGTAGCGCAGCTGGAAAAGAATGATTATGTTGCAATTCCAATCGAAAGAACAGTAATTTCTCAGGACAGCAGATTTTTTTCTGTTAAAATTGGCAGAGGCAGGCACCCTTCGAAGCTAATTCAGTTTAAAGTAGACACGGATGCAGATTTCTTCAGGCTAGTTGGCTATTATATGTCAGAAGGCGGAATCATAGCTGAAAATTATCTAACTTTTACATTTAATAAAAAAGAAAGAAAATACATTGATGATGTTAAGGATCTACTGGAGAGATATTTTGGAAAATGTCCATTGGAGTATAAAGAATACAAAAATGGCATTAATGTAACTTTATGCAGCACTTTAGCAGCCAGATTATTCAAACAGGAGTTTGGGAAAGGCGCAAAAAATAAGTCATTGCCGAAATGGTTCATGCTGGAATCTCCAGAAAAGCAGGCGGAATTCATAAAGGGATATTGGAGGGGTGATGGCAGTTTTATTAATAAAAAATATTCATGGGGCAGCAAGAGAATGTTTAGAATTAATACTATTTCAGAAAGGCTTGCAGAGCAAACAAGAGATATGCTATTGAGACTAGATATATTTGCTTCAATAAATATCTGGAATAAAAAATTGCCCAGAAACAATTCATTTGTAATCTATATAGGTGGATCATACTTAGAGAATTTTTCAAAAATAATAGAATTTAATTCAAATGAAAATGTAAATAGCAGTTTTAATCTACTGTTGAAACAAAAATTAGTTTCATACGCCGAAATAACTTCCAAATATGCTTTTGTTCCGATTAAAAATATAATAAAAGAACTGGTTAGTGATGTCGAAGTTTATAATTTCAGCGTTGTAGAGGACGAATCTTATATTGCGCATGGCATTGTAGTTCATAACTGCACCGCCCCAGTCTATTCATCAGATTCATTGCATTCTGCAGTCGTTGAACTGATAGCGCTTGAAGGCTCAAGAATTCAATACACTACAATCCAAAACTGGAGCAATAATGTTTACAACCTTGTAACAAAAAGGGCATTTGCCCATAAAAACTCAACAGTCTTCTGGGTTGACGGGAATTTGGGCTCGAAAATCACGATGAAATACCCTTCTGTTTATCTCCTTGGTGAAGGAGCAAGAGCAGAAATCCTAAGCGTTGCTTTCGCAGGCAAGGGTCAGCATCAGGATGCAGGCGGAAAAATATTGCATTTCGCCCCTAATACTTCATCGAGAATCACCTCAAAATCAGTCAGCAAAGACGGCGGAAGGACAACTTACAGGGGGCTTTTGCATGTTGCAGAAGGCTGCAAAAATGTCAAATCGCATGTGACATGTGATGCTTTGATATTGGATGACAAGTCAGCTTCAGATACAGTGCCTTATATGGAAATAAATGAAAAAGACGTCAATATAGAGCATGAAGCAACAGTTGGAAAGATAGGGGAAGAGCAGCTGTTTTATCTTATGTCACGAGGCTTAAGCGAAGACCAGGCAAAGACAATGATTGTCTCAGGATTTATGGAGCCGTTCACAAAAGAACTTCCTTTAGAGTACGCTATTGAATTGAACAGGCTGATAGCTTTGAATATGGAAGGCTCAGTAGGCTAAAATAGGTGATTCTAGTCATGCTTATGAAAGAACAAAAACTTGTTACAAGCAATGCTCTGAAAGAACTGCCTCAGGCCAAAAGCGAATTTGCAGATGCCAGAAGGGAGCATGCTTTGGAGAAATTCAACTCTATGCCCATGCCCCGGGAAAAAGATGAGGATTGGCGCTATACCGAGATAGAAAAATTAGATTTACAAAAATTTTTGCCTTTTGAAACCAATGCAAAAATTTTTGTTTCAGGCTTAAGCGAAGATTTAGCCAGGCATGGAGTTATCTTGTCTGATATAAATTCAGCCATGGAAAAATACCCGGCTACTTTGAATTATTTTTTTAAGGGGGCTAGCATTGATAAGGACAAGTTTGTCGCTTTAAGCGCAGCGCATTTTGAGCATGGCTATTTCCTGTATATGCCAAAAAATCTCGAGGTAAAAGAGCCAATAAGAATTAATCTGGCTGCAGAAGGAAAAAACAGCGTTTTGCATAATTTGGTTATAATTGAGCCAAACAGCCGGGTGGATGTTGTTGAAGAATACACAAACAAGGACATAGGTGATGAGCAGCTTAATGCCTGCGTTACAGAGGTTTTTGCCAACACAAATTCCAGAATCAATTTTTACCATGTTAATAACTGGACTGGCAATGTTTATAATTTTACAAATCTTATAGGCACTGCAGAGAGAAATGCCTCTATAAACTGGATATCCGGCTGCTTCGGGGGAAAATTGAACAGGCTGAAGATTGACACAAATTTCAACGGCCAGGGCTCAAGCTGCACTAATCTCGGAACATTTTTAGGCAAAGGCAAAGAGCATATTGACTTCACGACAAATGTCTGCCATAACGCTGAGAACACAACAAATGACATTTTAGTTGACGGAATTTTAAGGGACGAGTCTTCTTCAGTTTATCGCGGATTGATAAGAATACCGAAAGAAGGGCAGAAGACAAATTCATATCTCGCAAATCATATCTTGAAATTAGGCGACAAGACATTGGCAAACTCAATCCCAAGCCTGAAGATCGATGCTAATGATGTAAAGGCATCCCACGGCGCAACTGTCGGGCAAATCAATGAAGAGCATTTGTTTTACCTGATGTCTCGCGGCCTGTCAAGGCAAGAGGCAGAAAGACTGATTGTTGAAGGCTTTTTCGAGCCGATAATACAAAAAATCCCTCTGGAAGAGTTGAGAGAAAGGATAAGGGAAATGGTGCGGAGGTAAGATGGCAACAGCTCTTGGAATAGTAAATGATAGGTTGGATGAAGTTTTAAAAGTGATGAGGGAGAATGCTGGGCATCCTTTTTATTCTTGTTCTGGGGGATTTATATGAAAAAACGCTTGAGTCTCCAAAAGAATAGAGAATTCTTTGCTTTTCTTTCAGATATAAGGAAAATCATACATAAAGCGAGATATGCCGCTTTTACAGCCGTAAATATTGAAATGCTTAAATCGTATTTCGAAGTTGGAAAAAAGATAGTTGAAGAAGAGCAGCGAGGAAAACAAAGAGCAAGATACGGAGAAAACCTGCTTGAAATCCTCAGCAATGAATTAAGCAAAGAGTTTGGAAGAGGTTTTGATGCTAGCAATCTGCGCAGAATGAGGAGATTTTATTTGACTTATAAAAAATGGGAGACAGTGTCTCCTAAATTAACATGGTCTCATTATTGTGAACTTATAAAAATTAAAGAAGGCGCAAAAAGCTACAAAATACAAGCTATACTTACCAACTAAGGAAGAACTGGAAAAAGAAGTCAGAAAGTTATTATAAAAATACCATGCAACAAAACAAACCTTTATTGAACACAGGACAGCTCCGCAAGGACTTCCCCATCCTGCATAGGAAAATCCACGGAAAGCCATTGGTTTATCTAGACAACGCTGCGACATCCCAAAAGCCAATACAAGTCATAGAAGCAATTGATCATTATTATAAAAATTACAATGCAAACATCCACAGAAGCATTCACACTTTGGGAGAAGAAGCAACTGAGAAGTATGAAGAAGCGCATGATAAGGTTGCAGAGTTCATAAATGCCGATTCTTATCAAAATATTGTATTCACAAAAAACACTACCGAATCCCTTAATCTTCTTGCTTACTCACTAACCTCAAAATTAAAAAAAGGAGATGAAATTGTTATTTCAGAGATGGAGCATCACAGCAATTTTGTCCCGTGGCAGCAATTGGCCAAGCAGAGAGGATTAAAATTAAAGTTTATCAAGATAACAAAAGAAGGATTGCTTGATGCAGAAAGCATAAACGAAAACATAGCCAAAAATACAAAAATAGTCTCCATAACCCACGTTTCGAATGTTTTGGGGACGATAAATCCAGTCAAAGACATTGCTAAAATCTCCCACGAAAATGGCGCTTTGATAATAGGAGATGGTGCTCAATCTGTCCCCCACATGCCTGTCGATGTAAAAGAATTAGATGCTGATTTTTATGCCTTCTCCGGCCATAAGATGCTCGGCCCTACTGGAATTGGGGTGCTGTACGGCAAAAAAGAATTGCTCGAGGAAATGCAGCCATTCCTTTACGGAGGCGAGATGATAAGGGAAGTAAAATTTGAAGATACAACATTCAATGACTTGCCTTGGAAATTTGAAGCAGGCACAATGAACATAGTTGAGGGAATTGGCTTGGGGGCTGCTATAGATTACTTAAGCAATATTGGAATGGGGCAAATACAGAAAAGGGACAAGGAATTAGTTAATTATGCTGTAAAAAGACTGAAAGAAATAAAGGACTTGGCAATTTACGGCCCTGAAGAAAGAGGCGCAGTTGTTTCATTCAATCTGAAAGGAATTCATGCCCATGATGTCTCGCAAATACTTGACAGCGAAGGCATTGCGATAAGGGCAGGGCATCACTGCTGCATGCCTTTGATGTCTGTCTTGGGAGTCCCTGCAACAGCAAGGGCTTCATTTTACTTGTATAACACTGAAGAAGAAATTGATAAATTGATAAGCGCGCTGCATAAAGTGAAAAAGGTTTTTGGAGTATAAATATAAACTAAAAAATGGACTCAATAGAAATGATGTATCAGGAGCAAATCCTCGATCATTACAAAAACCCAAGGAATTTTGGAAAAATAATGAATGCAACAGTGCACCATCATGAGTACAATCCATTATGCGGCGATGAGATAGAAATGTTTTTGGTTATCAGGGACAAAAAAGTTGCTGATGTAAAAATCAACGGGCACGGCTGCGCGATTTCGCAGGCAAGCGCCTCCATGCTGAGCGAAAAAGTAAAAGGAAAAAGCCTGGAAGAATTAAAAAAACTCACAAAAGAAGACATTTTGGAGATGCTTGGCATACCCTTAAGCCCGGTAAGACTGAAATGCGCACTGCTTTCATTAGATACTTTTAAAAATGCGGTAGTTATATTTGAAAAGTATGTAAAAGAGATTGGTGTAAAGGGTGAAATGTAGTAAAAATGAGAAGGATCACTGATTATCTAACTATGGGTGCGGTAGTGGCTGTAAGTGTAAATCTATTAGCTGCCAAACCAACAGAAGAAAGGGCAATAGCTGAGTATTTGAGAAGTAATATGCGAGGACGAATATTAGAACTAACTATTGACTCATCAGATGGGAAGAAAATTGGAATAAATTTATCATACAAAAATTTTTATGGCAGGGATAGCTTGGTGATAACTCAGCCAATATCAAGTGAACAGGCCAGAAAAAGAGGCTTGGAATTGCCATCTGGCACTTTGGGAATGAATAATAACGAACCAGAAAACAATCTAGATGGTATAGTCAATGTGGCGTTTGTCAATCCGTCAGATAGCCAAGAAGTTAGGATATTGAATCTTAAGGACAGTAAAATGCGGCAATATATACAATCACTTTATGACCATGATGTAAATCAAGTTTACCAATGGATAAAAAATAGGAATTCAATCAAGGCGTAATAAAATGCCAGACGACCTAACAATCAAAGACCTTCACGTAACCATTGAAGGAAAGAAGATTCTGAACGGAGTAGACTTAACTGTAAAGAAAGGAGAAGTTTGTGCGCTTATGGGGCCAAATGGCAGCGGAAAATCAAGCCTCGCATATACTCTAATGGGGCATCCAAAATACCAGGTAGATAAAGGAGAAGTTTGGTACAAGGGCCAAAATGTTCTTGAGCTAAAGCCAGATGAGAGAGCAAAGCTCGGTTTATTCCTATCTTTCCAGTACCCTCAGGAAATCCCCGGAGTTTCAGTCTCAAATTTTTTAAGGACAGCATACAATGCAGTAAAGCCAGCTCCAATCGCTGTTCCTGATTTTGTGAAATTATTGAAAGAAAAAATGAAAATGCTGAAAATAGATGATTCATTCTCAAGAAGGTATTTGAATGAAGGCTTTTCGGGAGGGGAAAAGAAAAGGGCAGAGATACTGCAATTGGCAGTCTTGCAGCCTGAAATGGCAATTCTTGACGAAACAGATTCGGGCTTGGATATTGACTCATTAAAGGTTGTTGCAGAAGGCGTCAACAGCCTGATAGGGCCGAACATGGGAATTTTGGTCATTACGCATTACCAGAGGCTGCTGAATTACATCACGCCCGACAAAGTCCATGTGATGATAAACGGCAGGATTGTCAAAAGCGGCGGGAAGGAACTAGCCGAACAGCTGGAAGCAAGAGGATATGATGAGTACAAGGAGTTTGAGGAAGATGAAGTTACCAATCCTGAGGTGAAGTAGAATGCAGCAAACCAAAACAGAAAATCCAATAACATTGACGGAAAAGGCAACATCAAAAATAAAGCATTTCATGGAAAAGGAGAACAGGAAAGATCATGGTTTCAGGGTAGGAATTGCAATGGGCGGCTGCTCCGGCTACATGTATGAAATGGGCTTTGAGAAGGAGGCAAAAGAAGATGATATAATCATTGAAGACAAAGGAATAAAATTATTTATGAATCCAGAAAGCATTACTTTTATGAAGGGCTCAACGATTGATTACAAGGAAGGGCTTCAGGGAGCCGGATTTAAAGTCGATAATCCAAATGTGAAAAAAACATGCGGCTGCGGGCATTCTGTGGGCTAGAGATTACCTAATTCCCCTAAAAGCATCTTCAATCTCCTTAGAAGTATACTTATTTTTCAGCAAAGCGTTCCTTATCTGCTGTTTTGTATATCCTTTTTTGAGGTTTGAGATGATATAGGATCTGAGTTTAGGGCTGTACCGCGTTTTGCCATAAAGTGATTTCTTAGACCTCATTACCAATAATAATGAAACTAAGACTACTGCAGCCAAAGCAACAGCAATTAAAGCGCGTGGGATGGATTGTTTTTTGATTTCCGGCAGAGTCTGGGCCGGAATTCTTAATTTTATATTTCCATTGGAATCAGAAATCATGAGTTCAGCGTCATCAAAAACAGGCGCTGCTATCCTTATTTTTTCAGACTGCTCAGCCATTTGCTGGGAAGGCTCGCTTGGGAGTTTTGCTCTTGAAGGAATTCCGAATGATGACGACCATAAGCGGTTCCCGCCCGAATCAGCAGCCATTATGCTAAGCATGTTCGGAGTGATTAGAGGTTCGGGCATGATGCCATTCTTCAGTTTAATCCCTGAAAGTGTTATCGCCTCTTCATTGCCTGCCCTCTCGTAATTTAGCGTAATCTCTACATATTCATTTTCCTGAGCGATTGCGCTGGCTGCAAGCACAAGCGCAATGACAAAAAAAGGCAATGCTCTTTTCATTTTATGCTGTCCTTATTAATCTGCCTAATCTTGGCTTTGAATTCATTATCGGGATAAAATGGGCGTATAGTATCACCAAACACACTCCAATGTTGCTGCACAAAGTTATTGTTTGCTATTCCCCACCAGATGAGCCCTTTAAGATTGCTATTCCATGTAAGATTAGCCATTGCATCTAATTCATTTGGCGTAGGGGCTCTGCCATTAAGCGGGCCTCCCTGATGTATGAACCACGCATCTCTTTCCCCCGCATATATTTTTAGCTTTTGTATGTATTGGGCAAAAATATCTGCTACATCAACATCGGGCTGCTGGTCAATTATCACGTACAAATCAAAGCTGATTATATCTGCCCAATCCCATCCTTGCATTTGCTCTAAGCTCATTCCTGCAACTTCATTGTACCAAACCAATTTGTCAGGATAAACTTCTTTGAATAGATTGTAGCCTTCCATTACGCTTTCTTTGCTCCATGTGCTCACACCGCCAAGCTCCGCCTGGGCCGCAGCCTCGTCAATTGAGTGTATCCCCAGTACCATCTCTGAATCAAAACAAGGCTTTAACTGCTCAAGGAACTGCAATTTCTGGCTTCTGCTGTATTTTTTCTCGAATGGCACCATAGTTGCCCAATAAAGATATGAGCCAGTGGATTCTGCCTCTGTAATTCTCGCCTGGCAAAAGGTTATGTAATCAGCGATATTAATTGGCCTGTCTGTATTATAATAATTCCCGGACAGCCAGTCAAGGTTGTACATCATCATATTTGCCCCGAAATCTTCCTTCAGCAAGGCAACTGTTTTCCTTTCAGATACAAGGTCAGCCGGATTATACCATGGCCCAACCCAAAGCCCGGTCATTTTCAATGATGGCTTAGAAGATTTTACAAAAACAGTTCTTAAACTTTTTTTTCCGCTTTTTTCAGCCTCAAGGCTATAAATCGTGTCTGAAGCAGGAACTACTTGATAGCTTGTCAAGCCAGTCACATCTATATTTCCTGGATTTAATGTGAGCTTATCTGTATTTCTTACAGACCATGAAAGCGTGATGGTATTAGCGTAGCCTTTGGATATCTGTTCTACAGTAGATTGGACAGGTTCTCCGGCGGAAAATGACAAAATTTCAGGCGGAGCTTCTCCAAAATCAATAGCATGAATGATGCCGCTGGCCATGTCATACTCACCGGCAAGCGCAATGTCATCCTCAACTGTAATGTCTTGCAAGATATACTTCCCCTGCGAAGATGTGTAAACTTTTTTCCTGCCTGTTTCTGGGTCTTTCAAAATGAAATCAGTTCTTTCATCATTCAAAATCTCAGCAGGCATTATTTCCTGATTTATAGGAAGCGTGGCAATATCTTGGGTTCTGAAAGCTCCATTCTCGTAAACCATTTCAACTGCTACCCCGGTCAGGGGATTATACGCGAATATGTCCGGTATTGAATCTCCATTCAATTCCGCAACAAAAGTCTTCCATCCTTTGTCCCATGTTCCGCTGGCATAGCTGAATCCATCGCCGTTGTTGGTTACAATCCATTGGTTTGATTGGGCTAATTCAGGATTGTATAGGAATATGTCGCTCAATCCGTCGTTGTTGAAATCCGCTGTTGCAATAAGCCAATTTGCCGACCAAAGCCCGGGTTGATAGGAAAACCCTGAGTCAGCATTAGTTACGGCAAACCATACCCCTGTCTCTCTGTTATACAGAAATAAATCATCCAAACCATCATTGTTTAATTTTAAGGGATAGATCTCCCAGTCAGGGCTCCAATTTCCCCCATTGCATGAAAAAGACGGAACTATGTTAATGCACTTGAACCAAATTCCATTTTCTTTGTTATAAACAAATAGGTCATGGACTCCGTCATTGTCAAGATTCATGGGGAAGTACTCCCAGTTAGGCGACATTGTTCCGGATTCATAATAATCCAAGTTGTTGTTTAATGTCCTCGCCTTGACCCATCTGCCTGTCTCCTTGTTATAAAAGAAAAGGTCAGTAAGGCCGTCATTATTAAATATTGCGGGCTTTACGCTGCCTCCTTTGGAAGAATATAATCCTTCCGCCAGCCTGAATCCTGTGGGGGAACCATATCCTATATCAAATGAGCCGCTTCTTGCATCATATGTCATTATGTCTGCATTCTTTGCATTGGATGTAACTGCCAAAGAAGGGGCAAATATTCCTGTCCCGTCAAACCTGACCTCGGGATTTCGAGGCTCATCTGCCAGTTCAAATTCAAAAGCTCCTTCTTCATTTGTAATGCCTGCATCCATGTAAGCACCGTCAGAGAAGAATCTCACCTTCAAGCCTTCAATTGGCTTGCCATTATTATCAGAGCATGCTCCTTTCAGGATAGGCTCGTTATTCACCCTATCAATGTAATTCACGCATTCAACATCAACGCTTCTCAATGAAATAGGGCGTATTATGTAATCTGCTGAGCCGTCATTGGTGTAAGCAGTAAGCCTGAATCCAACTGCCTGCGCATTGCCATCTGGAATTTCAAGCTCTGCAATGTATGATATAAATTTAAATGTCTTGGGAGAGTTAACAAGAAGGGAGTTTGAATTTCCACTAAAGTCATTGGCGTCTATTGCATGTATCCAGACAGAGTGCTCTTTTCCATCTCTCCATTCATCAGGAATCATGAAGTTATAGCCATGCTTTCCTTCAACTCCATGCGCCTGATTGACATCCGGCCTGTCAAGGTTTGCACTGACTCCTTCTATGAGAGTGCCGCTTCCCGCAGGCCCGTCAAAATAAATATGGACATTTATGGAATCAGAAGGCACGTCTTTATCAAGAGCCCATCCTGAGATTATTCCAGATTCGGTTATTCCATCGAAGAAGCCAATTGGCGGCTGGTTTGAAGACGTTGGCTCGTCAAAGCCAGTTTTGCAGAAGCCTGAGCTTGGATTGCAGGAGGATATTGCCGGGCTGTTATTTAATGAGGCAAACAGCTTCCAATCTTCTCCCATAATATCTGTAGTATAATACATCTCAACCATTGTCACTTGTGAATTATTTTCAAAATCCACGCTTACTGGGAAGCTTTCATCGGGCTTGAATCTTGGAGAAAATTGTATTTGCTTTAGCACAGGAAGCTGAATTGGAGCGCCATTGTAATTGAATTTAGCCGAAGTCAATACACTGTCAAATATTGGATATCCGGAACTTACTTCTGTCTCAACTTTATATTCTCCAAATTGGCCAAGCATGTAACCCAAAGCTGTGTGGTCCCATTCATCATAATAATCTATCAGATTGCCTGAATGGACTAGGTTGTTTTTATAATAAATCCTGAAATTTGGTGCATGCTCTCCCTGTATCTTCTGTCCATTTGAATCATATGAAAATACGTTTCTTTTGAGATAGGATTTTCCGCCATATCCTTTAAGCAGCTCGCCATTTAGTTGTATTAGGTTGAGTTTATTACTGGACACTGGAGAACTATTGATGATTGTTAGGTTTGAATCTTTGATTATTGGCCCACTTACTGCTGGCAGTGGAGCAACCACTATGCTTGCAGGGACATAAGGCGACGTTCCAAAATAAATTTGCTCATTTTGCCCGGGTTCCGGCCTGATTGCATAAAAAGGATCTTCTGAATTATAATGTTCTTGATGCCTAAAATAACTTGTGTCATTCAAATAGTATATGTGCATATAATTAGAGAATGACCAGTCACGCCAATATGGACCTGATGATACGTTATCCCCCTTCAAATAATAGGTTCTTTCAGCTGGTGCGCCAAATCTTAAATTAGAGGAGAAAGCCATATACGTATAGGGGGCAATCCAAAACATTACATTATAGTAGTCATGGGGAACTTGTGCAGGATAATTAAACTGGTACTTGTAAGCTGCAAGCTCTTCCGGACTGAATTCTACTTCATTAGGAGTTGAGTCATTGATGTTATGCAGTGCAAATCCAATCAAATATTCTTCATCAGCTAATATGTACTTTTCATCTTTATCAGGGCATCCGCTTAAAATGAGCAGGAACCCAAGCAAAAGCAACGATTTCAAAATCCTATATTGTTTTTCTTGTTTCATTTCTCTTAGCAATAATACGGAAGATAAAATGTGCGGCTGAAACCGCTGGAGCCAAATTTAGGGGCTGTTCTTGAAGGCACTCCGTCATATTTGAAAAATACATCAACATCAAAATTGTCTGTCGGCCTTTTTGACACATAAACTGTCTTGTCGCCATAGGCAGGATCAGCTAAGTCCCACCCAAAAAGGCAGCCTTGATTGTTGTACCCTTGATTGTTGTACACCATGAATGCCTTTTGCCACTCATACAGCAAAAGTTTTTCTCCGCTGATTGACCTGGCTTTGACAAGCATCGGCTTTGCTTCCTTTATATCCAGAGTTACTGTTGTTCTGGAATTCTTAGGCACATCCACTTCTTTCATGAGCATGTATTCTACTGAGCTTACGTCATTTACATCCCCTCCGGCATAGGCAATATACTTTCCGCTTGGAATGGTGAATGAAGTTGATTTCGTTGCATCAAACTTATATCTGTAAAAAGTCAGGTCATCATTTGTAATCGCAACATCAGAATAAGTGAGTTCTCTAGGCCTGCCGCTTTCAACATTCAGTATCAATAACGAAGTGGAAAATGAAGTATAAGGAAGCGAATAATTTTTATTACCAGAATATATCGATAATTTGCATACATTGAATCCTTCTTCAGGAAATGTTGAAGCTGATAATTGCACATTATCGCTTTGCCGAGCGCCAAGGCTCATTCCAGTCTTGCTTAAGCTAGCCCACGTGCAATTCGTTCTGATTCCTATATCTGCCGGCGCATTCTGCTCGTTCTTTATGGTAATATTTAATGGAGCAGGCAATTTATCTATCACTTTTTTGAAATTCAAGGCTGATGGAGCCACAAGTATCTTGCCGGAATTTGCCATTTCTACATCAGCCAATCCTGTTCCCTGTGAATTTAGGTCATATCCTAAATCTCTTGAGTTAAGCATCAATGCGCTCTTCACGTCTTCAGGAGTCCAGTTAGTGTGTGATTGCAGAAGCAATGCCGCAGCTCCAGCAATGTGCGGCGTTGCCATAGATGTGCCTGAAATTGACATATGGCTATTATCAAGGCATTTTGCTGAGTCAAAATATGGATCATGCTGTGATGAAAGCGCTGCGCAGATTTCTACACCTGGGGCAACTATATCTGGTTTGATTATGAACTCATCTCCAAAATCAACAGGACCTCGGCTGCTGAAATCCGCCATTTTATTTGTTTTATCAGATGCTCCAACGGTTATTGCTTTTCTTGCCGTGCCCGGAGTTCCAATTGTGCCTTCATACGGGCCAGAATTGCCCGCGGCTATAACAGCCACGACTCCTTTATTGACGGCATTATCAACAGCTTGTGATACAGGATCGTCAGGGCCGCAATATTCATCGTAGTTCCCCCCACAATTTGCTCCAAGGCTCATGCTTATTATATCCGCATGGTCAGAGAAATCGCCGTCATTATTTGGGTCAACAGCCCTTTCAATCCCTCGAATCACATTATTAAAGCTGCCAGAGCCATACTGATTCAATACTTTGTAAGCCAAGATATTTGCATCAGGAGCTACCCCTTTCAATCTGCCATTGCCAGCTGCTGTTGCGGCTACATGAGTTCCATGCCCTTGATCATCCATTGGATCATTGTCCCTATTGACAAAATCATAGCCGCCGATTACTTTGCAGTCTCGGTTGACTACTTCAACTACTTCATAAGGAGTTTCAATAGTATCGCCTGTCCTTTTATCAACAAAGGTAAGGACAGGGTTATCACTGCCTTTTTTATCGGCACTTACATACTGCAAGATGCCATAATCGGGAATAAAGAAGTACGAGCTTTTAGAAATTTTATCTCTTTCACCACTTTCCACCGGCCACAGTTCATAATCGCCAATTGTGCCGCTCGCATCGAAATCAACAACGATATCGAAATTAACAACAGTATTATAGCTAAAGAAGGGGCTATTCGAGCGTACCATATAATCGAGTCCACCCAGCTTAATGGTGGCTTCAGCATAACTCCTCTCATTTAGGCTATATGGCCTTTCTATTGTCTCCTTTGTTTCAATATCCTTAAAAACAATTACGGGGTTTGAGGAGTTAGGAGCTGTTGCCCAAAGATATTGAAGCACTCTAAAAGTTTCACCCTTTTTTAAGATGAAGCTAACAATATCCTCCTCAGTAAAATCCTCATCGCCATATTCTGTATAGATTATATCTCCTTCTTCAGTCTCCAGATCGGAGTTCGAATCCCCTATTATGCTGTTTCCGTTCATGTCAACTTTAATTAGAAAATTGTCTTGATTAATGTCAGAGGCGCTTTCAAACAAATATGTACTGCCGCCAACCTTAATATTACCTCTTGCGATTTCACTGCTGCTTCCTCCAAAGCACCCGCCCAAATCTTCATGTGCATAATCCACCCCTGTATCAATTATCGCTATAGTCACTCCTTTTCCTGTTATGCATTCCTTGCCTGTCGCACCACAATTGTCTCCATTGCTGTCCAAAGACCATACCTTATCAGCGTTTATCAAATGCACAGAATCTGTTAGGGTTGCTTCCACTTTATTGTTTGGGTAAACCTTCTTGATTCCTTTCACATCCGTTATCTTTTTGGCATCGTCTTCGGTAATGGCTAATGCAAACCCATTGAAGACTTTCTCATATTCTCCCATGACTTCAAGATTGGAGTCAGAAACTACATTGCCCGTTATGCCATTGGCATCATTTCCAAGCTCGTTTTTGATGTCGCTTTTCACTTTTTCCCTTTGGTCCCTTATATCCTCCAAATGCTCTTGGACTTTTTCAGGGACATCATTCGTTGTCGTGAGGAACGCCCTGTAAACATACTTTAAAGGATTAAATTTGCTCATGGAATTGATTTTGTTCTCATTTTTTTGTGCTTTTTCGATTATCTCCTTTTCTTTTACAATCAGGGGCTTTTCTTCCAATTCAATGATAAATCCTTCAAAAGAAGAAACACGAATCGTCCCGTTGCGGGATTTGGTTATGGCAAATCTGGAAGGCATGTCTTCTGCGCCGTAATCCATGAGTATGCTATTCTTGTCATAAGCTACTGAGTTGCCCATAAGCTTGGCTAAACTCTTAGTATCTATCCCCAGCTTATCGCTGAAGTACAGCAGCATCTTGCCTTCATTGCCCTGTTCTTTAGCAGGGCTGACAACCATAGCGAACTCCTCTCTTTGTCCTAAGGAGTATGGCTTGTTATAGGGTGCTGTACCTTCCTGGCTGCTTGCATTTGATGATTGATTTGCAGCAGGAGGCTCAGTAGGAGCAGTTCCATCTGCTTCAGTAGCAGATTCAAAAGGCACGCAAGCGCCCATTTTACAAATTCCGCCTTGGCATTCATTGTTATTATAGGCTCCGCACGTCGGAATTCCATTTATCACTCCGCATCGGCTTATGCAGGGTTTATTTGCATCAACAAGGGGGCAATTTTTCTGCTCACAACTGCACCCAAACTGGTCAACTACTGTGCTGTCGGAATTTGGGCAGTTGTCATTGGCATCTGGGACTCCGTCTTGGTCCAAATCTGGCACTGCTGAAGAGAGATTTATCAAGATTAGAAAGAGAAATAAGAGCAAAATACATTTTTTAATCATGCTAACCTTAACTCAAATAACTTGTATATAAATTTGGTGATTTTTTTATTTAAGTCTGGAAATCAAAACAGCGTAATTTTTTGTGGAAATATAATACCCGTTTTCGATTAATTGGTTTAGGATTTCAAGCGCTTTAGTCTTGCTTATTATCTTCTTTTGAAGTGCTGTAAATATTGCAGTAGTTGTTCTTATAACTTGAATATCAAACGCCTTGGCAGCTTTTATTGCCACGGCGTCATCCAATATAATGGATTCATTTCTTTCCTTCGCAAGATTTATTGCCTGATTTTCCCCAAATCCAAGTCCAAGATCAGGGTTTTTCTTTGGGTCGATGACTTTAATCCATCCGCTGTCAATTGCATTTTTGATGCTTGAATAACCTTCCTTGCCTTCATGCAAAACTTCTTCCTTAACGGCTGAAGGAATTATCAATTTAGAGTACACCTTTTGAAGCAATTCCAGCTCATTGATTTTGCTCAGACAAATCAGGACCGTGGCATCACATATCAAGTTTTTCCCTCTAAAATTTCGATGTCCATTTCAAGATCCTCTTTGGAATATCCTGTCCAGTCTATGTTGCTGCCTCGTGCTATATCAAGCATCTCCCAGAGAGAAATCTCGCATTCCTTGGCAGCTTTGCCTATAGAAATCTTGTGCTCTCTTAGCCTTTCCAATGCATTCTGCACTTTCCAAGAGCTTACGGCTTTTGCCAACAGCCTCCTTATTGCTTCTGAGCGGTCTGCCTGCCAGTTTTTTTCTATAGCTGACAAGTCTTTTAACAGCGACTTGTCGAGCCTTACTGATATAGTTGTAGTCATGCGTATTCAGAATAATACAATGTAAACAGATTATATAAATCTTTCGGTGAATCGAAATCGAATCTTGCAAGTTTAAACAAATAGCTCATATATCAAAGATTGAACCTATCCAATTACCTATCTGTTCTATGATTCCAGAGTCTTTTTCTTGTGGCGTTTCTTCTTCCGGTATTGCTAAAGAAGTGCAATCGAAAGTTATATCCTCATCAGCGCCGTCAATGGTGGCCAGAATGCTGTTAGAATCGCACGAGCTTGTAAATTCCACTTGCTCTCCCGAATCCCCTTCTACACTAATATCGCAATTGCCAACACCATTGCAGCTTCCCTTATCGGAATAGCATTCTTCTGCCTTGTCAGAGCCATTAAATATGCATTTTACAAGTTCTTCTAATTTGCTTGTTGCTGAGTTTGGATCCTCTTCAGTAATTTCGTCGGAGCACTCGAATTGTATAGACTCATCTTCTCCATCCATGGTTGTAGATATGGAATCTTGAGAGCATGTGCTATACCAATCTATGACCTGATCTTTCTTTCCCTTTATATCAGTTTTACATTCGTAATCACTTGCACAGCCCCCTTTGTCGGATTCGCATGATTCGCGCTTTTTAGCATCCTTAAAAGAGCAGACAATGCTTTCTCGGACATATTCGGCTTCCGGCACAGGGCACGTAAATTCCGCATCTTCATCTTCCTCATCCATTACTGTAATAAAGTGACCGCCACAGCTGCTTGTCCAGTCAATTCTTGCCCACTTTTCGTATTCTATCTCGGCAATGCAGCTGCCAATCCCCCTGCATCCATAATTCTCAAAATAACATGATTCAGCATCTCCTGTGACCTCGGTGCCTTTGAATATGCATTTTACTTTTTCTTTTACTGAATTATAGTTAGGCGGAAGCGGGAAAGGATTAGGCAAACAAATGAAATTAATCGTTTCGTCTATTCCATCAACGGTCGTATAAAGTGCTCCACATTTATTCGTCCACTTAATCTTTTCATTTTTTACTCCACTAACAGAAACGGTGCATTTACCAAATCCACTACATCTTCCTTTATCCGAAGCACAATCTACAAAAAGGCTTATTGCACCATTAGACTTACAAGTAACTTTCTCACTAACCAACAATTCGCATTTTCCATTAACACAGTAGCCCCCAGGACAAGTGTTTTTATTATAGAAAGTTCCGCAAGATGGCAGTCCGCGAACAATGCCGCAGTCGTCAGTGCAAGGATTGTCATCGGTAATGCAATTCTTCTGCTCGCAGGTGCATCCGAATTGGTCAACTACAGTGCTGTCGGAATTTGGGCAGTTATCATTAGCATCAGGGACTCCGTCAAGGTCGGCATCAGGCACCGATGCAGAGAAAGGTACCAATAATATAGATAGAAATAGGAACAATAAAACACCTTTTTTCATTATTTTAGTTAAACTGAAAGAGGGCATATTTAAATTTATTGAAACCGAGAAGCTGAGCTAAATTGCACAGCCGCCTGAAACTTGAACATTCTTGACAGCAAACTGGAATATGTAAGAATTAAAATAGTGCTCGTAGTATGTGCTGAAATCCGCAAATTGTATTATCTTTCCATTGCCATCATCGCTGTCCTTAAGATAGATATTGGTCAGGCTGTCAGGGCAGTCTGAGGAAGATATAATGTAAGTATTGGAAGAGGCTTGGGCATCCATTATTCTCCTCAAAAGCCCGCTATTCATGCCAGAGCCAACTGCACTTTCGTAGAGGAATCCAAGCCTAATAGGAAGGATTATTCCATATGATTCTAGTATTGTTTCAGTGTTGTCTTTGTTTACACTTAAAGAGTAGTTTACAGCTACAGAGACGTCTTCCTCATTTATGCTTACATCAGTTTTGATGGCGCTGAGGGGCGTTATAGTGTATCCTATCTCCCTGAAAGGGTGCCTGCCAAAGCAATTTCTAAATTCCGCATTCACATAATCGGATATTCTTTTGCTTATGTCGTCAAGGGCAGGTATTTCCGTCGCCGCGCCGTCAGTGTAATACGGGACTTCATTTGACTGATACAAAGCTGCAGGAGCACTGACATCAATATAGCCGCCCTGCATGCCAATTTTCTCGAATAATGCCTCTTCAGCCAGCATCTTTATGCATGTTTCAGCGTAAGCCTTCACTATTTCAGCGTCATTGGACAGCCTGTCCGGAACATACGCGAACTTTGACTTTAAGCTGCTCCTGTTAAAGTAAAAAAATATTCCTGCCAAAATGACTATGATTAACCCTATGACAAGAAATATTGTAATCTGCCCTCTTTTTTGCATCGAACCAAATCTTGAAGGATATATATTTAAACTTATTGAAAATTCAAGCTAAAGCATGAGGTATTAAATCTTGAGTTTTCAATCCCGCAAATTCGACAATTTATAAGTATGCTTCGAATTTGCGTTATCCAATCACTAGTGGAAAATGCATAAAATCAATGTTAATGTGTTTATAGACAGGGAAAACAGCAGTAAAATAATCAGCTTAGATGTGGACACTACAGTAAAAGCTCTTTTGAATAAGGCGGGCATCAATCCAGTCACTGTGATAGTCTCAAGGAACAATGAATTGATATTGGAAGATGAAAAATTAAGGGATAAAGACGAAATCAGGATTTTGTCGGTAATATCCGGGGGTTAGCATGGAAATAAATACTGATAAAATGGGCTGCTGTGCTGAAAAACCGGTAATCCGGATTTATTCAGGCGAAAAACTCTGCAAAAATCATTTCAATGAATATTTCGAGAACAAGGTTTTCAGGACGATAAGGCAGTTTGATTTATTGGATAAGGAGGAAAATATTGGAGTTGCTTTGTCAGGAGGAAAAGACTCTTTGACGGTTTTATCAATTTTGAACAGATTATCAAAACAAAACCCTAAAATAAAATTGATTGCGATTGCAATTGATGAAGGCATTGCAGGCTACAGGGACAAGACATTAGTTGTTGCAAAAGAGTTTTGTGATAAAAATAAAATTGAACTGCACATTTTCTCGTACAAGGAAGAATTTGGCTTGACTTTGGACGAAATGCTAAGAATTCTTAATGTGAAACCATGCACAATCTGCGGCATTTTCAGGAGGTACTTGCTAAATAAAAAATCAAGGGAGCTGAAACTGACAAAATTGGCAACAGGCCATAATCTCGATGATGAATGCCAGTCAATAATGATGAACCAGATGAGGAACGATTTGATGGCATCTGCAAGGCTTGGCCCGAAGGTTGGGCTGATAAGCAATAAATTGTTTGTCCAGAGAGTCAAGCCACTCTATTTGTGCACGGAAAAAGAAGTCACTACATACGCATTTCTAAACGGATTATTGGATGATTTCAATGAATGCCCGAATGCCGTACATTCATTCAGGGCGCAGGTGAGGGACACATTGAATGAACTGGAAAACGAGTTTCCCGGGACGAAATACTCGATTGTGAATTCTTTCTTGCAGACATTGCCTTTCCTAAAGGAAAAATTTAAGGACGGAGAAATAAAAATATGCAAAAGCTGCGGTGAGCCTGCGGCAAACGAAATATGCAATGCATGTGTTTATATCGAAAAGTTAAAAAACAAAGTGGCTCCTCAACTATAAATGGAAGCCTGGATTTATTTTGTTCTTTCTGCCCAGCTTATATGGGCGGTATGTGCCTTGATAGACAAGTTTGTGATTTCCAAAGGCCACATAAGGAATCCAATGGTGTATATTATCGTGAATGGGGCAATGAATGCCTTTCTGGTTTTTCTTCTCCCTTTCTTTGATTTCTCCCCAATAAGCGCAATAGATTTTTTTATCGCTCTTATATCAAGCGCTTCTATTACAGCAGCGGTGATAATCTATTACAAGGCAGTGCAGTATGAGGAGATTTCGAGAATTATAATATTGATGCAGTTTATACCCGTATTTACCTTGTTTTTGTCATTTTTGGTGCTTGGAGAGAGATTGTCAGGGAATGATTTTATTGGATTCATTTTTCTGCTTGCAGCTGGATTGCTAGTGTCTTATCATAAGGAAAAAAAGTCATTCAGGATTGGAAAGGCATTCTACCTTATGATTGCCCATAGCTTTTTAGTAGGGGTGGCTTATGTGGCAGCCAAGCATGTATTTAATGTGACTGACTTCTGGAGTGGAGTATTATGGCTGAAGCTGACAAGCTTTATAGCGCTGGCAGTTCTTTTGATTCCCTCTGTGCGCAAGGATTTCATCCAGACTTTTAGGTCAATGGGGACTAAAATCAAAGGGCTGCTTGGATTCAAGATGACCATAGACTTTTCTGCTTTTATACTTTCAGACGCGGCAATTTTGCTTGGGCCTGTAGCTCTTGTCAGCGCTTTGAGCGCCTCATCAGCCCCTGTTTTTGTGTTCGCACTTGCTCTTCTTGCTTCTGTCTACTTTCCGAAACTGATAAAGGAAGAGATAAATAAAAGCGCAATATTCACAAAGATTCTAGCCATAGCGCTTATTGTAACAGGTATTTTTTTTGTAAATTTATAAGCAGTACCGCAACTTTTATATATTAACAATTGTTAAGCGTTCCTTATGGCAGAAGAAACCCAATCCGTTCAGGAAACTACTCAAGCACAGGAAACTGCAAAAAAATACCAAATCCAGCACGACAGGCCGAACTGCATAGGCTGCGCTGCATGCGCCGCTGTTGCCCCTGATTTCTGGACAATGAGCGAGGACGGCAAATCAGACATTGTAGGCTGCAGGAAAAGAGACGATGAATGGGAAGAGCTTGATATTGAAGAAAAGGATTTTAAAGCCAACAAGGAAGCTGCGGATTCCTGCCCTGTCAATGTCATACACATCATAAACAAGGAAACGAAAGAGAAAATAATTTAAAATTCTATTTCACATAGCCTTTTCTAACCAGATGCTGCCTCCTATCTTCAGCCGAAAATCCAACTTGTTTTGCAATTCTGGCGGCATGGCTTTCTCTTGATATACCAGTTGCAAATTTGAAAGTAGGTTGGTCATTGACATGTTGCGTCATAAGAAACTGGCCAACTTCTTGTTGCTGAAACCTTTCTGCAAGTTGATATCTGTGCGTAACGTAGATTGTATTGTTACCAACTGTTGCATGATCTTTTAATATCCCCTCCGCCTGTTCTATCTCTTCATGCTCTGTTGTTCCAGAAGCCAGAGTATTGAATACAACTAGACTTCTGGGGCTTGTTGCAAAAAATATATCCCTTGTCCTCTCAAGATTGACTCCAAAATCTCCTTCCGGATGCTGAAGCCTATCTGCCAGATAATATTGGTAGGATATCCTATCGGCAACAGCCATTTGCGCATCGGAGCAAGGAACGTAACACCCTGCTTGTGCCAGCTGCTGTATTTTTGCTATTGTCTTGGCTAGTGTTGTCTTGCCGCCGCTGTTTGGTCCTGTGACGAAAGTCAGTTTGCAGCCATCCATTTCTACATCATTCGGAACATAATCAGGATTCCTTTTCCCTAAGATTGGATTTACCATATTTTTTGCCCTGAAATAATGTCTTTCCGCCTCTTCAATTTTAGGAAGCGTCATGGGGTGAGGCATCGAATTCGCATAATCATGGAATGAGAGCAATTCATCAATCTTGCCGATGCAATCCATGAAAATCTGGAATTCTGGATTTGCTTGTGTATCTCTTGCAATAGGCCGCATTGTTCTGATTTCGTCAAGTGATTCTTTACCTCCCGCAATGTAAATTGAAGATCCAAAAAAGCCCAAAACAGTAAGAAACATCGCAATTTGGTCATATGGATAATTAAATATTTCCGGCATAGGAGGTATAGAATTGGTTAACACAAGCCCAAGCAAATAAGCAGCTCCAGAAAATGCAGTCATTGCAGGCCAGGAAAGATTATTTGGCCGAAATCTCCACGCAAGAGAAAAGAAATTTGTTTCCTCTTGGGGCTTTATTTCGGTGAATGATCTATATGTTGGGCCCCTTAAAATCCTATACGGTCTTGCGGTTTCAAATTCTTGAAGCCTACTGACCAATGCTTCCAAATAAGGCGATGCTGGCTTTGGGATTTGTCTTGTAGCTGCTGTTACTTTGCGAATGGTCTGAGTGGCCTTCCGAAATAAGTTATAATGCACAAAGCCTGAAAATAGGAATCGGTAAATTAATTCTTCTCGTGTCATGGAAATTCCTAGCGATCTCTCTACAAGTATTTTTTCATTCAGAATATCAAGCCACTCAATCAAAGAATTTCTTAATCTGTCATCGCTTTTCAATTCCCTCAAAGCATCCTGCTTTGCAGTGATCAATTCTAAAGAGGTCAAAGGCCTTCCTAACGATCTGTATAAGGTAGCAGCCCCAGTGCCTGTTCTTGTATGGTTGACTGCTTCAAACAAATCATCTATCTGGATTTGTCTCAAGGATTCCTGGTCAATTACAGGCTGAGACGATGTATAGGTTACAATTGCAGGAAGTTGATGAAACATAGCTTCAAAATATGGTTTTCCATCCACAGGAACATACCTGCCACGATCATGGCTATCGGGAATGCGCAACACACCCATATCTATAATAGTTCTGTATGCTCGGTGCACTAACCTTTCAAAATCATTCATTTTCAATCACAAATTACTCTAAGAAATAAGTTCTTAGAGGGCTGAACCTCTTTTTATATAGAAAAATCATTATTGTTTAAAAACATTTTCCTTTTCAAAAATTATATAAACTCGGGCAGTAAAGATAATATATGCGCAAATGCCCGAAATGCAGCTCTTACAATGTCGAGCCTTACCTATTTCAGTCTGCCGAAGTCATAAAATGCAATGAATGCGGCTATGATGAAGGAGCTGAATTCGAGCAGTATCCTGCAGAAAAGGCAAGCCAGAAGGCAAAAGGAAAATACACAAGATACAAGACAGGCGGGAGTTCAAGGACGAGAAAGAGTAAAAAATGATTGCGAAGTATATTCTTTAGTATATATTTAAAAAGCTACAAATATTTATATATGCAGTGGATTAAGTTTGTGTATAATGGTTTAATGGTAAAGGGGATAGTCTTGCCGCAAGGTGAGACATGTAAATCCCCTACTTCATCTTAATGGTAAAATGAAAATAATGATTTTTGTTGATGATTCTAATTTCTTTATTTGACAATTTTTCGCATCAATTTGAAAAACATAACAGCAAAACAATTCATAACAAATAAGTGAAAGGTGGCACTTTGGAATTAAAATCCCTAATCAACAAATTTACAATCTACCAGTGCATGTCTTTTTTTCTTTTGATTTTAACTCTGGTAAGTGTGTTCTTTTATGGATTTGGGGCTGATGCATTAGTTCCAGTTCTTATTGCAGCCTTTACAACCACAGCCCTGGATTTAATAATTAATTATCATAAATTTAAAACCCTTGAATTTCCATATTCTGCTTTCATCTCTGGATTGTTCATAGGCGGGCTATTGACTCAAAATTTAAGCTGGTACATCTATGCTATCGCAGGAGTTATTGCAGTTTTATCAAAGCATCTGATAAGAGTCCACGGAAAGCATGTTTTCAATCCTGCGAATCTCGGCGTTTTGGCGGTGTTCCTGATTTTTAATGCATTTAGCTCCTGGTGGATTTCCTCTCCATCTTATTTAGTAATGTTGTTCGGGCTTTTTATCCTGTGGAGGCAGAGAAGATTTGACTTGGCTATCTCATTCTTGGCAGCATACTACATTTTGCACGCATTTATTCCCGAGCCTGCAACGTTTGGAGGAATGACAATGATGAGAAACATGCCGATGGCAGTGCATAGTTTTTACCAATCCTTCATCAGCCAAAGCACTATTTTTTTCTTTGCGATGTTCATGCTTATAGAGCCTAAGACGCATCCTGCTGCACGAAAGCAGAGGATATTTTACGGGATTTTGGTTGCTTTCATGCTGATTGGAATCGAGATCTACAATCCTAGGTTTGGAATTCCGTTTGTATTGGCTGTCGGGAATTTATTTGTTCCTTTACTGAGCAGGGTAAGATTTGAGTTTAGAAAGAAAAATGTAGAGAATACTCCAAACTAGCCTTACACTGCCCTGTCACCAATTAATGCTCTTACCGCTTCTATAGCTTTCAATAAACTTTATAAATGTCCTAAAAATCTAGCTTTTAGAGGTTATTATGCCAAAAAAGGTTCTGAAAGAGTTTAAAGTCGAGTATCTTCAAATCCTGGACGAGAATGGCAATTGCGATGAGCCTTTAATGCCAAAGCTCTCTGGCGAAGAGATCAAAAAAATGTACGAAATGCTTGTTCTTGTAAGAGTATTTGACCAGAAAGCATTCAACATGCAGAGGCAGGGAAGGCTTGGCACTTACATCCAGTTCAAAGGGCAGGAAGCATGCCAGATTGGCTCTGCTGCTGTTATGGAAGACAAAGACTGGGTATTTCCGATGTACAGGAATTCCGGCCTGCTTATAGCAAGAAAGCACCCTATTGTCCAAATACTCCAATACTGGAACGGCGATGAAAGAGGAATGACAAGCCCAGATAATGTCAATAATTTTCCTATCGCAATTCCGGTTGGAACACACTTAATACATGCTGCAGGCGCTGCATGGGCGGCAAAGCTGAAAGGTACAAAGCAAATAGCAATAGCTTATTTTGGCGAAGGAGCCTCTTCAAAAGGAGACTTTCACGAAGCAATGAACTTTGCAGGCGTATTCAATGTTCCTTGCGTGTTTATCTGCGAGAACAATCAATACGCAATTTCTGTCCCAAGGCCAAAGCAAACCCATTCGGAGACAATAGCACAAAAAGCCATTGCTTATGGCATTGAAGGAATCCAAGTTGACGGGATGGATATTTTCGCAGTCTATAAATCAACAAAAGATGCAGTTGAGAAAGCAAGAGCAGGAAAAGGGCCTACTTTGATTGAGATGTTCACTTACAGGCTGTGCGACCATTCCACTTCAGACGATGCCTCAAGGTACCGCTCCAAGGAGGAGTTTGAAGCGTGGATGAAAAAAGATTCAATTGAAAGATTGGAAAAATATATGCGCAAAAAAGGATTGCTGGATGATAACTATAAGCAGAAAGTGCTTGAGCAGTCACAGCAGATTATCGAGAAGGCAGTCACAGAATTTGAAAAATTAGCTCCTCCAGAGCCAAAAGACATGTTCAGATATGTGTATGCCGAGATGACGCCGCAGCAGAAAGAGGAGATGGAAGAGCTGGGGATAAAATAAAATGGAAAGCCAACTTAAAAAATCGAAGTTTATGTATTATTATGTTATTGCATTCACTGTCTTAATAATTATTGGGAATATCATTTTACTTATTATTTCACTGTCTTTAACAAAGCCAATTTATACTAGAGAGATGAATTATGGCGGAGGGCTGATAGGAACTATAACCTATGATTCGCCAATTTATCCTGTGTTAAAAACAAACCAAGTGCTTTTGATATCCTTATTCCTATTGGTTAATATAGGATTGTTTTCCTACTTCCTGTATTGTTTTGTAAATGATAAAGTAAAGATTAGTAAGATATTCGGAATAATTTTATTTGGACTTACAGCGATATTATCTTTGATACAACTAAAATTTTTAGGTGTAATTTTATCCTTGCTGGTAGTTGGATACCTGGCAAATATTAAAACCAGCAATTTATCAATAAAGAAAATAAAAGGCACAGCTTAAATCACAATCAAAAAATGGTAGTCGCAAACGTAGTCCAGGCAGTAACAATGGCGCTAAGGCAGGAATTAAAGAGAGACAAGAATGTCATTGTGCTTGGTGAAGATGTCGGATTGAATGGCGGCGTTTTCAGGGCAACAGACGGATTGCAGAAAGAATTCGGCTCAGACAGGGTTATCGATACGCCACTGGCAGAGCTTGGGATTGTAGGAGCTGCAATAGGAATGGCGGTTAATGGAATGAAGCCAGTTGCAGAAATCCAGTTTTCAGGATTTTTATACGGAGCTTTTGACCAGTTATTAAGCCACGCTGCAAGAATAAGGATGAGAAGCAGAGGCAGATTTTCATGTCCATTGGTTGTGAGAGCGCCTTACGGCACCGGAATCAGGGCTTTGGAGCTGCATTGCGAGTCAGGAGAAGCTTTGTTTTCACACATAGCAGGATTAAAAATGGTGGTTCCTTCCAATCCCTATGACACTAAAGGGCTGCTGGCAGCGGCAATAAGGGATCCTGACCCTGTAATATTTTATGAGCCTATGAGGATATACAGGGCAATAAAGCAGGATATTCCAGATGATGACTATATAGTTCCCTTGGGCAAGGCAAATATTATCCAGCAAGGAGACGATGTTACATTGATTGCATGGGGTGCAATGCTCAAGACATGCCAGGATGCTATAGAAAAACTTCAGGGAAAATATTCAGTTGAATTGATTGATTTGAGAACGATTAATCCATACGATGCTGAGGCAGTCATTTCATCAGTAAGGAAAACTGGAAGATGTGTAATAGCGCATGAAGCTCCAAGGACAGCGGGATTTGCGGCAGAATTAATTGCTGCGATAAACGAAAAAGCTTTATTAAGCCTGCACGCGCCTGTTGTAAGAGTAACGGGCCCAGATACTCCTATTCCATTCGCGAAACTGGAGGGCTATTATTTGCCTGATGTTAACAGGATATTGAAAGGTATGGAGAAGGTGATGAGGTTTTGAGATGGTTTAATTAAAAAATAAATAAAAAATATTAACAAACAACAAAATGCCATACGAATTCAAATTCCCTGATGTCGGGGAAGGGATCCATGAAGGGGAGATAGTAAAATGGCTCGTCAAGGAAGGCGAGAAAGTAAAGGCAGACCAGCCTCTTGGCGAGATTGAGACAGACAAGGCAATAGTCGAGATGCCAAGCCCGAAATCAGGCACTATCCTAAAGCTGCATGTCACTGCCGGCGGCATAATCCATGTTGGGGAAACAATGGTCACAATTCTTGAGGAAGGAGAAAATGAAGCAGATGCGAAAAAGCACATGGAATCGAAAAAATCCGAAGCAAAAGCAGATATTCCTTACACAGGCTCTGTTGTCGGGTTTGTAGAGGAAGCGAAAGAAGTTTCCCCGATTTATGGCGCTAAACCATCCGCATCAGCAATGGGCGGTGGAGGGGG
>Ga0209541_10002123_pt1 | contig 38142 bp, 43 predicted proteins | sample RifCSPlowO2_01_FD_184027 | JGI IMG/M metagenome (GOLD analysis project Ga0209541, IMG submission 184027) | Groundwater microbial communities from Rifle, Colorado - Rifle CSP2_plank lowO2_0.1 (SPAdes) (version 2) | ecosystem: Environmental > Aquatic > Deep subsurface > Groundwater | place...
ATTTTAGCAAAAATGATGACTTTAATCTCAACATGGAGATTAAATGGGCAAAATCCATTTTATTCTTTGAGAGCGCTAATTTGAGCTATGCACATACGGCTGCAGGGTAATATCAACTTCAATGTGTTGCAGAAACTTCACACTTGTCAATGGTGGTCGTTGGAGCAGAAGGAAGGCGAAAAAATAGTTTTTACGTTTTATTTTTTTCTTCCTTTTGTAACACCCACATTCGAATTCGACGCCATCCTTCCGCAATCTTTAATAGTCACGTTGTCTGACAGCTTTTTATGCTTCCATTCACTTTAAAGTATGCGCCTTCTTCTTTACTGGAGATAATAGGGCAGGAAAAAGCAGTTGCTTCAATCCGTGCATTTTTTGCTTCATCCAAACGTAAAAAAGGACTTTTTTTGTACGGACCACCGGGCTCAGGAAAGACAAGTACGGCATACGCATGTGCACGTGAAAGAAACTGCGAAATTCTTGAGGTCAATGCTTCTGATTTCAGGAATGAAGAACAGCTGCAGAAGACCATCGGACATGCAAGTGAGCAGCGTTCATTATTTGGAGGTTCGAAAATTATTCTCGTTGATGAAGTCGAAGGCATTGCCGGTCGAGAAGACAGAGGAGGAGTTGCTACGTTAAAGAATATCATCAAGACGTCGCCATATCCATTGATATTAACTGCAAACGATGTTTGGGACAAAAAATTCGCTCCATTAAGAACAAGCTGTGAACTGGTTGAATTCAAAGAACTGAATACGTCGCATGTACTCACGCTGTTACGAAAAGTGTGCCAGCTTGAGAAGATTACATATGATGAAAAAGCAATTGTGACACTTGCAGGACGAAGCGGCGGCGATGTGCGCGGAGCATTAATTGATTTGCAGACATTGTTGTATAACAATAAATTTACGTTCGACCAGCTCGAACTGCTCAGTCCGCGACGGAGAACTGAAAGCATTTTCGATGCGATGATGAAAATTTTTAAGACTACAGAAGCTTCGGTTGCACGTGGCGCACTTGAGAATATCGACGAAGACATTGATGAGATTTTTCTGTGGATTGAAGAGAATGTCCCAAAAGAGTACACAAAGCCAAAGGATTTGTATAGAGCGATGGAAAAACTGGCACGGGCTGACGTTTTTCGCGGACGTATCAGACGACGACAACATTGGCATTTTTTAGCAGTGATAAGCATTTTGCTGAGTGCCGGCATTGCACTGAGCAAGGAGCAGAAGTATACTGCATTTGTTCGTTACGGTCCAACACAGCGAATATTGAGCATGTGGCGGGCAAAGCAGAAATATGCGCTGCGAACCGCAATCGCTGAGAAAATTGCAAAGAGAACGCACTGCAGCGTGAAGGTTGCACGTGATACGACGTTACCGTATGTACGTGCTATTGGAAAAAAAGAGAATGGAATTTTTGACTTTTTTGATTTGAATGAGGAAGAAGTGGAATGGATGAAAGGGCAATAAGATTGAGAGTTATAGAGCATAAATGACACAAAATTTAAATATCATTCTTCGTTGAAAGTAGACATGTCAAGTCAGCCAGAGGATTTACTGCAACGGTCACGCGAATATGCCTGTAAGGGATTTGTTCTTCTTGCTTTAGAAGAACTTGAATTAGCAAGGGAACATGCTTTTGAAAGAGGGGTAGTTATTCCTCCAGAGATGTTACAGGAAATAGAAACTACGGCGTACAAAAATGGGGCAGAAACTGAACTTGTGCGATCAATTTATCTTGAAAATCGAGGGAAGCCTGAGTCTTCTGATGCTGCACTGCGAAGAGCTGGAGAGTATGCATCTCAAGGTGGGATAGATGGCTCTCTCAACTAAAAATTTAAAAACTCAATGAATTAATTGTTTGAATATCGGAGGTCATGTTTATGTCAAAAGTTACTGTGAAAGTGTATTCGACGCCAACCTGCACGTGGTGTCACAAAGCAAAAGAATTTTTCAATTCAAAGAAAGTGAAGTTTGAAGACTTAAACGTCGCAGAGGACGAAAAAGCACGAAGTGAAATGCTCGAAAAGAGCGGACAAATGGGTGTGCCGGTCATTGAAATCGCACACGAAGGAAAAGAGCCAGTCATCATTGTCGGCTTTGACCAGGAAGCGATTGAAGAAGAACTTGGTCGTTAGACTGTTGCGAACTTTTTTATTATTATTGGATATGCACAATTTGTACCCACCCTTGAGATAATTGCTCGTCCCTATGTCTTATCTTTACTGATGTACTGTTCTCCTCAATGATGGAAGACATTTTAGGTGGTCGTTTGAGCAAAAGGAAGGCGAAAAAATGAAACGTTTACGTGTTTTTTTCTTCCTGTCAAGAACCACCAGTATCATGCCACCCGTCTATAGCTACTGAAAGGGGCGATGGCTGGTGCTTCTTGAGCATGCTCAGAAACTTTCACCACCAGTGTGCACGCTTGGAAAGTTTCTGACATTTCGTAACGGCGGTATCATGCTTAAATTTATTAACATTTGACTTATTTCTCACATTATGAACATTGCAATCATGAGCAGAAATCCGCATCGGCTTGAAATGCACAAAAGTACGATTCGTCCCTATCTCTCTCATATTTCCGATAAACCTGATGCTGTTCTCACTGTTGGAGGGGATGGCTCGTTTCTTGCGGCAGAACGGTTTTTTCCGGGAGTTCCGAAGCTTCTGGTGAGAGAAGACAGCATCTGCAAGAAGTGCAGCTGTGAAAGTCTTCCTGATGCGTTGCAAAAATTATTTCGTGAACGTTTTGCTGTGCAGGAATTTCCAAAAATAGAAGTTAAGATTTGGGAAAAGAAAATGGAAGCAGCAAACGATGTCGTTATACGAAATGTTCATCCGACGCATGCCATCAGGTTTGTTCTTACCATTAATGGTAAAAAAGTACCAGGCGAGCTGATTGGTGATGGACTTGTTGTTTCCACTGCGTTCGGCTCACAGGGTTATTTTCAGTCAATCACCGGCAGACATTTTGAAACAGGTTTTGGCATCGCATTCAACAATACAACGGTGAAAAGAGAACCAATTATTGTGCCGCGCATGAGCATTGTTCTTCAATTGACACGGGGGACGGCACACGTTGCTGCGGACAATGATCCAAATATTATCGTCATTGACAAGGGCGAGAAAGTTGAGATTATACAAAGTTCAAATGTTGCGCGAATAATAAAATTCCGAAAGGAATAATTCTTGGATGAAGATTTATAAGTGAGAATGATTTTTCAAATGAATGCAACCTCCAAATCCTCTTGCTGAGGAATTTGCTATTTATCATTCTCAACTTATCGGCACAGCATATAAAATAACTCGTAATGATGAACAGGCCGCTGATATTGTACAGGAGGCATATGCAAAAGCACTCGAGAAACTGGAGAGTTATCGTGGTGAGGCGAAGTTAAGTTCGTGGCTTACTCGAATTGTTATAAATACAGCGTTAAGTCTAAAGAGAAAGGAAAAGCGTTCTCCCGAAACATATAATGACCTCGACTGGATGACAGGTAGCGGTGAAGATCCACAGCAAATAGCTGAACAAAGAGAGTTTATGGAAGATGTGAAAAGGGAAGCACGTAGATTGCCCATTCATTATTGGACGATGCTTAGCCTACGTTATTTTGATGGTCATTCAAATGGGGAGATTTCTGACATACTTGGCGAAAGACGAAATTGTGTTAAGTTGGTCATTCATCATGCGCGCGTACATCTCAGAGAAAAATTACAAAAGCACGACCCTCAAAATCACAGAAAGTATTAAGAACGTTCGGCTTTATTCTTAATCTAATGGAAGAAATGATGTACAAAGGATTAAAACTTGATCCTTTTCAAATTGAAGCAATCGAAGCAATTCACCAAAATCATTCTGTTGTTGTTTCTGCGCCGACCGGCTCAGGAAAAACGTTAATTGCAGATTACATCGTGAATCGTGACATCGCAAAAGGAAAACGCATCGTATACACTGCACCCATTAAAGCATTGTCCAACCAAAAATACAAAGATTTCTGCGCAGACTATGGCGAAGAAAACATTGGATTGATGACAGGAGACATTGTCAAGAATCCACATGCCCCTGTTCTTATCATGACGACAGAGATTTATCGTAATATGGTATTGAGTAATGATGAAGATGTTGAGCATGTTTCTTATGTCATCTTTGACGAAATTCATTATATCAATGACATCGAACGTGGCACGGTCTGGGAAGAATCAATTATTTTTTCAAGCCCGCATGTGCGCATGTTATGTCTGTCTGCGACCATTCCAAACGCACATGAATTTGCTCGATGGATTGAAACGATAAAAAAACACAAAGTCCAAGTCATCAGCCATCCGACACGGTATGTGCCACTGCATCTTGAATGTTATGACACGGAATTGGGACTGACAACACTGAAAGCAATCAAAGAGGCTGCAGACATTCCTAGCTATGCATATGTTCGCGGCAAAACGAATAAGAGACAAGCAGAAATACAACCGCCATCTCATGTTGAACTTATCAAAGAAATAAAAGAAAAGACACCATTGCTTTTCTTCTGCTTTTCACGTGTCACCTGCCAGAAGAATGCACGTGACTTGATGAAGAAAAATATATTCAGACATAATCCGGAGATATCTGCGTTCGTCCGAAAAAAGTTAGAACATGCGCCACCGGAAATGAACTCGCTGAAAAGCGCGCAAGTGTTGCGCCAGACATTGCCCTATGGCATTGGATTTCATCACGCAGGATTATTGCCGGTGATGAAAGAAATGGTTGAAGAATTGTTCGGCAAAGGTCTCATTAAAGTCTTATACACAACTGAAACATTTGCAGTCGGCATCAACATGCCCGCAAAAACAGTCTGCTTTGAAAACGTACGCAAATATGACGGACGGAATTTTCGGTTTATAAACTCAAAAGAATTCTTTCAAATTGCAGGACGGGCAGGACGGCGAGGCATTGACAATGAAGGATTTGTGTATATCATGATTAACCGAAGAGATTTTGATTACGAAAAAATAAAGAATTTTACAAGTGCAGATACCGATCCAATTTTATCGCAGTTCAAGCTTTCCGTGAATACGGTACTCAATCTGATTGACAAGCACACGCCAGAAGAAGTTGACCATATTTTGAGCCAGAGTTTTTATGCGTTTCAGACATTTGGAGAAAAAGTGACGCAGACGAAAACGCATCAAACGTTTCATAATCTGAAGAAGAAGTTGACTCATCTGGGTTTTATTGACGATGGTGGATTAACTGAAAAAGGCAGGTTTGCGTCCAACATCTACGCGGATGAGATAATATTGGGGGAACTGTTTGGAACTGACTTGTATAAAAGACTGAATGAGTATCAGATACTGCTGATGCTTGCATGCCTTTGTTATGAGGGACGCGAACGAACGAAGTTTCACAAAAGATTTGTTACATCAGATATTGCGTTCCTGAAACAGTTTGTTTTAAGCAGTGATGTTCTTGCAAATGAACCACGATTCAAAGATATGGCACAGCTCACTGCGATGGTTCATCCCTGTTACCATGGAGGTTCATTGTTTGACATTATTCCACTGACCACATTGCAGGAAGGGGATGTTGTGCGATTTTTCCGACAAATTGTTGACCGCACGAACCAAATAAAGATGGCAACACGCGACCACCACATTGTTCATACGATGGAAGGATGTCAAAAAGTAATTATGGATTGTTTGAAAGACATTGATGTGATTTGAGAATACTGGATTTGTAGATGGTTTCTTTGTACGGCTTTGCGCGGATTATTTTTGCGCTGATGCCACGAGTTTTGAGCTGCTGTGCAAGAAGCACTTCATCAATTTTCTGGTCATAGCCAAGACAAATTATATCTGGTTTAATCATCTCAACTGTTTTGAGCTTGTCGTGTTCATCCCCCAAAACAGCTTTGTCAACTATTTTCATGTTTTGGATGAGTTTTAACCTGTCTTTTTCGTTCATCACCGGTTTTTTGTTGCGTTCTTTTTCAACAGTAGCATCACGCGCAACAATAACAACAAGCGTATCTGCACACTTTTTTGCTTGTTCGAAATAATTCAGATGCCCTGCGTGAAGCATGTCAAAGGTACCGGTGCAAAGGATAGTGGTCATGTTCTCTTTTTTAGAACAAATGTTCTAATTTTGTGAACATATAGTTTTGCATTGCTTACTATATCAAATGCTTCAGGTTCAGAAACATAAGAAGTATCACGATAAACAAAATCGTTTCTTTTTCTTCTGATTCTATCAAAGTACTTTACTAAAATTCTATCAATTTCACATTCTGATAGGAACTCAAACACATGCTTGTGGTGTTCTTTACCAATCGCACGGTAGCCAAAAAAAGCCATACACTTCATCCCTGCACGCATAACGGCATTGTAGGCCACAACCATCGCCCACTCAAAATTTTTCAGCTTCAAGGCTTCTTCTGCAAACTGTATATCATTATCAACTTTCTCAAATTCAGGCAAATTCTTCTCGATTTTTTCAATCTTCCCATCATTAAGTAACTTTTCGAAATTCATTTTCATCGCCAACGAGCATGATTATTTTCTTTTTAACGATATCTCTAATGAGGGTAGAGTTTTTATTAATTTTCAGTTCCGATAGTTGCATCAAAATAGGATTAACACTTCTCTTTATCTTTTTCTCAATTTTATCCATACAATCATATACTTCTTTTGAACGATTCTCCCCTACAATTAATATGTCTACGTCACTTTCTGCTGAAAAAGAGCCATGAGCAAAACTGCCGAAAATCAAAGCGAATGATATTTTTTTAAGTTTCTTCAGCTCGTTAAGGAAAGGCATGACTATTAAATCTGTTTTGATGAATATATTTTTTAAATCATCGATGAAACTACATGCATTATTAGCAGTCAGACCGTTTCTATCTTTTAAAAGAATGCCGAGAGAGATAAGGTTATCCGTTTCTTTTTTAACTGCGCTTGGGCTTATCAGGCATTGTTTTGAAATTGCTCGAATGTGACCTGATTCATGTTGAAAAAAGTATTGGAGAATCTTTACTCTGTTTTTTGAAGTGAATAGTTTTTTAAGCATACTGTTCTAAAATAATGAACATCCATTTAAATTTTTCTATGTTTAACTGCTTGAGTTTAGTATTCGTTTTATGTTGTCATATAAAAATCAATTTTTCATCAACATCAAGAAGATGACCTTTCTGCTTTTTTGCCAAAAGGTAATCTTTGTTGTGTATCGTCGGTATTGAACCTATTGGCATTTGGGTAACTTCAATGCCATACTTTTCGAGTTGTGCTTTTTTATCGGGATTATTGCTGAGGAGTGTTATTTTTTTAAGATTGAAATATTTGAGAATCTGGTATGCAACACTGTATTCACGTTCGTCGTGAGCAAAGCCAAGTTGCTCATTTGCGGCAAACGTATCATACCCTTTATCCTGCAATGTGTATGCATGGAGTTTGTTCAGCAAACCAATGCCACGACCTTCCTGACGCAGATAAATAATCATGCCACCGCTTTTTCCAACAATCGACATCGCTGTTTTTAACTGGTCATCACAGTCGCAGCGCAATGAGCCGAGTACTTCACTCGTGAAACATTCGGAATGGATGCGGACGAGCATATTATCGTTGAGTGGCTTTTTGAGAAGCACAAATTCTTCAGTGTTGTTTATCTTATTTTTGAATGCCATGAGCTGAAATTCGCCAAATTCAGTTGGAAGTCTGGTTTCAACGACTTTTTCTATTAATGTTTCATGTTTCATTCGATAATCTTTTATCTCATCGATTGATATGATGTTCAGGTGATGTTTTTCTGCGAATAATTTTATGTCGTCGCGCATCATGGTGCCATCTTCATTCATGATTTCACAGATGACGCCGGCTGGTTGCAGACCTGCAAGACGTGTAATATCTACGGCAGCTTCAGTATGACCAGCGCGCTGCAAAACACCCATGTCTTCCGCTATGATAGGAAACACATGGCCCGGACGGCGGAAATCATCTGCTTTTGCTTCTTTCTGCATGGCTTTGCATATTGTGAGGGCACGGTCATCTGCTGAAATACCAGTGGTTGTACCGTGAATTGCATCAATCGACACGGTAAATTTTGTTTTGTGTGATTCAGTGTTTTGCTCAATCATTAAAGGAAGTTCAAGTTTCTGAGTATGCTGTTTTTTTATTGGAAAGCATATCAAGCCACGGCCATGGGTTGCCATGAAATTGATGTGTGCAGATGTGACTTTTTCTGCTGCCATGACAAGGTCTGCTTCGTTCTCGCGCTCAGCACTGTCTGTAACGATAATCATTTTTCCTGCTTTGATGTCTGCGAGTGCTTGTTCGAATGTCATGAATCGTTTATAGAGAGGAGGTTTAAATGGTTTTGTATGTCAAGTTCATGTATTACCAAAAGCTTTGAATTTTTTAAGAATGGTCGTAGGAGCAGAAGGAAGGCGAAAAAAAACGTAAAGACGTATTACTTTTTTTCTTCCTTTCGTAGCGGCATGACTAGTCAAATTTAGCTAAGAAATCTTATTTAAGCATTTCTTTGTTGTGAGTGTAGAATGTAAATGCTTTTCTTGCTTCTGCTTCATCTCTTATTTTAAATTCCTGCATCAAAGTTTCAAGACTGCCGTCGGAAACAGGCGGCGCTTCTTCAACTGATTCGACGACGACACGATGTACCCCACGAACGCGGTTGGTGAGGTCGACGTTGCGGCCGCCGGTGCCAGCGCCGGAACCGTAGCCGAAGTAGTCCAGCACCGAAGCCCGCGCAATAACTGGCTTTTGCTCAGATACCTGTTCTACGACGTAATCAGGAGCAACTACATACACACGTGTTTTCTTAATACCTCGTCCGTGAAACTTTTCCATTGTTAGCTCAAAATCACTCTTGAGCTCATCGTCTGCGCATTCCTTTGGTTCCATGCTGCCATAATAAACAGATGCAAGCTTTCGTTCTTCGGCATTTAATTTAGTATAAGCTTTAGGAGAAGTGTCGAGCTCGAGATAACGAAATTCTTTTTCAGTGCCTTTGAGCCGCACCTGCGTTAAATCAACAATCCTCTCTTGTGGAGTAGCCAGAATAGAAGCAGCAGCTTCCTCTCTTTTTGGAAAATAATTGCCGTTTTTAGTTAATTGAATAAATGAATTATCACTCTCAAGAGTATCATCAAGATGTCGCAGAACAAGATTATCTTTCTCTTGTGTCAATGCAAGCATGACTTTACTAGAAGAAGGCTTGATTTCACGCCCTTCACCTTTGTAGTACAATAGACCTTCAGCAGTGTAAAACCACTGATTTTGCATATCTTCATTAGTATGTCGTTCAACCTGAATAGCTGCAGCGGGCTGCATTGTGCCTGGTTCTATCTGCCTATACGCAGTTTGCAGGTTGCCAACGACGCTTTCAAGTGCCATTTTGAGAGGAGAAAAATGATGACATATATAAAGTTTTTGATTTTGTAATTACTTGTGAATAACAACTAATTAGTTTAAACGTTACACTCAAACGTAACATTTTGTGCACTTTTGTTACGTTGTAACGTAACATTTATATACTGTTTAGCTTATTCTAATGTATATGGAACATAATAAGCTTGTTGAATGGAATTCATGGTGGAGTGATGGAAAAGTTCCGGATGAACTTCATGGAAAAGAGCGGACAGATTACACAATGCTCGTTGGTTCGGTACAGCTGAAAGAAGTCACGGTGATTACAGGGGTTCGCCGTTCAGGTAAAAGTACACTGATGTACCAGATGATTAAAAAATTGATAGACAGTGGTGTTGATGCCTCTCAAATTTTGCTTGTTAACTTAGAGGATAGCAAGCTCCATGATAACTCTTTGGACGACATCTACAATTCCTACAGAGAAAATGTGAACAGCGAGAAAAAAGCGTATGTTTTTTTTGATGAAATTCATCGAAAGAAAGAATGGGAAGCATGGATACGAAGCAAGTATGACAAGCAGACTGGAGATAAGTTTGTTATTTCCGGCTCAAGCTCACATCTTCTCAAAAAAGAGTATTCAACCTTGCTTACCGGAAGAAATGTTACATTTGAAGTCTTTCCGCTGAGTTTTGCAGAATACTTGCGTTTCAAGGGCATTTCTATTGATTTTGTAAAAATGAAGAAAGGCATCGTCCTCGAAAAAACAAGAATAATGATTGTGAAGTCACTCAAAGAATATCTCGAGCTCGGAGGATTTCCACAACTCCTGTTCACGCCAAAAACATACAAAAAGACTATTCTTGCACAGTACTTTGATGACATCCTCTACAAAGATATTGTTGACAGGTTTAATCTGCAGCCTCATAAAGCAAAAGAGCTTGCACTTTTTTTTATGACAAATGTTACGCATCCGTTTTCGTTGCGAACGTTAAGAAATTCTCTCGGGCTTTCCTATGACACCACAAAAGACTATGTCTCTGCATTTAAAGAAGTCTTTTTATTTTTCACATTAGACCATTTTTCATACTCATTTAAAGAGCAAAAAACATTACCTCAAAAAATATTCTGTATCGATAATGGACTCCGCAATGCAGTAAGCTTCACGTTTTCGAAGGATGAAGGCAAACTTGCTGAAAATATGATTCTTGTCGAGCTGAAAAGGAGAGAGTATGACATATATTACTGGAAGAGCAAAGGAGAGGTTGATTTTATTGTAAAGCATAAAAATAACTCGCTGACTGCAATTAATGTATCATTTACTGATGAGATTAACGAGCGTGAAATACGATCACTTGTTGAATTTAAGAAGGATTTTTCGCAAACAAAAGAACTTGTCTTAATTACACGAAATACTGAGAAGAATATTGAAGGAGTCAAGCTTGTTCCTGCATGGAAATGGCTGCTTGAGGTTTAAAAATATCCTTCAATTGCAATCGCATTACCCTGCTTTTGTGCAGAAATGTCTTTCAGTTTTAAGCGTTCTTTGAGTAACGGAAAAAAACTTTGGCCTGCTTTAACCTCTTTTTCAGCAACAAAAAATATACATTTGTTTGCTTTCTTTTGGTTAATGAACGAGGCAATGACTGTTGAGCCGCCTTCGACGAGAAGACTGGTAATGTTTCTGTTTCCCAAATCGGAAAGAACTTCATCAATATCAACCTGATTTTGCTTTTCTTTAACTCTGACGATTTCACAACAGGAAGGATATTTTTTATTAGGTTTTATTATGCAGTAGATAATTGTTTTTCCTTCATCAAAAATTTTTGCATCGATTGGCGTTTTTAATTCTGAATCAAGAATGACTTTCAAGGGATGTTTTCCAAAACCTGAGCGATTCGTAAGTTGCGGGTCATCTTTTATTATTGTATTGACGCCAACAAGAATCGTGTCATGCTGCTTTCGAAGGAGATGGTCGTGCTTATCTGCTTCTTCGTTAGTAATTTTTTTTCTTTTACCGTCGCCCCACGTCATAAAACCGTTTTTTGTAAGCGCAGCTTTGATTGTGACGAATGGCTTTTTTGTTATTATCCAATGAAAGAAAAATTCATGCACTTTTCTTGCTTCAGGCAGATTGAGAAGCGTTACATTAATGCCTGCCGCTTTTAATTTTTTAATTCCTTTTCCATGGATAAGAGGATTCATGTCAAGCGTGCCGATGATGACTTTTTTAATACCTGATTTAATGATAATATCTGCACAGCTTGGCTTGTGAGTAACGCATGGTTCGAGCGTAACAACAAGTGTTGCATTTGTACAATCACTGGCTTTGTGTATTGCTTCGTACTCCGCATGATTTCCGTTTTCTTGTGTTACGCTCTCAGCAATGAGTTTGTTGTTCTTTACAATGAGAGCGCCAACGGAAGGACGAGGGGAGACATTGCCTAGGTTTGTATAGGCTAATTCAATGGCGCGATGCATTAACTGATTGGGGCTCATTTTTCTGTTGAGAAACTATGCTGCTTAAAAAAGTAACGACAGGGTAAATTAAATGTGAACGTCAGATAATCTTCACGCAATGCGACTTATGGACTCCCAGTCCCTGCCGCTACGAAAGGAAGTAAAAAAAATAAACGTTGTAACGTATTTTCTCGCCTTCCTTCTGCTCCAACGACCACGACTGGAAACGAAGCACGTTTGCAACACACTAAAGTTGTCACCCTATAGGATTATATCCAGGTTATACTTATTTTACTTTATGACAAAAGAAGAGTGGTTATCAGAATTACGGAAAAAGCGACTACCTCTCACTTCTTGGAAAACATTCAAAGGAGGAGATTCGTATCTTAGTGAAAATATTGACGAAATTCTCTATAGTTGAATTTGTCGAAAACCACCTGCCACAGATGTTGTGATGTGCTGCTAAAACTCCACTACGAGTGGTTTTTGAGCACACTCAGAGTTTTCAAATTAAATTCACTATTCACACAGACTTGGTGGAAAACTCTGATGTTCTATTTTTTGAGACTTCGCACCATATCAATACACGCTTCGGTCACTAATTTTGCGTGCGGAATTCGCTTGATTGCTTGTGCCATCGTCATGCGTGGACCTGTGATACCGAGAGCTACGGGCTTTTCAAATTCAAGCGAAAGCTGTGTTAATGAGCAGTAGGTAGCATTTGCAATTGCGAGGTCATGTCCGGTTGCACCCTGAACAATCGCGCCTAAGGCGACGACACCGTCGATTGATTTTTTTTTCAAGAGAAGCTTAACAGCCAGAGGAATGTCGAAACTACCAGATACTCGGACGACTTCAGTTTTCACGTGTTCATTTTCGGCTGCTTCAAGCGCCCGGTCTAACATGTGGCTTGTTAATTCTTCCCAATACCATTCAGATACGACGATTCCGAGTTTCATAGTTCACCTGCGTCTTTATAGCCCTGTCTTTTTCCTTTGCCGACATTGCTTTTCAATCTTTCCTTTCCTTCAAGAAGTGCAATCGCATTCAACGCATGTTTCTTTGCCCTATCAAGCGCGATTTCTTTTTGTTTATTTGTATCGCTCGTTTCCCTTTCATGGAAAAATATTTTTAGAATATGAGTATTTGTCATGAGCTCTGCCTGAATTAACCCTAGATTAGCTTCATGTGCGCATGTTTCATCAATATCTTCTTTGCCAACCCAACCAAACGCAAGAACGATGCTGCATTTGTATTTTTCAATCAAAATTTTGCATGCAACCGGCAAATCTTTCATGCCCGGGACAGTGTATCTTTCAAACTGGACTGAAGAACTTTTTATCGCTTCAACAGCGGCAGATGCCATATCCACGCGAGAGAATGTCGTGTCAGCTAGACCAATTCGCATGTCAGCAAATCTCCGTCTTTAAGCTGAAGTGAATCACGCAAATCTACTGAAGCAATCAGCTCGATAACAGTATCGCCATGCCGCGTCTTGTGAGGAATAACAATAGCACCATCAAACTCATCGTGAATGCGCACGAGAAAACAATCAACTTTTCCGAGATTCTTGTCTTCGGGTTCAATCGTGAACTTTTTTGCACCATTAAAATCGAGCTTCTGCTTTGTGTTCAGATTCAATGTCCCTGGAAAACAGGTAAACCCAAGCACTGACTCAAAATAAGGTAGATATTTGTTCACGTATAGACTTCCCTCACCGAGGCCGGATATGACTTCACCACTTATGTGCATAAACGGGGAATAAGCGTGCCCATTATAAAGTTTATGACGAACGAAAACAATTAAAAGACAGAGTTTTTACTTTAACCATGCTCAAAATCATTGAATTTAGTAAAAATAAAATACGAATTCTTGATAATCTTGATGCAATCAAGGGCAAAGTCTGGATTGATGTCACAAATATCACGAAAGAAGAAGCGCAGCCATTGCAGGACAAGTTTAATCTGCACATTCTCACCATTGATGATTTGGTCCATGCACGAACGCGTATCAAAGTCGAGCAGTTTCCCAACTATCTCTTTTGTGTTTTCTATGCGCTGCGAAAAGATAAGTCTATCAAGCCGGATGAGATTGATTTTGTTGTTGGAAAGAGTTTTCTCATTACCAATCATGTCAATCATTCTCAGGTGATTGAACAGCTTCAGCAGAATACAGAATTTCTCACGAAACTGTTTTCACGGGGCATTGATTTTGTGTTTTATCGCATTCTCCACAGCCAAGTCGATACGTTCTTTCCTGTGTTGAGCACAATGGATGGCGAAATTGAGCGTGTCGAGAGAGAAATCACTGAACATCCGTCGCCAGAGTTATTAAGACACGTCATGCAATTGAAGAAGTCGGTTGTTTCGGTTAAAAAAATTGTTCTGCCTCAACGTGAGAAGATTGCAGATTTAGCAAAGAACGAGTATCCGTTCATTTCAAAAAAGGCTGTACCGTATTTCAGAGACATTCACGACCATTCCGTTCGTGTCTATGAAGCCATTGAAAATTATCGGGAATCGGTGTCGAGTGTTTATGAGCTTTATATGTCGGCAGTCTCAAACAACATGAATGAAGTGATTAAAGTACTGAGCATTATTGCAACATCAGCATTGCCGCTGACCGTGATTTCAGGTATTTATGGAACAAATTTCAGCTGGTTGCCCGGTGCGACATCACCCTACGGATTTTGGATAATGATTATGCTGATGATTTTGGTCATGATTGTTCTTATTCTTTTTTTCAAGAGAAAACGATGGTTATGAACTCATCACTTTGACAATCGCATCGACAACACGTTGCGCATTCGGTAAGTAAAAGTCTTCTAGTTTGCCTAATGGAACAATAGTGTCAAATCCTGTGACACGAACGACAGGCGCAAGCAGGCTTGCCAAAGCTTTTTCATTGATGCGTGCAATGATTTCCGCAGCGAGACCACCACTCATGGGAGCTTCATGCACAATGACACAACGCCCTGTTTTTGTTACCGATGAAATTATTGTTTGAGTATCCATGGGTTTTATTGTTCTCAAATCAATCAATTCGACCGAACAACTGTCGGCGACTTGTTGTATCGCCTGTTTTGCAACGTGCAGCATGCTCCCCCAGGCAATCAATGTAACATCAGTTCCCTGCTGGACAATATTTGCTTTGCCGATAGGAATAGTATAGCGAGCATCGGAAACTTCTTCTTTGAGCGCTCGATACATTCTCTTTGGTTCGAGAAATAAAACAGGATCAGGGTCCTGAATGCTCGCGGCAAGCAAGCCTTTTGCGTCAGAAGGCGTTGCAGGAATCACCACTTTAAGACCAGGTGTATGAGCATAAATTGCTTCCATGCTTTCGCTATGGTGTTCCAATGCACGAATGCCTGCTCCATACGGTGCACGAAGAACCAAAGGACAAGTCATTCTTCCCCGCGTACGATTGCGGAAGCGTGCTGCATGAGAGATGAGCTGGTCAAAACCCGGATAAATAAAGCCGTCAAACTGGATTTCAGCGACCGGCTTCATACCGTTAATTGCCAGTCCTACAGCAGTACCGACAATCGCTGCTTCTGACAAAGGTGTATCGATAACACGATTGTCACCAAATTCTTTCCACAAACCATCGGTGACACGAAAAACGCCACCATCTTTGCCCACATCTTCCCCAAGAATAATAACGCGTTTGTCGTACTTCAGCTCTAATCGTAACGCGCTGTTCAATGCCTGAACCAGTGTCATGAGCGTCATTTGAGCACCTGCCGCTGCTCATCAAATTCAGGTGCATGTTCAGCGTACATGTAATCAAAGATGTCGTTCGGATCAGGTTTTGATTGAGCTTCAAACAATTTTACAGCATCTTCAACTTCTTTCTGCACATCTTTGTATAATTGACCCTCTTGTTGCTTGTCCCACAATTTCTTTTTTTCAAGATACAAACGAACACGTGTGATTGGGTCTTTTTTCTTCCATGATTCAAGCTCTTTGTCGCTGCGGTACTTTTTTGCATCGTCGCTTGTGGTGTGGTCGCCGAGACGATAGGTGTACGCTTCAATTAATGTTGGAGTGCCTTTTTTTGCGTTTGATATCGCGTCTTTTGTTGCTTTAGTCATCGCAAACAAATCATTTCCATCAACCTGTATGCCGTCGATACCGTAGGCTATTGCTTTCTGCGCAATTGTTTCTGAAGCGGTTTGGTGTGAACGCGGGACGGAAATTGCCCACTGATTGTTTTCGCAGACGAAAATAACCGGTACTTTGAACACACCTGCAAAATTCATCGCCTCGTGACAAGCACCCTCACTTGTAGCGCCATCGCCTAAATAACATAATACAACTGTCTTTTCTTTTTTCAGTTTTGCTGCCCAGGCAAAGCCAACTGCGTGAGGAACCTGCGTTGCGACTGGAATGCATACAGGAAAACAGTTTGTTCCCTTGGGAAGCTGCATGCCACGCTCATCACCTGCATTATACTGAAGAAGCATGTGCATGGGATAGCCGCGAGTGATATATGCAGGCCAGTTCCTGAAGTAAGGAACCATCCAGTCATCTTTTCCAAGAACCCACGTGCTGCCAATATCAGCTGCTTCCTGTCCTTTTGACTGTGCAAATGTGAATAACCTTCCCTGACGCTGCAGGCTTAACATTTTTTCGTCAAACATGCGGGCCAAGACCATTAAACGATAGAGTTTTTTTATTGTTGGCGGTGTTAATTCTTTTGGCTTCAACTTTTCATCACAAGTGCCGTGCTCATCGAGAATCTGAAGATAGTCTACCTGAAACTTTTGGATGGTTTTTTGAGGCATTAATAATCTGAAAGAGATGGGATTTTTAAACGTTGTTACTGTTTTTCGCTGAGTTTCTGCTCGATTGCTTTTTTGAGGGTTGAGATGTACAAATGAAATTGAAGCTCCGCGTCTTTCCAATCTTTGTATGTTATTATTTCTCCATAGTATTGGGTTTGATTTCGCTTTGTTCTTACTTTTTCAAAGAAATTCCAATTGAACTCTAATTCAGGATGTTTTTCACAGAGATAGGTGAATAAGCATTCATGAGTTCTTGCTTTTATCTTATCGAAAATGAGAAATGCCTCGGCGAACATATGAAGAACATCATAGGAAAGTTTGTATATTGCGTTCCATCCATTATCTGTAGGTGAAGTAAGTTGAATTAGTTTTTTGATTGCATAAAAGTCTGCTTCCGCGATTCCAATCATTGATTCAACTACTTCTATATCAGACTTAGCAAGGTGAATGTATGAACCTTTGCTTAGACAACTATCATAGATTCCTGCTTGTGTTCTTTCCTCACGCATGTGCAACCTTTATGAAACTTAATTCTCCTTTAATTATGTATCCTTCTGAAATATTGCGTAAGAGCCCTGGTTTGTACTTTTCCAAATTTTTCTCTGTTTCACATTCAAAAACCTGTATCTCCCGCTTCAGTTTGAGTCCATAGCCAAAATCATGAAGCCCTTCCGCATCCCCATAAATAAACACATCAATATCACTATCAGTATACCAGTCACCACGTACCATGCTGCCGAAAATGATGACGGTTTTTGCTTTGGGCAAGCTGATTAAGTGAGCGAGAAAGCCAGACTTTTCGAATTGCTGAAGTGCATACACCCGTTTTGCGGCTTTGTAATGTGGGGAATCGAATTGAGCGAGATAGTAAGGCATTTTACCTCTTTCTTTTATACGCTGGATGAGATTGCGCTTGATGAATTTTTTAAGCCATTGGACTGCTTGAGGACGACTAATTTTTGCTGCTTTCAGTAGTACTTCGAAATGCCAGTGCTTGGTCGGTTCGTTGTAAAATAGCTGGAGGATGTTTTCTTCTTTGTTCATTTTAGTTAGTGTAAAGCTAACTGATATTTAAATGTTTTTGGACTTTGACGGGTTACTATTGAACCCAGTTATCGACGCTACGAAAGGAAGAAAAAAATAAAACGTTACGTACCTTTTTTTTGCCTTCCTTATGCTCCAACGACCACCAGTAACATTGCAAAGTAACCCTACATTTTGGAAATATTTATATATTTGTAGGGTTATCATAGAACTATGGCTTTTGTGAGTAAGAAGAAGATTCGCGGAAAGGAACAACAGTATCTTGAGCAGTCGTTCAGGCTTCCTAATGGTAAAATAAGAAAGGTGTCTGCGTATATGCCAAAGGAAGCACGAAGAGAGACATCGGAAAAGAAGCTTCGAGCTCTTGAAGCTACGTCTTTTCAGGATTGGGCAGTGAAACATTATGAAAAAAATTATGTTTTTTCTGAAGAAATTATCCGAACATGTGAGCAGATGCGTCATGAATACCGCGTTTTGTTCAAAAACTTGACACCGAAGCAGCGTGAGGATGTGCTTGACCGCTTTACGATTAATTTCACCTATGAATCAAATGCACTTGAAGGGAATTCACTGACATTAAAGGATGTGACGTTTATCATTAAAGAAGACAAAGTTTTAAGCGGAAAGGATGTGCGGGAAATCTATGAAACTGTTAATACGAGAAAAGCTATTGATAAAATATTCAGTGATGAATTTACGATTACTGAGCATGATATCATTCAATTGCATTCTATCATCGTTGAAAATACCGGAGTTTCGACAGGATACAAGAAATTTCCTAATTTTCTGCTTGGAAGAAATATAAAAACGACACCGCCTGAAAAAGTTGCAGAAGAAATGAAAAAGCTTATTAAAGATTATGAAAAACATAAGAGCATCCATCCATTGCAGAAAGCAGCGCTTTTTCATGGTCGCTTTGAACAGATTCATCCATTTGAGGATGGAAATGGACGTGTTGGACGATTACTTGTTAATATTATTCTTTTGGCTTCTGAATATCCACCACTCATCATAAGAAAATCGCAGAGGTTAGCATATTTTCATGCACTTGAAGCTTTTGACGGCAAGCATCCTGAGAAACTTTATTGGTTCTTTATCGAGAAATACAAAAAAACGTTTGAACATTTCTTTCAGGAATATGTGAAATATCTGTAATTACTTTCGCATTATTGTTGTATGCATCTCATTTTTTTCGAGTACTCGAAACATCCTTTCTAATCGCGGTGCAAGTGCCATGAGCTCGAATTCAGCTTTACGCTTTGCGTAAGTATCAGCCACTTGATTGTAGAATTGTTGATATTTTGATTTTTCACTTTCACGACATCCTCCATTCATCTGCTGCACTTGAAATTGAATCTGTCTTGTAAAAGCGTGCACTTCACACATTGCTTCATACACCCCTAAATGCATCAAAATGGCAACTTCATCTTTCGAAATGGGCTTTTCAGAACCTGGTAGGAAGAGACCATTTACATAGTCTTTCGCATGAGTAAATTCATGAACAAACCCGGACTGAAATACTAATGTGTTGGCGTTGTGACCAGCTTGCGGCGGTGCCGTTGCAGCACTTTTGTGTGATGCTTCATACGCTTTCGGATACACAAAAATTTGTGGTGCAGGATATTTCCCATAACCATCAAAAATAGCAACTAACTTCATGAGATTATCACGAGCAGACTCCTCTTCCGCAAACTTCTCCCGCGTTTTGAATACATTTGGAAAATAGGTTACATGTCCATCCTGTGTGATTTGTACACCTGGATTTCGATGTTGAGTCGTGAACAGAGTCTCAATCGTCAGCGATTTATCAGGGTCGTATTCAACTGGGTAAGTGTTGAGGTCGATGCCCACGGCACGCGCCGACTGACGCACATGCTCTTTTCTTAACGAAATGTTGGCGTATGCTTCCTCAAATGTAATTCGAGCCATTTCACTCGGCTGTAAAACTGGTGAAAGTCCATCAGGCACTGCTTCGTTTTTAATGGACGGCGGTGTTTTTACAGCCGGAGAATCGCTTATAGCCAAATAACCAATTCCCGCGCCGAGAACAAGAACTGCAAGGCCGCCGTATGCAAAGTAATTTCTATCAGGTTGACCGCGTCGAGAAGCTACTTCTTTTTCGCTTATCGCAAGACCCATTTTGTTTCGGAGAATTTCGACTAATTCAGCATTCGTTCTTTCATGCCCTCTCCGAATAATTTTTTCTATCTTGCGCTCTAAACTCTTATCCATGAACCACTTTTGGACCAGAAGACTATTTAAATGTATCTATTTTAGTTACTTATTAGTAGTGTTTTTCACCAATCTCACCACATCATGTGGCGTCTTCGCAATGAGCGCACCTGCGGCTTTGAGAATTTTTATTTTTGCACGTGCAGTCTGACCTTCGCCATAGGCAATTGCGCCCGCATGACCCATCTGTTTGTTTGGAGGGGCACTCATCCCCGTGATGTATGCAATCACTGTCTTTTTCATTTTTTTAATGAATGGAGCTGCTGCCTGTTCGAGGATACCGCCGATTTCACCAATGAGAACTACTGCTTTTGTCTGCTTGTCTTTTTCAAATAAACGCAGAATTTTTTCAAAATCTGTGCCGATAATCCTGTCGCCGCCAATGCCAACAATGGTTGACTGCCCAATATTTGCGCGGGTTAACAAGTCAGTTATTTCATGAGTTAATGTTCCACTGCGTGAAACTATGCCAATATTCCCTTTTTTTGTGATGTTACCCGGAATAATGCCGAGCTTGCACTCATCTGGAGTTATAAGGCCAGGACAGTTCGGACCAATAATGATACAATTTCGCTTCTTCCCTTCTTTCAGAATATCTATGCTGTCATGAACAGGAATTTCTTCGGTGATGATGACGAGATTCAAATGCTCTTTCAATGCTTCCAACGCAGCCTGCTTTGCGAATGGCGCCGGGACGAACATGATTGACCAGTCTGGCTTGTGTTTTTTTACTGCTTCTTTGACGGTGTTATACACAGGAATGTTTTGAACAAACTGGCCGCCTTTGCCTGGAGTAACACCAGCAACAATATGTGTACCATAGGCAAGCATCTTTTCGGTATTCAACGTACCGTGATGACCGGTGATACCCTGTACAATAACCCGTGTTTTCTTGTTAATCAGGATTGACATAGTTTACGCACCTGCTGAATACCTCTGAGCATGGTTGGGACGGTATGAATTTGCGCTTTGTCCAAAATTTCTGTTGCATCATGCACGTTTGTACCTGCCATCCGCACAACAAGAGGAATTTTTAGTTTCAGCTTTTTCTTTGCCGATACAATTGCCCGGGCAATATCATCACACAATGTAATGCCACCGAAAATATTGATGAATATACACTTTAACTTTTTTTTACTCAGAATTTGGAGTGCTTTCAGCATTCGCGCTTCTCCAGCACCACCACCAACGTCCATGAAGTTTGCAGGCTTCAATTTGTAATGTTGTAATGTGTCCATCGTTGCCATGACTAAGCCGGCACCATCACCAATGATGCCAACGTTGCCTTGTAAATCGACGTAATGCAGTCCAGCATGAGCGGCTTCCAGTTCGCGACCCGTAAGTTCTCGGTGCTCATACTTCTGAAATTCAGGATGACGGTACAAAGCCTTGCTGTCGATGACAACTTTTGAATCAATAGCAACAAGCCATTTATTTATGACTGCCAGAGGATTTAATTCGACAAGTTCTGCGTCATATTTCTTCATGAGTGCGTACAGTTTCATGACGAGATTTGCGATTACTTTTTTTTCAGGGACTTTGATTTTGTTTATTTCAGAGATTGAAAACGTGAGTATTTCTTTAGGATATTTCTTTGCGACTTCTTCAATGTCCATACCGCCGCGTGCGCAGAACATACATTTGACATCTTTAACGATGCCGTCAATCATCAAGCTCAGATAATATTCTTTTTTTATCGGAAGGATATGTTCGCTGAGAACGCCAAAGACATCTTTTCTTTTGAGAAGTTTTTTTGCAAATGATTGCGCTTGCTTTGCTTTGGTGAATTTTTTAATCAAACCTGCTTTGCCGCGCTTGCCTGACAAGACCTGAGCTTTTACGATACAGGGTGCCTTGATTTTTTTTGTTTCATTTTTTGATGTGATGAGAATACTTTTTGGGATAGTTATGCCTACTCTTTTGAATAATTGCTTGCCTTCAAATTCTAATAACTTCATGATGCCTCTTTTAGAAAGACGAAAGAAATGCGATTTAAAAGTCTTTGGTGGATGGACGTCCAGTTACTGCGGCTACGAAAGGAAGAAAAAAATTAAACGTTTACGTATTTTTTTTCGCCTTCCTTCTGCTCCAACGTAAAAGAGACACTGATTATCCGTTCTTTTCCACCGTTTTCAGAAAATCAAACAACAATTCTTCTTTAAACGCAGGAACCATGACCTGCATTCCAACAGGTATATTGTTGAGAGTTCCAATCGGAATGACACCGGCAGCGATGCCAGCGAGGTTTGCAGGAATCGTAAAAGCGTCCATGGCATATTCTTCCTCTGGAGATAGTTTCTGACCGAGTTTCTTGGGCAGGTCGGGTGTTGTCGGCGTGATAATGATATCGACCTGCTTGAATGCGTGGTTAAAATCTTCTGCAATCAATTTTTTTGTTGCAAGTGCTTTCCTGTAATATTGACCGGCATGCTCTGCTCGGCTGATTTCCTTGCCACCAAGAATTCTTCTTAAAACTTCTTCGCCTGCAGAATCCTCTATTTTTTTTCCATAGCGACGACCGTCAAAGCGACGCGTTGCAGAAAAGAATTCAGTATAGACAATAGGATAGTAAGTTTGAACTGCGAGATGCGTGTATTTCAGAGAAACTTTTTTTATTTCTGTTTTTAGTTTCTTGGCAATTGATTGAACTGTTTTTTCAACGAGAGCGTAAATCTCTTTGTTTGTGCACAACTTCTTGAATTCATCGCTCAGACCAATCTTCACGTTTTTGAGCGAATTAATTTTAGAAAAGTTTGGAACGTCTTTCACATAGGTTGTTGGGTCTGCATCAGAGTGACCTACGAGCACTTCCATGAGCAAAGCCGCACCATAAACATCTTGAGAAAAAGGCCCAATCTGGTCGAGTGACATAGACAAGTCGATTAAACCGTAACGCGAGACGCGCCCATAGCTTGGTTTTATTCCGACGATACCACAGGATGAGGCAGGATTTCTGATTGAACCGCCCGTGTCAGAACCTAAAGACAAATCACATAATCCTGCGGCAACTGCTGCTGCACTGCCTGATGATGAGCCCCCGGGAGCAACGCTCATTGCTTTTGGATTTTTTGTCGGGCCAAATGCTGAATTAGAACCGAAACTGCCGCAGGCGAATTCGTCACAATTTGTAATCCCAATAATAATACCGTCTTCTGATTTTATTTTTTTGATGACGTCAGCATCAAACGTACCTGAATAATTTTCTAATGTTTTTGATGCGCAGGAGATGGGCATTCCAATGACGTTGATGTTTGACTTTACAGCAACGGTAAGACCTGCGAGTTTTCCTTTTTTCTTTTTTTTGTCGATGTCTTTTGCTTGCAGGAGAGCTTCTCTTTCTGCAACGTAGAGAAATGCGTTCAATTCTTTGTTCTCTTTTTTTATCTTTTGCAGGCAGTTTTTGACGTTTTGCTCTGCAGAGAGTTTGCCAGATTTGAGAAGCTGAATTTTTTGTTTGGTGGACATGAAAACAGAAGACGAAGCCCATTATTTAAAAGATTGCCCTGCTTTGAGGAATAGGATGGAGTGGTTGTGAGTCATACTTATCTGGAAGCGAGCAATATTTATATAGTACTTTATACTACATTAGTGTAGTAGGTGATTGCGTGGTTTATTTTATTGACATTCAGCCAACAGAACATTATTTGGAAAACCACGCGCATGATGTACCATGGGATAAAGTTGTTGAAATCATCTTTACAACGAAAAATCCGCGTAAGAAAGGAGAGAACTTTGAAATTGAAACAGACAAGTATTACCTGTTATTTGAGATAAAAGATAACGTGCTGTATGTTATTAATGCCAAGGTGAGAAAATGAAATGCCCTCAATGTGATGCTGAATTAAGAAAAGTAGCCGTTGCTGTACATGGTGCTACACAGAAAGCAGTAAGTTATCAATGTACGAGCTGTGACTATTTCGAGTTTGAGCCACAATCCTCCCAGAAAGTTCTTGCAGAATTGCGGGAAACCCCATTGAAAATGAAACAGAAAATTGTGAAATTATCGGGTGAGAGACTCGGCATTTATTTTAATAATAATGTTGTGAACAGCTTGCAGTTGAAAAAAGGAGAAGAGATTTTTGTTTCTGTGCCCGACAAGAAACATATAGTTTTAGAGATTAGGAATTGATGTTATATCTCCATTGAGAATGGTTGGCTTGACAGCCTCAATTTCTGACTTGTAGTAAAGATGGTAAGGAAAACATGTCCCGTATCATCTCTCACTTTTCTTCAAACCCTGCCACCAATCATTCGGGTCAGTCTTTTCAAGCTCTTTGGCAAGCTTTTTTGCTGAACCAGTGACAAGCAGCTTGTGAATGTTTGTCATCCAATCCTGTGCGTCATGTCCAATTTTTTGATACTCGCGAGCCTGTGCGAAACATTCCAACAAATCAGCATCGCGCGCGATGATTGATTCTTTTGTTTTTTGGACTTTTAGCTCTTCATGCAATACATAGATTTCTTTTCCAGTTGTGCCAAGTGGCTCTGTTTGTTCTTTATGTGCAATGGTCTCTGCTGCGCGAAAATCAATGTAGCGATGACCAATCTTATGCAAGTCATTTAATCTCGTCTCGTGCAAGTCATTGCAGAGTGTCATGAACGAAACGTAATGCGCACGTTCAACGCTTAAATTTTCCATCCGTGCAAGAATGTATGCGATGACACCTGCCCGAAAACTGTGGTCGGCGACCGATTCCGGGTCTTTTACATTGATAATCCACCAACCGCTTCGCTTGACACGCTTTAGTACACCAAGCTCATAGAAAAAGTTTGCATTCACCATTTTTTCTTTTCGGCAAGGATACAATTGTCTTTTGTTGCGGGAGCATTTTTGAGCATTCGTTCTGAAAAGTCAGCATTTGTATTCAGCGTTGCTTTATCGTCGCGCACATTTTTCTCGCGGCGAACCTGAAAATCAATATCTTTATGCTCGATTTTTTGCAGCGCATCCATGAAATTATCCATTATTTTTTTTGCCTGCTGTGTTATCTTATCTTTGTCGAGCATTTTTACATCTTTCCTTTCAGTTTTAGTTCCAGTACCAAATCCTCAAGTTTTTTTAAATCATATTTCATTGAGTCAAACTTTCTTCGGATTTCATTCTCGCGAAAATCAAATGATAACAGTTCGCCATAAAGTGTATCGACCAGTTCTTTGATGCGAATAACATCTTTTACTTTTCCTTTACCGGCTAAATAAACCGCTTTTCGTACCAGTTCACCAGTTAAGTCACACAATCCCAAAATGTAGTAGATGGTTTCCAAATCCAATTCTTTGCGGGTTGCGAGTTTCTCAGATTTTACGACAGAATGATATAACAAGGCTTCAGCGTATTCCTGCAATGCGATACGGTAACTGCCTTCGGATTCCATGAGAATGCTGTGCTTTGCAAATTTTTCAAGCGCTGATTTTTCTTTTTTTATGTCTTCAATCAATTCTTCTGCCTGCTTGAGCTCGTCACGATGAACTGCATAGATAACCTGCTTGCTCAATTTCAGGACGTCACGGCTTTTTTTTATTAAAAGTTCGCGTTGTTCGTCGTATGCAAGTATCTCCTGTCGCATCGATGCGAAATCGGATTTGTTGAGCATTCTGCTGAAAAAAGGAAATTGCTATTTAAAGCTGACTGTTTTCAGATACTGTTACCTTAGCGTCATCTATCCTAAAAAATCATTCTACTACCGATGAAGTTCCTTCTGAAAGAGCAGGAGTTAATTTAGAATTAGGAAAAACATATAGCAACTTTTTAACTTCTTTCGAAGACAGATAAAATTTGTTTAGTAATCCTAATTTTTCTTTATTATTTAAAAAATATTTTTCTTGTAACTTCCTTTCCTCAAAAATTTCCTTTCCGTAACCTCTGCGCATAGCTATCATATCCGCTTCTTTCTCAACTTCTTTTCTTTTTTTTATAGACAGGTAGTAGTTCCATAAAAATGACCATTTTTTCAAAAAAGAACGCTTCCTATATGAAACCTGATGAGATATTTCGTGAGCTAATATGCCAATTATAGCTTTTCTGGACCAATTTTGTTTATTAAGTAAAGAAAGATTAATGTAAACATTACCACTGAATGGAGAGCTAATCCCAATAATCTTCATATCTTTAAAAAAGATTTTAGAGGATAAACAAAGATCTGAATAAGAATTATTTTTAAGTTCATTAAATAAACTTTCAATATCTTTTTGTGTATACATATTTAATAGAAAGATATTATGCTATAAAATTCTTCCTATAGAGGTTTTAATACAGATGGTGACGTTTATTTTACAGCTGCCTGTTTCCAAAACTATTTTATAAACAAAGAGAGATTACACCGTCCATGTCAATCGTTCTCGACGTTCGCGGGCTAAAGAAAAGTTACATTATTAGAAAAGGCTTCTTGTGGCGAACACGACAAATCATTGAGGCAGTTCGTGGTGTAAGCTTCCGCGTCAAAAAAAATGAGATTTTTGGATTGCTTGGTCCTAATGGTGCAGGCAAAACAACCATTGTGAATATATTGGCAGGCATCGTTACCAAAGACGAAGGAAAAGTTACCGTTTTTGGAGAACCTTATTCAGAACGAACACGTGAACGCATGAATGTTGCGACAGCGTACAGTAGCCTCCTTGAATTTCTTACAGTCATACAAAACTTAAGGGTTTTCGCACGTATTTACAATGTACAACATTCTGAAAAACGTATTGAACAGCTGTTGCACAAATTTGGAATGTACAAGTATCGCAATACCCGTTATTATTTGTTATCTGCAGGACAACGAACACGGGTCAATTTATGTAAAGGATTAATCAATGAACCAGAGCTATTACTGCTTGATGAGGCTACTGTAGGGCTGGACCCGGATATTGCACAGGAAGTTCGTGATGAAATCAGCAATCTGGATACGACCATTATTCTTACAACGCATTACATGAGAGAGATAGAACAATTATGCGCACGAGCAGCATTTCTTCATCACGGACAGATTATCCGCATGGGAACGCCAAAACAACTGGTCAAACTTGTTAAAGAACAAATCGTACAGATATCATTTGAACCAAATCCCCTCATGGATAAAATCATTGCTTCACTCCCAGGCACTCTTGAGGAACGACGCACATCGTCCATCACCCTTCGGGTACCACATACAACGGGCGCATTGCATGATGTTCTGCATCCGCTGCTGACGAAAGGAATTTACATTCGTGACCTGCACATTACAAAGCCATCGCTGGAGGATGTTTTTATCAAACTTACACGAAAATGAACATGCATCGGGTATACGGGCTGCTGCTGCGGCATTGGTATCTTACTATCAATAGCTTCGACCGGATGATTGATGTAGTGTTGTGGCCTGTGATTAATCTCCTGCTGTGGGGGTTTGCAGCTGTATTCGTTCAGAAGCTCGGTGCAGATAAATTCGTTGCGAGCGTTTTCTTAGGTGGCTTATTGCTGTTTTCTATTTTTAATCGGGCGCAAAAAGATATGTGTGTGTATCTCATCGAGGATTTCTGGAACAAAAGTGTGTACAGTCTCTATGTAACACCAGTAACCGAAGCAGAACTGTTCTTGTCCACTGCGATTATTGGTGTGATACGTGCAGTCATAGAATTTAGTATCATGAGCCTTTGCGCACTCGCTTATGGATTTAATATTTATACTGTGTCGGGATTTGCAGTATTCTTTGTACCCCTGTTTATCTTTGCGTGGGCGGTCGGCTTGTTTGTCAACGGCATTGTTTTTCAGTACGGCGCAAGAATCTCAATTGCGATATGGGGCATTCCTGTTATGTTAGAACCATTTGCGGCGATATACTATCCGCTATCAGTTTTGCCTCAAAGTTTGCAAACTATTGCTGCGACCATGCCACTTGCGTACGTGTTTGAAGGGTTGCGGGCAGCGATGAATGGCGTGTTTCTGATGCGTGAATTTTTTACTGCGCTTGGGTTGTCGGTTCTTTATTTTATTGCGAGCTATCTTTTATTCAGGTCTATGGTCAAGCGGGGCAGAAGAACAGGCTTCCTGAGCAAGCAATAAAGCTTATAAGGCAAACCACTGTTTGCGTGCGTTGGGGGAATGGTTAACGTGAAATATAGAACATTTGATACAGCACTATTGGATGCACTGGAATGTAAAGCAGACTTTTATTGTGGTTCTGCTGTTAAAGATGCGTGTTGGTATTTTGCTGCCACTGGAGAAGGTAGATTTCTGTTTGACCCTAATGGTCATGTCCGTGCCTCAGACCGACGTGGATGCCAGGGACTTTTGGAGGACCATACTGTACAATTATATGCAGACGAACATATGGCTCGTGAGTTAAGAATTACCAAGAGTTTTGGAGTTCCTCAGGCAGACATTACCAAAATGATGAATGATAATGTACCCCCCCAACCGCCAGCAAAAAAAGCTGCGTAAGAATTTTTTTGTTCTCATTTTTTCTTAAATCAACCAATCAGAGGTATCACCTTCGTGTCAGTTGTGATTTCGCACGTTTTTAATAGTAGTCGTTGAAGCAGAAGGAAGGCGAAAAAATAAACGTTTTTCACGTAACTTTTTTTTCTTCCTGAGGTAACAGCTTGGACAATTGGAAATTATATGAAATCCCACTTAACCTGACAGTATCGTCTAATCATAACTTTTATAAACACCGAAGGTTTAGCGTTGATGAAAGAGGTTTATGGCAGAAGGCTTTCGCGGTGCAATTGTATTCCTTGAAAAATTAGGTGTCTATGACGTAGTCTTACCTTTCTTACTCGTTTTTACAATTATTTTTGCCATTCTTGAGAAGACGCGCATTTTGGGTGTCGAGGACATCGAAGGCAAACAGCTGCCGAAGAAGAATTTAAATGCGACCGTGGCGGTAGTTATTGCATTTCTTGTCGTTGCCAGCACAAAACTCGTCGCTGCAATCAATGAAGTTCTTGCTAATATTGTCCTGCTTGTCATCCTTGTCATATCTTTTCTGATGCTTGTCGGAGTGCTCTGGGGAACAAAGGAGGCAACACTTGAGAGCCATCCGGGCTGGATGAGATTCTTCATGATTATCATATTCATCGCAATTGTTGCAATTTTACTCAATGCACTGGATTGGTTGAATCCGATTTTTGCAGTCATCCTTGCGACGCCAAACACAGACTGGGCAGCAACTGCTGTGCTTGTTGTGTTGGTCCTTGTATTCATGTTTTATGTAACACAGGAAAAATCATCTGGACATGCAGAGTCGCATGAGAAACACGACAAACATTAGGTGATACACATGGCATATTATGGAAGCTCATCGTTGGACCGTATCCTTTACTTTCTTCAAAGCTACGGTGTTGCTGAAGTAGCACTACCTTTTCTACTGATATTCACCATTATATATGCTGTGATGCAGCAGATAAAGCTGTTCGGTGACAAGAAAAACATAAATTTAGGCATTGCGTTGCTCTTTTCACTCACCGCAATCATTCCACATATGACGGGACGATATCCGTCGAATTACGACCCTATCGTCATTATCAATGCGCTTGTTCCAAGCGCTGCTGTTTTAGCGATTGCAATACTTCTTGTGTTGCTCCTTCTTGGGATGTGGGGGATGGATATGGGCAAAGGTGCGCCCACATTTGCAATCATTGTTATTGTTGGTGTATTGTTTTACGTGTTTGGCGCAACAGTCAACTGGTGGCAGCTGCCATCTGATGTCATCTACTGGTGGGATAGTGACTTAACTATACTGTTAGTTGTCATCCTTGTGTTCGGCGCAATCATCTTCTTTATCACTAGCGATGAAAAATCTACTGGAATGAAAGATATTTTTGATTCGTTGCTGACGAGGAGGAAGTAATGGCAACGTTTCTGGATACATTAGGTATTCTGAACTTCTTTGCCCCGCTCTTTACTGCAATATTAGTATTTACTATTGTTTTTGCGCTTCTTTCGAAAACAAAGCTGCTGGGCGCTAACAAAGTCATCGATTCTCTTGTTGCAATCGTTCTTGGTCTTTTGGTCTTATTGGTTCCTGATGTCGTTGAGCTGGTCAACTTCATGGCTCCGTGGTTTGTACTCATGTTCATATTTTTAGTGATGCTCCTTATGCTCTATCAATTATTTGGCATGAGAGAAGAATCCATTGTCCATTTCATGCTGAACGATAAAGCAGTGAACTGGGCTTTGTTCGCAGTCGGAATCATTATCCTCGCAGCTTCAATTTTCACGGTGTATGGACAGCGTGCGCTTGAAACAGGAACTGCAGGAGATGAGTTTCAATCCAATCTTTTCAGCATCATTTTCAATGTCAAAGTGCTTGGACTTTTGCTTGTATTTGGCATCGCTGTTTTTACTATTGCATTTTTAGGGGGCGGCAGCACTTCTGGCGGAGATAGTGGCGGCGGACACCATTAAGAAAAAAAATCACTTCTTTTTTGGACTTAATTTTGACGTTACCCTTGACAACTCAGCAACATTTTCTGTAAACGTGGGAAGAACATCTTTGAATATATTATGAACTGCTTTAAGTTCAGATGAAACTTCACGCATACGTTCGTCTGCTTCCGTTACTTTGCCAAGTATACCCTGCCTCAACTGATTAAACTCATCTTTGAGCGAAGAAAGAGCATCTTTCATTGACTGGACTTCACCGTCCATGCGTTCTTTCCAGCCAACAACTTTCTGCATTTCTTTCAAGAGTTCGTCCCATTTCTCACTAATGATGGCTTCTGCAACTTCCTGCAGGCGCTCTTCGCCTCCTGAGTATTGCGGTGATTGCTGTTGTGCATAATGAGATGGTTCAGGCATACCCATCCCCGGAGGAGCAGGCATCGGAGGCATATCAGCTTCCCATGATGGTTGTGCGGACGGTCCTGCAAGGTCTGCCTGCGATAAAGAATCAAAAATCTGCTGAGTTGACATCCCCTGCTTCTGCAATTCCTGTATCACCTGATTGTCAGTCATGCCTTTCTGGCGCAAATCGAGAACTTGTTGAACAGTCATCACCAATCACCTTTGCTCTGAAATACATTTCCTCCATTTAAATGTTGCTGGTTATTCGTTCTTCCTTTTTGTACCGAGCATTTTTTCGACTTCATCACGCGTTGCAAAACGTGCAGGATTCCACATGTCTAAGTAACTTTTCATGCTGTTCAGCTCATCCTTTCCAGCCGTCAGCTTTAATTCTGATATAATTAACCCTATCTTATGCCGAAAATCAGACATCTCATGCTTTACTTCGAGAAGGTCTGCATCAAGCGCGCGCACTGTCTCACCCCTCTTTTTATTGCTATTTATCAAGTTGCTTTCCAGCAGTTCTATCTTGCGATTAAGATTCGTAGTTTTCTCTTCAAGAAGACGCAATCGGGAGCGCAGTGCATTGACGTCAATGTTTTCCGCAGGTGCAGGTGGAAACAACCCTTTTTTTCCTTCGGCCATGACGTTCCAAAAGTATGACAATCTATTTAAACATAGCGTCATTTAACAATTGACAAAAAAGAGAAACATGACGTTATTTGAAAAGCGTGCCTGCTTTGCGTATGACATTATTGAAGAAGGAGATGACAAAGTCCTCAAGATAGATTGTAACCAATGTACGTTTGCACCATCAATTGAAGACAGCGACATCTGCATGGCAAAAGTCATGGAACTTCTCGCACAGGTAAGTAACGTTACCCGTGTCGTGCTTGTGCAGAAAAAAGATTACGAATATGATTTCGCACAGACACAAATTCTAAATGAAATTGCGTATTTTTACCGACGGTTGAGCAAAGAACAGCGCTTAAATTATTCGACGATGTGCGTTTCGTCAGGGTGTGAACGATACTTACAGACAAGCTATGCCACGATGAAACGGCTCATTTCAGAGCTGCTGAAAAGCGATCCGATTGCCGCTTATGTTCAATTACGACGGTTGCAACGCAGCGAAAAAATCGCAGAAGAAGCTGCTGTTGACAAAGAAGAACATCGTTGTTTAACGTCGTTTTCTTCCGTCATGGACTGGATTGGTGATGCTCTTGAAAAAACAAAATTCATCCAGCTTGCAAAACCGCATCTCGTCGGTTATAAAACAGGTGATAGGGATATTTATCGACGATTGTTGCATCCGCTTATCCGCCCGGATTTCATGTTCGCAAAGTTGATGGCATCGTATCCAATGGAAGGGGAAGTGCTTGACAGCTATTCCATCGGTGATGCGGAAGTAACGATTTTTGGTTTCCCCGATGACGTCAAAACATTGTATCATGTTGTGCCGCCTGAGTTTAAGTTTTCCGAAGAAAAATATGAAATTCTCGATACAGCACGTCGGGTACTTTCTGAACACAAGCCGACCAAAGAAGAATTTGTGGATTCCGAACGCATGCGTGAAGTGTTTTATAACATCGGGTTGGACCTCATTCAAGACCTTGCAAATACCAACCAATTGACGTTAAGTCAGGAAGAAGTTGAAGAGCTTGCGCATGTCCTGCTTCGTTATACGGTCGGCTTTGGATTGATTGAGATACTTTTGATGGACCCGAAAATACAGGACGTATCCATCAATTCGCCGATGGGAGAAGCTCCAATGTTCATCGTGCATCAGGATTTTGATGATTGCCAGACGAATATCATACCGACATCAGCAGAAGCCGAGAGCTGGGCGACAAAACTGAGACTCATGTCTGGACGACCTTTGGACGAAGCAAATCCAATCCTCGATACGGAATTGAAAATACCGGGCATGACGAGCAGAGTCGCGGCAGTAACACAACCATTGAATCCAAGCGGCTTAGCGTTTTCGTTTCGAAGACATCGTGACAAGCCATGGACGCTTCCGCTGTTCATTAATACAGGCATGTTAAATTCACTTGCCGCTGGACTCTTGTGGTTCTGCATTGATGGCACGCGAGCGATGCTTGTTGCTGGCACGCGTTCCAGCGGAAAGACGAGCTTGTTGGGCAGCTTTCTTGTTGAAATCATGAGAAGGTATAGAATAATTACGATTGAAGACAGCGTAACTAGTGACGCGGAAATGATTGTTCGGAGGAATGGAAGGTTTGAGCGGACGACCATTGGAGCGCTCATTGATGGTCTCATTAACAACCATGGTTATTGGTACAATATGAGCGACCACGAAATTACAGGGAATAGTGAAAATATTGAAGTTTTTGCGATGAATAAAGAAGGAAAAATAGTATTAGCTCGTCCAACAAAGTTTATTCGTCACAACGTCAGCAAGCCAATCTATAAGGTAACAACACGGACAGGACGAGAGATTAAAGTTACGGGCGACCATTCACTTTTTACGTTGAAAGATGATAAGATTGTGGATATCAAGACGAATGAACTTCATGAAGGGAGTTACATTGCGGTTCCCCGTTCCCTTCCGCTGAACAATAGCGAGTTATCACAGATAAATTTGTTACCAAAAGTCTGTCAGGGATTTGTTGAAGGTGATGGTCTCAAAACATTCTTACAAGAACACAAAAATGATTTAGTTGAAATAGGCCGTGAAGCAGGGTATACCGACCAGACAATCAGACGATGGATAAAATTAGGTTATTTACCCATTCAAATTGTTCAGGATATGGGAATTACGAATCTGAATGGAAAATTTAAGGCAACATGGAACAGTCATCCTATTCCTTTGATTGTACATCTTAATGATGATTTTCTGACATTTATTGGATTATGGATTGCGGATGGTTGTTATGATAAAAATTCAGTTATTATTTCGGTTGGTGAGCCGGAAGAACAAGCATTGGTGAAAAGAATAGCAAAGACTCTGGGAGTTGAGGTGAAAAAGCATTCAGATGACTTTTCTCTCATGATTAATTCAGGTTCTCTTCGTTATGTTATGCGAGAAATACTGGGGTTGAAGGGTACGGCATATACAAAACGAATTCCTTCATGGGTATTTAATCTTTCACGTCCACAAATTGCATGTGTTATGCGAGGATTATTCACCGGAGATGGCTGCGCTGCATTAAAAGAGATTGTTATGCCTTTGGCATCTCGCGCATTGCTCAACGATGTACAAACTCTATTGTTGCTGTTTGGAATTAGAATGCGTATTGGGAAAAAAAGAAGGGATGGGACAATAAATGCAGGGATATCAACAGTCAAAGATTGGAAAAAATTTAAGGAACATATCGGATTTTTGCAAGGGTACAAGAACAAAAATGTTTCATCGTTGTGTCAAAAAATGTCAACTCATGATAGCACAGATATTGTTCCACTTTCTGTAGGTATAAAACAAAAACTGGGAACTGTTTTTCGATATGCAGATTATGTTACCCGTGATTATAACGTTGGACGGGCAAAGCTGCAACAAGTTATTCAAGAAACAGATGGTTTATTACACCAGCAGCTCAAACAACTTGCTTTTTCAGATATTTATTGGGACGAAGTGCGAAGCATCGAAATTATTGAATATGAGGGATTAGTCTACGACATTTCTGTGTCAGAATGTGAAAGTTTTGTGGTTAACAACATTGTAGCCCACAATACTTTAGAACTTCCAACCGACGCCCTTCGAAAACTTGGTTACAACATCCAACCATTAAAAGTTGCAAGCGCACTTGCAGGCAAAGAAACATCTGAGGTCAGTGCAACTCGTGGCATTCGCTCAACCTTGCGTCTTGGCGACAGCGCACTCATCGTTGGCGAAGTCAGAAGCGAAGAAGCTATTGCCCTGTACGAAGCAATGCGTGTCGGCGCTGCCGCAAATGTTGTTGCAGGCACAATTCATGCAGCATCGCCCTACGGCGTGTTTGACCGTGTCGTGAACGACATAGGAGTACCGCCGACAAGTTTCAAGGCGACGGACTTAATTGTCATCGCAAATCCTGTGCGAACAGCGTCAGGAACAAGAAGACAACGGCGTGTACTTCAGATAACGGAAGTACGAAAAACATGGCAAAAAGATCCCATGAAAGAAAATGGTTTTGTTGATTTGATGAGTTACAATCCGCGAAAAGATACACTTGAGATTACTGATGAGCTGCGCAACGGTAATTCCGAAGTGCTGAAAGACATTGCTGCACGCATCAGAGAATACGCCGGAAAATGGGACATGGTGTGGGAAAATATCCAGCTGCGGGCTGATGTGAAGCAAGCGATTGTTGATATGGCACGCAAAAGCAAAAATGCAGAATTATTGGAAGCGCCTTTTGTGACTCTGTCGAATGATGTATTTCATAGCATTCTCGACAGTGTCAAACAGGAAGTTGGCGAGATTGATTCAAAACGGGTATTGTTTCAGTTCAACGACTGGATGAAAAGGATAGTGAAACAACAAAATGGACACATGGAGGAGCGCGCACGGACGCACATGGAATAATGGATGAAGAATTACTGGTGAAGTACAAAGAGAAGATTAGAGAAGAGTTAGGTTTAGGACCTGCGCCCATGCCTCAACGAATCATATCACACGAATACACTGAATTCAAAAAAATGTTTTTCCCACGGCAGCTTTCGCTCTACGAAAAGGGATGTACTTTTGCGGAAAAAATAGTGAAAGTTCGACCTGACGAAAAACGAGCAGCAGAACTGGACGAAGCAATTAAAATTACCCATCTGGATGTCACGCCAACGGGAACGTTGTCGTTTGCAGTGCTCGCGCCGATTGTCTTGATGGTGATAGTCAGCCTGCTTGCATATACGTTTTTGGACAACATTTTTTTTGTACTCATGTTGGGTTTAGGAAGTTTAGCTTTAATCCTCCCATTCCAAAAACTGCCTGATTTTTGGGCGAATAATTGGAGACTGAAGTCCAGCAACCAAATGGTGCAATCCATTTTTTACGTTGTTACGTTCATGAGGCATACGTCTAATTTAGAACGTGCTATTGAGTTTACGTCAAACCATATCGGGCCGCCATTGTCACTTGATTTGCGCAAAGTGTTATGGGATGTTGAGACGGGCGCTTTTGACAGTATCAAAGATTCGTTGGAAAGTTATCTCAAAACATGGGAAAAATGGAATCGCGAATTTATCGAATCGTTTCATCTCATTGAAGCGTCGTTGTACGAACCGAGCGAAAGTCGACGACTGGACTCGTTGGACAAAGCATTGTCTGTCATGCTTTCTGAAACGTATGAGAAAATGTTACACTATGCGCATAGCCTACAAAGTCCCGTTACGATGTTACACATGCTTGGTGTGATATTGCCTATTCTCGGACTGGTGATATTGCCGCTTGTCGTGAGTTTTATGACCAACGAAACATCGCCGGGACAAATTGCCCTGACGATAGGAATATTGTATAATTTCCTGCTGCCCGTAGGAGTTTATTTCATCAGTAAAGTAGTGTTATCAAAAAGACCGACGGGTTATGGGCAGACAGACATAACCGAAGAGAATCCTGAGCTTGCAAAATATAAAAATATACTGTTGCGATTTGGAGGAACGGAAATTGCTATTACACCTATTCTTGTTGCCGGAATTGTTGCGGGCATCTTTTTTCTCTTTGGTGTAAGCCCGTTGCTACTTCATGTGTTTGATTCAACATTTGAAGTGAACATCGGACAGTTTGCACTCATGGGATACATCTGTCCTCAAGGGAATACATGTGAGCTGGAGTCACGCATCGGACCCTATGGGTTAGGCGCGGCTTTGCTTTCGTTATGTTTGACACTGAGCGCGGGTGTTGGGGTAGGATTGTATTACAAGCTGCGCAGCAAGAATGTGATTTCAATAAGAGAGAGGACAAAAAAGCTTGAACAAGAATTTGCATCTGCTTTATTTCAACTTGGAAATAGGTTAGGTGACAACATTCCTGCGGAAATTGCGTTTGGGCAGGTTTCCGACATGATGAGAGGAACGACCAGCGGTGAATTTTTTTCATATGTTCATCACAATATTACAAAGCTTGGGATGAGCATCCAGAATGCAATATTTGACCCGAAGAATGGCGCGCTGACTGCGTTTCCGTCGAAAATTATTGAAAGCTCGATGAAAGTGCTTGTTGAAGGCAGTAAAAAGGGTCCGAGAGTTGCAGCTGAGGCACTCATTTCAATGTCACGTTATATCAAAGAAATTCATCGTGTCGATGAGCGATTGAAAGATTTGCTTGCCGAAATCATATCATCGATGAATGGGCAGATTAAATTTTTGACTCCGGCGATTGCGGGCATTGTGATTGGTATAACGTCCATGATAACAACGATATTGAACAGATTAAGCAACCAGATTGCTACTTTTACGCAACAGGGGAGCGATATTACAGCGCAAGGCGGTTTAGGTGGATTGGGATCATTGTTTGGCAACGGCGTGCCGACGTACTATTTTCAGGTTATCGTTGGACTGTATGTCGTACAGATAACGTATATTTTGACCATATTGAGCAACGGCATTGAGAATGGAGCGGATGTTGCACAGGAACGATTTTTGGTTGGAAAATATACAATGAATGCAACGCTGTTGTATGTTGTGATTTGTTTGAGTGTGATGCTGATGTTCAACATCATTGCGTCGAACATTATGGGGAATTTGGTGTAGAGCTTTTACTGTGGACGTTATTGTTGAAGAATCGGATGTCGAAGGAAAAGGAGTGTTTGCATTACGCGACTTCAAGAAAGGAGAGGTTGTGTTAGATTGGAGCAGTTCTCCTGTCCTGACTCAGGAAGAAATAAAGAGATTGTCGGCCGAACAAGAAAAGTTTGTATATTATCTTGGCAATGGAGGTATTTTGGTCAATCCTCCTGCTCGATTTGTTAATCATTCGTGCGACCCGAATACATTTATTCGTGGATTTTTTGGCATAGCAAAGAGGGGGATAAAGAAAGGCGAAGAGATTACAGAAGATTATTTATTGGAAGACAATCCCAACTTATATTTTGCCTGTAAATGTAGAAGTAATAAATGTAGGGGAATTATTGTAGGACGCAAAAAGAGTTAAAAACATTTGTGGAGATTAGCAAAACGTCCGCTGTGTCATAGTCCGAGAAAGAACAACAGAAGCCATGTGCTTTCGGACGCAATCTGGAAAAAATCTGCAAGGCCATGTGCCGCTACCCCGTATAACTGACAAGGTGAAAATCCTTGTTGGTGGGGTGTTTCTTTCAATAATATTTGAGAAAAAATGTTGAACAAAAGTGGGGCGGATGGGATTTGAACCCATGACAACTCGGTCTTCAGCCGAGTGCTCTCCCAGGCTGTAGCTACCGCCCCAGAGAAATACGAAAACTAGTTCGACGTTTATAAGAGTTGTGGTGGGCTCAGTATCTCCGCAGGAGTCATGTTGTTCTCCAAGTTCACACTACTTCAATAAAGGAATCACACCGCCGCCGCGCGGTAAGGGGTATGTTTGCCCCTGATCTAAC
>Ga0209541_10002124_pt1 | contig 38127 bp, 48 predicted proteins | sample RifCSPlowO2_01_FD_184027 | JGI IMG/M metagenome (GOLD analysis project Ga0209541, IMG submission 184027) | Groundwater microbial communities from Rifle, Colorado - Rifle CSP2_plank lowO2_0.1 (SPAdes) (version 2) | ecosystem: Environmental > Aquatic > Deep subsurface > Groundwater | place...
TTATGTTCTGTGAATCTAGTATCTGCCCGCAGGCACAGAAGTAGAACTTTAACAAAGGAATCTACGGACCTAGCTGCAGCGTAGTCCGTAGAGGTTCATTTTTCATCTGCGGGATAAACTGATGGGCTTATGCCCATCCTGGTAGACATCGTTGGCGACAATTATCTGATTCCTGTCGACAGAGAGCTGAGCATTGTAGCTCAGCTCGGAATGCCTTTTCTTGGTCTGCATGGCTCTGGCCTGCAAAACCAGAGCCTATCAAACATGAAATACCATATTTTAAATAGTAATACTTTCTAATATTGGAATATGGAAAAAAAGATTAGCAAATTTGTATATTGGACACCAAGAATTCTATCCATTATATTCATATCTTTCTTGGCATTGATGTCATTAGATGTTTTTTCTTCTGAATCAAGTTTTTGGCAAACAATAGGGGCATTGTTTATGCATAATATTCCCGCACTTGTTTTGCTAGTTGTTCTGCTAATATCCTGGAAATACGAAATAGTGGGAGGAATCGCTTTTATTCTAGCTGGACTAGTGTATATTGTTGTATTAATGAGAAATCCATTTGAATGGTATATGCTATCTTGGGCTATACAAATTTCCGGAATTGCTTTCTTTATAGGGATTATGTTTCTTATCAATTGGTTCAAAAAGAGAAAATAGTGCGAGCTGTTTGGACTCAAAAATTTTCCTTCGGAACGTTGCACTAAATTTTTGTCCTTTGGGGAATATAACAGCATCGCATGTGTTATACCCAAACCTAGAATTATGCTTCGTAATCTTTATAAAGAAATAGCTCTAAAAAGTATTTCCAAAGAGGCTCATTTTACTGATATTTAAACTGTGGAGGATGAGACCATGAACATCACACCACTTGGTGAACGAGTATTAATAAAACAGACCAAAAAAGAAGAAAGGACGAAAGGCGGTATTTATATCCCGGACTCGGCGCAGAAGGAGCGCAAAGAGGGAACAGTGATGGCCGTAGGTATGACTAAAGAAGGGAACAGCCTTCCTCTGAAAGCAGGCGATAAAGTCTTATACGGCGGGTACAGCCATGAGGAGATCGAAGTGAATGGAGGGGAATATGTCTTGGTTGAATTCAAGGATATTCTGGCAAAAATAGAATAAACGAATAAAAGGTGATTATCATGACATCCAAACAATTAACCTTTGCTGAACATGCCCGGCAGTCTTTGCAACGGGGCATTGATAAAGTAGCTAATACCGTTAAGATTACGCTGGGCCCTAAGGGTCGGAACGTCGTTCTTGACAAATCTATGCACCCTTTGGTAACGAACGATGGGGTAACTATCGCTAAAGAAATCGAGCTGAAAGATAAATTTGAAAATATCGGCGCGAAGCTGGTCAAGGAAGTGGCATCTAAAACCCAGGATACTGCTGGGGATGGAACAACGACTGCCACCTTATTGGCGCAGGCGATGATTACTGAGGGAATGAAAAATATTACTGCTGGCGCCAATCCGATGGAAGTGAAACAGGGCATTGAGAGAGCTACCCAGGAAGTTGTCCGCTACGTGCAGCAGAAGAGCGTGGAAGTGAAGGAGAAGCAGAAAATCATGCAGGTGGCTACGATTTCGGCGAATAATGATCCCATTATCGGAAAACTGATTGCCGATGCCATGGAAAAAGTTGGCAACAATGGCGTTATTACAGTCGAAGAAGCCAAGAGCATCGAAACGTCCATGGAATGGGTGGAAGGAATGCAGTTTGATCGGGGGTTCGTCAGCCCTTACATGGCCACGGATGCAGAAAAGATGGTCTGCGACATGGAAGACCCCTATGTTTTGATTACGGATAAGAAAATCAGCACGGTGAAACAGCTCATTCCGGTGCTGGAAAAAGTTGCCCGCGAAGGGCGGCCTTTGTTTATCATTGCCGAGGATGTGGAAGGGGAAGCGGTTACGGCCATTGTCCTTAACTTGCTGCGCGGCGCGTTGAAAGTCTGCGCGGTCAAAGCGCCTGGCTTTGGCGATGACCAGAAAGAAATGCTGGAAGATATCGCCATCCTTACCGGTGCGAAGGTGGTGAGCGAAGAAAAAGGAACTAAATTAGAAGAATTAGATGAACAGGCTCTTGGCTCTGCACGAAGGGTTACCGTCGATAACGAAAAAACGACCATTGTGGAAGGCAAGGGCAGCAAGATGAACATTGATCTACGGAAGAAACTGATTGAGAATCAAATTGCCGTTGCTGACTCTGATTATAAGAAGACTGACCTGAAGAAGCGCCTGGCGAAATTAGGCGGGGGAGTGGCGGTAATCAAGGTGGGCGCAGCGACGGAAACGGAGATGAAAGAGAAGAAAATGCGCATCGATGATGCCTTAAATGCGACTAAAGCAGCGGTAGAAGAGGGCGTCGTTCCGGGAGGCGGTTTAACCTTGCTCCAGGCAACTTCATTGTTGGAAAAATTGAAGATGGATACCCCGGATCAGCAAGTGGGGGTGCATATCGTCCGTAAGGCAATCGATGAGCCTATCAAGCAGATTGCCAAGAATGCCGGGAAGGAAGGTGCGGAAGTAGTAGCAAGACTGCGCAGCGAGAAGAATGACCGTGTTGGCTATAATGCTAAGACCGATACCTTTGAAGATCTTTTCTTAGCAGGCGTGCTGGACCCTACCAAAGTAGTTCGGCTGGCGCTGCAGAATGCTTCCAGCATCAGCGCAATGGTCTTGACGACAGAAGCGCTGGTAGCGGACTTTGATGAGGAGAAAGACGAGAAGTCACCAACGATTATAATTTAGATTAATTCTTTTTTTTTAATTTATTCTTTTTCTTTTAGAATTTTGCGATAGCACTCTTCACTATCTCCACAATCTCTTCAATCGCCTTTCCGTTGTTTTCTGCTAATTTAATAGACGAAGGAAGGACAATCATCGACTTCAATAGTTTGATGGCATTATGCTGGGTTCCATAAGCATAGGGTTTGAATACCGGCAAATCGGACAAAGGCCAAAAAGCTGGGCGTATTTCCAAGCCCTGTTTCATCAATTCAACCCCTATCTGCCGGATTTGTTTTTCTTCTTTATCAATCAATATACTGTTGAGCCAAAAGCAGGGGTTGGTGCCGGGAGCGATTTCCTGAAGTAAGATGCCAGGAAGGTTTTGAAATAATTCCCGGTATTTCTGGCCAATGAACCGTTTTTTCTGAAGGATGAGAGGAAACTTTTCGACCTGCGCCAGGCCAATTGCGCCTAAGAGGTGAGGGAGCAGATAATTCATTCCTACGTCCGTATAAATATACTTATGCTCCCAGGGATCTTGTTCCCGGCGATGGGGAGCAGCGCGAGAGGCATAGAAATGGGCTTTATCACGAAGTTCCTGATTATTGGTCAGCACTAAACCCCCTTCGCCTACGCCAATCATCTTTTCACTGCGTACCGAAAAGGTAGAAATATCTCCAAAGGTTCCTACGGTCTTTCCCTGATAGGTTGCGCCGTGGGCTTCGCTGGAATCCTCGAGGAGGAAAACATTGTGTTTTTTACATAAAGCTGCAATGGTATCTAAATCGCGGCAGGGAAATCCGTATACATGCACGACCATCACCACTTTAATATTCTGAGTGGAAAGAACTTCTTCCAGTATATTCACGTCCAAGCCAAAAGTCTTTGGTTCTACGTCGATGATGACGGGATGGGCGCCAGTCTGGAGAACGGCGGTAGCGCAGGCACCGCAGGTGTAATTGGGAATGACGACTTTATCCCCTAGCTTTACGCCCATTGCCAGCATGGCTGAGTGCAAGGCCGCGGTTCCGGATTGGACGGCAATCGCATGCTGGGTGCCAATGAGCTGGGCAAAAGCCCGCTCAAATTTCTTGGTAAATTCGCCGCCAGCGGAAAGCCAGCCTTTTTGGATAACCTGCGTGGCATAGTCAATCTCTTTCTGATCCAGATACGGTTCATTAAGCCAGTATTTGATTGCCATGGTTTTGTTGAAGGAGGAGGCTCTTTAAAAGCTTTATTTATTTGTGGTACTGTACTACTGAGACCCAGTAAAGGTGACGCAGTGGGGGAAATATATGAATAAGCAAGTTGTCTAACTTTTCGAGTTGCTTCGATAGGCGTACGGCATGGGTAGTATTCTGAAAACGAAAAAAAGGAAGGGACACTAATGAGAAAAAATAAAATTCTTGGTGCTGAAAGGTGCTAAAATAAGGCGCGAACCTTTTAAATTGGGAAATGGACATATAATCGGGATTAGTTTTCCGGTAGGAGGAAAACAATCGATACACCATCATCGGTGGACTGTACTGCAAGGGTTCAATGATGATAATGCTTCCTCCTGGTGCCAGCACCCGATGGCATTCCCGCAGCATCTTTTCTTTATCAGCGTGCATGAGGACAGAGTTCAGGTAAATGATCTCAAAAGAATTATCGGGGAATTGTAAAGAATGAGCATCCATGTTCTGTACTTGGATATTTTTAACAGCGTGTTTCTTGATGAGGTTTCTGACGGAGTTCAAGCATTCTTCAGAAATATCAATGGCAGTTACCAAGCTTCCCTTTGAGGAAAAATATAGAGCTTGCTGTCCGCTACCACAACCTATTTCTAATAGTTTTTTTCCTTGAAGATTTCCCAGCAAGGAATAGGAATAGGAAATGGCGCTATCAAACATTAACAAGATAGTGTTAGCCTCTTGAGCTAACTGCTGCGAACTCCACTGCTGATCATAGAATTGTTCTACTGATTCCGTCATTTTTGCAGCCGGTGGCGCACCTGCAAGGTATACCATATATCACCAAATACGACTCTCAGGCCCCAGAGGAAGGGTATTTTGGTCTCACCAAACTTTCGTTGGTGGTAGGGGGCTTTGATTTCCTGATTGGCAATGCCCAAATCCTTTGCCAGAGCAGCAATGGTAATCCCATAGAGGATATGATTAAAAGGATGAAGATTTTTTTCTTTTCCTTTTTCTATAATTTTATCAAAAACAGGCTTGGAGAGAGCAACATAGCCATTGGTATGATCCTTCATGTTGGTTCCCAGCCAGAAGTTTACCCAGCGGTTTAAGATGAAGGTTCCAATACGATGAGGCAAGTCGGTTTCAAATTTGGTCTCGTCTAGATACCGCGATCCCCAGGCGATGTTTCCTTCTTTGCTGGCAGCGTACATCTGGGGAATGATTTCCGGCGGATGGCTTAAGTCGGCATCTAACAACATGATGACTTTTCCCGTGGCTGCAGCAACGCCATCGCGATAGGCGCTGCCGATGCCTAATTTTCCTGGCCTCTTAATCAGCCGGGTGTGGGGATATTTTTTGGTAAGTTCAAGCACTACCTCGGAGGTGTCGTCAGGCGAACTGTCATCAACCACAATAACTTCTCCTGGCAGATTGTTCTTGGTAAAGATACCATGAACCGTCTCCAGAAAGACGCGGATATTCTCCCGCTCGTTGTAGGTAATGGTAACGACGCTCACATCCAGAGGAACAGGCGCTGCTGAAGGTTTCATAGATTTTTCACTTTAATACCGTCTATTTAAACTTTTCGCGGGACTTTGGTGGTGGCAAGATGGCTCTATGAAAAGCTAGCATTTCAAAATACTTCCTGAGATGCTTTTACTACTCTCTTTTTTCCTGTTAAGAGATTTTTTACTATTTTCTAGAGAATATAAATCTTTATAATCTTAATAATATTAGTAAGCTTATGAATGAAAAAGAGGACATTCAGGAACTAATACAAGAGGCAAGAGAGTCCATTAAACAGACTGATGCTCTTGTTTCTAGAGCTAAAGAATTATTTTCTCTCGCTTAAATTATTTTCTTCTAGCTTTTCTGTTAAATGGCTAAGTATAGAGTCTTTACTCTTTAGTTCGCGTATTAACGACTTAACCGTCCCTCTTTGTTCGGTGGTTAAATTTTCCATTGATTTTTCTCCAAAAAAGCTGCCAATAATTGCCCCTAACCACCCCACAATAACGGTCATAAAAAGGTCTATTCTATCAACCTCTCCTCCTTTGATTAGATAATAGAAAAAATTATTACAAATAAAGAACTTAATAATACTATCAGGAATAATTGAATAAACTTAGTATATCCTCTAGGATTATCGCAAATATTTCTGATTTTATCAACACTCCACTTTAAATTTAAAAGAAAAAAGAATAGTATAATCCCAATAATAAGTACTAGCAGCATAATTAAATAATACATTGCTAAAGTAGAAGTCGGTTATTTTATATTCTTAGTTATTGGCGAAAATCTATGTTTAAAGCTATACCTAACAGACTTTGTAGCTCCTAAAGCACAGCACAAAGCTTTATAAATGGATTGGGATTCGGGAAAGGATATGGGACAACCACCACCGGTTGAGGAACAGCAGTTGATTCGCGTGCGTATTCCTCAGAATAAAGAAGTTCTTGGTATCGTCCAGCAACGCTTGGGGGGAAGCAGAATGAGGGTCCTGTGCTTGGATGGAAAAGAACGGATCTGTCGGATTCCGGGGCGATTGCGGCGGGAATTATGGGTACGGGATGGGGATGTGGTTATTATCATGCCTTGGGAACTAAGCGGGGATGAGAAAGCCGATGTCGTGTATAAATATAAAAGCAAAGCCGAAGTTGATTTCTTGCGGAAGAAAGGATACCTGAAGAGTATTGAAGCGGATTTTTGAGACTAGTTTGGTGTTTTTGTACGTCGGGCAGCACTTCTCTTCTCAATCACCCATATTCCATAATAACTACTTTAGGATGGAAAAGCTTAAATAATTTTTTTCTGCATCAGCTAGTCCTATGGTGAAATTGGGAGCTTCTCAAAAACTAGCAATCTATGGTATGTTGGTGTTAATATTGTTATTTGGGCTGGTACAAGTCTTTATCAGCGGGACTAGGAAATTCTTCCTGCTGGAATTGATTGGTTTAGGAGTTTTGTCCGTTTTATTGTTGATTGGTTTTATAGGATATCATAAACCATGGGGTGAACGAGTTCTTTTTTTTGTCTTTCTGCTGTATCTGGTTAATCTGGGGTTACTATGGTTCTTTAAGGATAAGCTGTACTTTGTCTTGTTGTTGTTAGCAGTGGTTGGTTTCATTATGAGCGTCCCTCGAAAGAGAGGGTCTATACCTAAAGTAGAAATCCTGCCGGAAGAGCCGCATAGCATGGTGTTTGATAAAGATGCATCAAAGAAAGGGGAAGAGAGGAAGGGTGAGGAGAAAAAGGCGGCTCGAAAAGTGTCAGCCCAGTTTTCTCCCGGTAAGTATGTGGCCAGCCGGAGGGGGAATACCTACCATGAGCCAAAGTGCGAATGGTCGAATAATATTGCGACAGAAAATCGGGTGTGGTTTCCTTCTAAAGAAGAAGCTTGGGAAAAGGGGTATAAGTCACATAGCTGTATTACGGGATAGGGTTGGTTTTTCTTTTATAAGTAATAACATTGTTCCAGGGGTGGTCATTTTGCGTCAATTCTCTTGTCAACCATTACGTCAACTTGTTTTTGGCAAATAATAGATGGCTTTTCCTCTCCATTTAATATCAATTACATCCAATTCAAGCATTCTCTTTAATTCACTAATCTTTGCTGGCTTTTCAATTCTTTTAGTCCAAACTTGGGATGGTAAATCCCTAAATCTTGTTTCCACTGGAACTTACTTCGTTGTTCCCATTGAACAAAAGCTCTCTCTTCATATTTCTTAAAATCAGCAACAGAACAGATATTAACCTTGCAAAAATGGTCAATTATATCTTCTTTTTTAATTCTCTGTTGGTGAAGCATTTTATCACCATCTATACTGTGAAGCCATAATCCAATATGTTTTATCTTATGACATAAATCACATAAATGATGAACTGCAGCTAATTTTTGAATGTGTTTGTAATCATCATATTCCCAAAATTCATGTGCTTCTAAGTTTCTTTCTTCTTTTTTACACACCCAACAGTGCTTCCTTTCTATTTCAAACAAGTACTGTTTCAATTGGTGCCATTTTTCCATTTGGTTATTATTTTTGTAATGATTATAGAGATTGACATACCAAATAGTTGAAGGAACCAATTCAATACTGAGCTTAAATTGTTTAGTAATCATAGTTACAACATAATTTCTTTTAATTTTTCCTGTAATTCTTTAGGTATCAGTGCTGTTTTGTATAACTTAGTGCCTTGAGGCATTTTTCCCACAACTACTAAACCATAGAGTCTTAGTAAACCAATGGTGGATTTTGGAGGATGATTGTTCCACCACCAAGAAATTTCATTATCATAATCTTTAAGCAGACCATATTTAACAAAACCGCCATTATTGAGGATAAACTTGAGAGCTTCTTTTGATCTATCGGGAAGTTTGTCAATAATTACCGAAAGGTCAGTCACAATTTTTTCAGCAATATCTCTTGCTTTATCATTCTTTCTTCCTCCTGTTCCTAGAGAAAGAATACTACACATCCCATCTACCCATTGGAATGGATATTTATTGAGAACAGCTGTGAGTTTTGTGGATGGAGAAAGAATAATGCTCTCAGTCCGCTCAATTTCTTTTTTTTCGTAATGGTGCATCATAATTTCTGGGTCGAGTATCATAGGTGTGTGTGCCAAAGCCATAACTCCCGCAAAACGGTAGATCTGTCCCCATGGGAAAATACGCCCTAAAATCATTGTGTTTGCTTGAATTTGCGGATTGTTCGAAATTTGTACAACGGAATAATAACTCCCATTTTTCCTGTCTTTTAGTTTTAGATTCAAACCATCTTTGGCAATCACTATAAACTCTGAAATAATAATATTTTTCGTATTCAATATTTTCTGTTTTGTCTCTTCATCTAGTTCAGGATGTTCTTCAACATACGATTCAGTTAATCTTTTCCCTGTTTGGGGTATTATTTTCTCTAGAACAAACCAATCCATGAAACTACGAATAAGATTATTAGTGTCCATTCCTTCAATGTGATAGGGGAATTCATCTTCTAAGCTGTTTATAAATTGGGTCATTTCTGTTTTGTTGTACTTTTGGTGGCAGTAATTATACAATCCCAGCAAAATGTCGTCTTTCATTTTTTGATCCTCTTAAGTTGAAATGTAGAATCGTCACCTAAATAAAATTTTATTTCTCCTTCTGCATGATTATCATCTCTTAGCTTAATCCAGCCACTTCCGGAGACATCATCACCGCCACCATTATCACTTCCATCAAAAGTAAATTCAAAGTATTCGCCATCTGATCGCTTTCCAATTTCTCCATCTATCTGTCCTTGAACATAGCCAAAGTGAAAGTTTCCCCTAAGATTTTTTTCTAGTTTAATATGTGCGGGAACTTCTTCGTCAAAATAGTCTTTGTCCCAGGCGCTCATCTCCAGGATGCGCCATTTGCCGATAAAATTATTTTTTGCCATATTAAAAATCCTCAAAGTCTTTTATTGGCTTATCAAAAATTTCTGATGCTGCTTGTTCCCTAATAGTTTCAATCTTTTTATCAAATTGAAACAACCTTCTCTTAACTTCTTTAATAAGTTTCTGAATAGTTTTACTATCTACATCTGTTTCATCAATCTGCACCGTTCCATAATAGGGATCAGAGAATATAGTAACATCGCCGATTTCAAACTCTATAGATTTGGTATAGTCATCACTAACGTAGCCTCTCCCTGTTACAGACATGGCTAATTCTAATAATTGGTGGAGTACATACCATTCTATCTTTTTATCATCATTCTCGATTATTGCAATTCTTTCTTTGATACTCATGAGCATAAACCCCCTGTATCTTTATCTAAACAGCATTTTTTATATTTTTTACCTGAACCGCAATGGCAGTGTTCATTTCTTCCTATTTTTTTCTTTTTAATTGATTTAAACATATCATAATGCCTCTTTAATCTCTCAATATATTCAATATCTCTTAATATTACTTCCTTAAACAGTTTAAGTAATTCTGAAGATTGTTCTGATTGCTGCCCACCTAGCTCTAAAATAGGTCCTTTCATCTCAACAGCTAGCTCTTTATCAGCAAGCCATCTTTCATAAAAAGGAAGATCTTCCCAGCCGTAGCCAATGGTTGCAACAATCTCCTGATTATGGATGATATTAATAAAAACTCTCCTGCAATCACAACTGCTGTCATTACAATAGCTTTCAGTTAGAAAATATTCTCCCTCTGGAAGTTTCTTGCCGGATGGGATAATCATGCATCTGGTTTCTTTCTCAGCTGTTTCTAAAAATCTTTCATGAAATGGTTCCATCATCATTTTTTATCACCTGTAAATGCTTTTAAATGGTTATCCCTAAAAAACTCCCTTAACCATTCAATGTGACTCTCATTTTTCTGCATTCTTCCCTCAACCTCATGAATCAGCCAGTCAAGTAAAGCATGAACTTCGTTGATAGCAAGTCTCTTTTGCTTTATCTTTATTGCTCACTTTTCCTCTCCTCCCTCTACACCCCACAACTCTTGCTCCCCTTCTTTTGCAAGTAATGTTGATGGTATTCTTCTGCAGGATAAAATGCTGTCGCAGGAATTATTTGCGTAACAATCGGTTTTCCATATTTTGTCTGTGCTTTTTCTTTTGACAGGAGTGCTGCTTTCTGTTGCTGCTTATTGTGAAAGAAAATCGCCGAGCGGTATTGGCTTCCATAATTAGGACCCTGCCGATTCAAGGTCGTAGGATCGTGAATCGACCAAAAAATATCTAAGATTTTTTCATAGGATACTATAGTTGGATCAAACTTGATTTCTACCGCTTCGGCATGACCGGTGGTATCGCTGCATACTTGTCGATAGGTTGGACTTTTAATTTTGCCGCCAGTGTATCCAACAGTTGTAGAAAGAACTCCTTGGAGATGGGCAAAGGCTTCTTCCACACCCCAGAAGCATCCAGCAGCAAAGGTGGCGGTTTCAGTTTTAGGCATAGAAGAAAATATAGTCCTAGTATTTATATTTTTTTCCGAAAGTGCAAAGTTACCAACATTCTTCCTGGAGGAACTATAATCTCCTGAATTTTGTTCTCTTTTTTCAAATTTTTAATTGTTAAATTTATATGGCTCTGTTTGTAGCCTTTTTCTTTGAGGCAGGCATTTACGAATTTTGTTAATGTTCCATTTTCACATATCTGCAATATTTTTTTTTTGTTAATCATTTTGACGCTCACTCACTTCCTCCAGTAATATATCACCAGTATAATAATAGAAACAGTTATGGCGGCATCAGCTATATTAAACACCGGCCAAAATCCAACATCGATGAAATCAATGACATAATGGCGGAACATTCGATCGATAAAGTTTCCAATGACTCCTCCTAGCAATAAGGAAAAGAGCAGGAGCGGAATTTTTTCCTGAGAGATTTTTTTGTGAGCAAAGATGATGATGAGAGCCACGACCAAAGAAATGAATCCGAGCAGCAGAATCTGGCCTTTGAGGATACCAAACCCGGCACCAGTATTTTTGACCAGATGTATTTGAAAGAGTGCAGATGACCAACTGACATTTCGGGTAATAATGATATATTTAGTAAGTTGATCCAGTGCCACCACCAATAACGCTATACCAAAGAAGAGTACACTGCTGTAGTGTTTCTGGATTGTTTTGGTTACCATAAATTTCGTTTTTGTTCTACTCCGGCTGCTTTTTCGATGTTCCCTAGGCGCTGTTCGAGTGACCCAAGCATGGCCTTGAGCGTATCTAACTTACTGCTAATAAGTTCCAAATCGCGCTGTACATTGTCAGGTGCAGTTGGCCGGGAAAGGGTAGCTGGGCTAAGTGAGGGAGTATCTCGACTACTTGCTGAAGAAAAAGAGTCTGGAAAAGCCGATTTTTCCTCTAATGCTGGATTTTGGTAGTCGTAGCCAAACTCATCGCTTTTGCCTTTAGGACGACTCATCTCTTTGGCAGCTGCTCCTTCAAAGTCAAATTCTTCCTCTTTTTTCCAGAACATCAGCTTATTGAGCAACCCCATATAAAGAAGGAATACTTTTTTGGTTTTAAATCTTTTTGTTTTTGAGAGGGTTGTTGCGAAACTAACTTCGGGATTAGCATCGACTCGCTCTTCTGATGTTACACCGTAATGCGGTTCCCCTCCGTAGGAGCCATCCCACCCCGCAATCAAGGTGATGATTGATTATATCGCTCGTGAATTGATGCTAATCCCTACTTTCGCAACAACCTCTGTTTTTGAGGACTAAAAATTAGTACACCTTTAGCAACTTTCGCAGAATCATGCTAAAGATGATGGAGAGGATGATATATATGCCCAGCCAGCCGGGGTGCCAGCCTAAAAGGGACAGTTTTCCCAGTGGTTTTAATTCGTTGTAATTTATTTTGATTTGGGTGATATCAGAATGGGCAAAGGTCGTTATTGGCTCGCTGTACAGGACTTGGGTGGTGGCAATGATTTTTTTACTTTGCTGCAGCTCTCGGGTTTTCACGGTGAGGATGTGTTCTCCTTCCTTGCTTTTGAGGCTCCAGGTGACCTGATTGGCAAGAGGTTGTTTGGCACTGCTGAGTATCTGCGTGTCTTCATCAGCTATCAGTTCTGCTTCTCCGGTAAGTCCTTCTTTGAAGGAAGCGGTGATGCTGTAGGTCTCACCAGGAAAAATGGGCTCATAGGCTAAATGGGCGTTCATCCAGCCGAAGATCAGGATGACGGGAAGGAAGGTGATGAGCATGGCTTTCAAGGAATGTTTCATGTATTCCATATTGGAGGACATGGCTTCTTTCTGCATCTTAATCATCTCTTCCGGACGATCTTTCATCTCTTTCATCTTTTTCTGGAATTCTTTCTGAGACTCTTTGATGCGTTTCATCTCGCTTTGGTTGGTGAAGTACTTGTAAATCAGGGTGATGATGACGGAGATGAACAAGGAGAGAACAAATAGCCCCCAGAAGGGACTGAGATTTATCAAAGGCTGGAAGATGGGGTTAAAGACGGGGTCTACAAAAGCCATAAAGGGTTCTTTCAGGTAGCTCCTTTATAAAAATTGTGGTATAAACCATTCTTTTCCAGCGTCTCCAAAAGATATTTAAAAGAAGGCGCTTCTTGGTAAAAAATGCGGCAAATTCAGAAGGTACTTATTGAACAGAAGACGGGAAAGAAGTATGTAGTGAAAGATGTGGATGATGATTTCCATACCTCGGCCGGTGTTATTTCCAGCGCGGACTTGAAATCAAGTAAAAATATTGTCAAATCTAGCAAAAAAGAGAATTTCGTGATGCTCAGTCCTTCTTTCCCAGATCTATGGGAAAATCTGCAGCGTGGCCCTCAGGTGATAGCACAGAAGGATATTGGTCTGATTCTGGCGAAAACCGGGGTGAATCAAAATTCTATAGCGGTTGACGCTGGCGGAGGTTCTGGTTCGTTATGTTTTTCCCTGGCAAATGTGTGCAAGGAAGTAGCAGTCTATGAAATTAATCCGGAGCATTTTGCCATTCTGGAGAAAAATAAGCAATTACTGGGAAGGAGTAATGTACTCTTGAAGCAGGAGGATGTGTACCAAGGCATCACTGAGACAGAGGTAGATTTAGTTACCTTAGACCTGCCTGAGCCTTGGAAGGTAGTGGTGCATGCGGAAAGAGCATTAAAGCTGGGGGGATTTTTGGTGGTCTATTTGCCTAATCTGCTGCAGTTAAAGACTTTTGTAGATTCAACTGCAAGGACCGGCATTACGGTATTAGAAACTTTGGAATTATTAGAACGGCAATGGAAGATTGAAGACCGCATCATGCGTCCGGAATTCCAGATGTTGGGACATACCGGGTTTCTGACTTTTTGCAGGAAATGGTGATTATATTCTTCCTCTCTTTCGTTCGGCATCCAAAACTTTCTGAATGGCATGGATGTAGGCGGCGGTTCGGAAGTCGTAGGTATGAGAAGTATAGGCATTCCATAATTGGGTAAAAGCTGAGACCATTTTCTGTTTCAACCGTTCTTTGATAGTTTTTTCATCCCATTGCTCGCTGGCATTGTTCTGCATCCATTCAAAGCAGGAAACAGTTACACCACCCGAATTGGCCAGAACGTCGGGAATGACCAGAATTTTTCGTTGATGAAGTATTTCGTCTGCTTCTGGGGTGGTTGGTCCGTTAGCAAGTTCTACTACGACCCTTGCTTTTAGGTGGCCAGCATTTTCTTTGGTAATGACGTGGCTTAAGGCGGAAGGGATGAGGATAGCGCAGTCAGTGGTAAGAAGTTCATCATTGGTGATAGGTTCTGCTTCCGTATACTTTATTACAGTTCCAGTTTTTTCTTTGATTTTTATTATGCTTAGTATATCCAGTCCTGATGCCTGATAAATTCCTCCCTGGGAATCAGACACGGCGACAATAGTATACCCCTGACCTGCAAGCAGCTTGGCCATATTCATGCCGGCATTGCCAAAGCCTTGTATAGCTACTTTTTTTTCTTTTATATTTAATTTTTGCACTGCTTCTGCTAAGACATAGGTGCCGCCGAGAGCGGTGGCAATGTCACGCACTAAGGAACCGCCTTGTTCCAGCGGTTTGCCGGTAATCATGCCGGGGGCTTTGTGTTTGATCAGCTTTTCATATTCATCGAGCATCCAGCCCATGATTTCAGGAGTAGTATATACGTCTGGGGCAGGAATGTCTTGCTGCGGCCCGAGATATTGGTGAAAGGCGCGGACGTAGGCGCGGCTGAGCTCTTCTAATTCTTGGCTGCTCAATAGTTTGGGATTGACGGTGATTCCCCCTTTTGCCCCTCCTAAGGGCAGGTCGGCTACGGCAGTCTTTAAAGTCATCCAGAATGCCAAGGAGGTAACTTCGTCTTCATTGACGTCGGGATGGTATCTGATGCCGCCTTTGTATGGTCCTCGGGCGTTGTTGTATTGGGCACGATAGGCGGGATATTTTTTTCCATTTACAATCAAAGTTGCCGTAAGAACCCGGTCGGGAGTTTGCAGAAGCTTGAGCTCTCTGGAAGAGAGATTGAGAAGGGGGGCTATTCTGGTTACGAACTGGGTAATTTCAGTAAAAGTCATGGGGTGTTAGGATTCAGAATTTAATTATAAAGTTTATGATTTTTGTTTTTTGGTAATGATCTAGGTTTAGGAAGGAGTGTTCAAGAATAAGTTATCTTTATCTGGTCTCCTTCTTGCGGGACATAGGTGTCATAAGTATATGATTCTTTTTCATTGATGAGAAACTGTGTTTTCTGTTGGTCATTTTGGCAATACCGCTGGGAGCTGATTTCCAGGCATTCTGGATTTAGTTTTACCTTTGCTTTTTCAAGGATGGAGCGCAAGGGAAGCTGGGGGGAAAAAGATTCAATGCCCTGAGAGCTGAATTGGACAAAGTTATCTTTAGGGTTGCTGCTGTTGACCAAGCTGATAGGGGTATCATTGAGAACGATGGCTAACTGGAAGCGAACTGGCTGGGTGGAGTAGGGGTAAGGGGAGGTTTCGGTACAGGAGTTTTGCTGGCATAGGTTTTGAGTGCAGAGGACATTTACTGGCTGTTCATTGCACATCAGGTAGCAGTCGCTGTCAGTCTGGCAGATGCGGGGCTCTGCTGATCCAGGTGAAGCCTGAGTGGGGTTGAGGTACAGAATGCCGGGTACGGTAAACCCAATGACAATAAGGCCTAGGAAGATAATCATGACTACTTTACTGAACTTTTTGCTGGGGAGAGCCATAGAATAAGATAAAAAAAGAAGTAGTTAAAAAAGGTTTGTCTTTTACGTAGGTGTATAGCATCTTCGAAATCCTTGCTTACTTTACGTTGAGGTATCCAATCATGCCTCTCCATTCTTCACAGCTGCTGCAGGTGAACTTAAAGTGGCCTTTCTTTTCAGCAGTGAATTGGACTATGGTCGGGCCATCAATTTCTTCTTCAACGCCCAGTTCGGGAATGGCAAAGGTGAATTTAGCCAAGGCCAGGGAAGGTGAAGTGCTGGGAGTGATGGATAATTGGATCATATCTCCTTGGTTTACCGTTACCTGGTTAGGCAGGAATAACCATTTCTTGGCCTGAAGCGGTATGATCTTAATGTCTGCTCCCTCAGGGGCAACCGAAGAGGGGGCTGGTTTAGTGGTTCCAGCAGGGGATTCTATGGCATCAGGCTCTGATTCACTTGGAAGGGTTAGGCTTCCATTGCTTGATTTTCTTTCTTCCAGCTGAGTTTCAACCGTTTTGCTGGTGTCAAATCCTTGGGGGAAGAAGAGTTTTCCGTTCTTAGTAAGGTAGGAATCAATGGTTTGTCCGGCGACATCAAGAGAAACTTTATAGAGATTTTCGCTTTCTTCAACCGAATTAGCGGTAGCAGTAAAAGGCGCCCGTAATAAGTTGGTATTGACATATTCTACGACTTTGCTTTCGGCTTCAGAACTGGTCAAGCTGGCAGTGGCAGCTCCCGTCAAGGCAGCATCGGAAAATCGGAAGCCTTGAGTAAGCACTGACAAAATTAATAATATGACCATGATGCCGGTAATCGCTTTCCAGGTAGACGCATCTTTGAAAAATCCGGAACCTTCTTCTTTTTCACTGGCCCAGGGGTCAACCGGCGGAGTTGTCTCTAACGGCGCTTTAGCAGCGGTAATTTCGATGTCTTTTTCTTTTTCCATTTTTATTTCACCCATTTTGAACGTTGATTTCTTGGCGTCTTCAGTATGATCAATGATTTTAGCCGCTGCTTTTTTGGCCGGTTTGGCTTTCTTGGACATCATCTCTTTTTTACTCTTCCCTTCCTTCTTATCCTCGCGATTCAGACGTTCCAGTGCGGGTTCTTCATCTATGAATTCCTCACCGAAAAAAGAGTTTTCCATATCATCCAGTTGTTTTTGTTCCATATAACATCACCCTCTTAGGGATGGTTGTTGAATGCGGATTTATAAATATTTAGGTGGTTTAACAGATAGTTTTTGAAAGTATTTTAAGAGAGGAAAGATGGATCTGATGATCTGGCGTGGATCTCTCCTTTTCTAATGGAACTATCTTTTAGTAGTTATAAAAGCTTAATAAAGCACAAAGAATATTAAGGTCAGATGCAGTTTAAAATTCAAAAAAAAGAGAATGAGAATATCCATCGCTATCCTACCGAAGATTTAGCTCTTGCCCAGCGGTTTGCCCAGCAATTGAAGAGCGAGTTAGGGGATTTTGTGGTGGGGATCATCGCTTTTGGAAGTTCGGTGCGCCGGGAAGCGACTTTGCACAGTGATATTGATATCTTGGTAGTAAGCGATGATACGGCGTTTCAGCTGACGGAAGAGTTGATTGAAGCATACCGGATTATTGTGGAAAACGTGATTGTGGCGATATCCCCTAAATTGCATATCACTTCGATGACGTTTACCTCTTTTTGGGATTATGTCAAGGCCGGCGATCCGGTGGCGGTGAATATTTTACGGGATGGAGTTTCGTTGGTGGATACTGGTTTTTTTGAACCGCTGCAGCAGTTGTTGAAGCAGGGGAAGATTCGTCCGACAGAGGAAAGCATTTGGCGGTATTTCGGGCGGTCGCCAAGAACATTGCTGAATTCCCGATGGCATGTGTTACAGGCAACTCTCGATTTATACTGGGCGGTGATTGATGCCGCTCATGCGGCACTGATGCGGAAAGGGGTGGTTCCTCCTACGCCGGAACACGTGGCTGAGATTCTGGATCAAGTGTATGTAAAACAGAAGTTACTGGAGCCAAAATACGTGGAGACGATGAATCGGTTTTATCGCCTAAGCAAGATGATTACTCATCGGGAGATTAAGGAAGTGAAAGGAGCGGAGTATGAGCATTATTATATGGAAGCGGATGAATTTGTAAAAAGAATGAGAAGGCTGATTGAGAAAGGGAAGTTTTGATTCTGTTTTAAGTTTAGTTCTGTACGCATCTTCCATCTCTACAAGACATTCTGGGATCGACTGAACAACGAGGATAATAAACTGATAAAAGACGATCTACACATAAATATTCAATCAGATAATCGCGGTCTATACACTCGTCAGTTAATCTAAATGAAGTGCCATCATCATAAGTGCCCTGTGCTGTTCCTCTCACTGTATGGTCATTACTGTTCCCGCTTCTCACAATGAGGTCGGAATCAGAGCAGCTGCTCGTGGTAAATATGGTGGTATCCTCTCTCGGTTCACAGGCATCACCCTGCCCATCTCTATCGGCATTGGCTTGATTTTGATTGGCAACGGCCGGGCAGTTATCACACCCATTTCCAACCCTATCGTTATCCTGATCGGCTTGGTTGGGGTTAGCGATAAGGGGACAATTATCAGTATTATCTTGAACGCCATCATTGTCCTGGTCTCTTACTTCTTCCCATCGTAATACCGCGGCTTTGCATTCGTATTCTTTATTATCATACCGTTGTCTTGCTCCCACATTCTCAGCAGTACATTTATACCAGTCATTATTATCGCAAATATATTGGCCGCTTACGCCGCGATTGTTACATCCTCCATTTATATCGGCACATTTATCTCTGGCACAGCACCCTGTCCTTAATGGCCTTACACCAGCAGCACTCTTATCTTCCTCGCCAGGGAACAAGTAGCTCCAAATTAGGTATTTCCTGATGATCCTTCCCAAAGAGCGTGTTTCAGAACACAAGGCATTCTCACTGAGGTTTAATCTCCATCGATCCTCTTGGCAGATATATTCCTTTCTTTGGTATACATGCACAGTATCATTTTCATATTCGCGACAATCAAACCAAAAGTTGAAATCTGCAGGAATGCCTCCCCCACCAGCAGGTACTAAAGGATCATCATCGGAGGGACTAGGATCACAGATATATCTTGAACTCGTTCTTAATCCTTCCCCTACACAGTTATTGTTTATATTAACACATTCATTAATCCTACAGGTTCCAACTCTTACATACTCTCCAAGAGCATTATCATATTCCTGGGGGAGCATAGGGCTAATAATGGGTATTCTTTGATCTACCGCCTGACCAGCAGCCGCAGACGGTTTAGCACTTTCTTCTTTTTCTTCTAGCCCAGTTATTTCAGTACTTTCTCTGGTGGGTTCGCCTTCGAGCGTTTCCGAGGCGGCATCTGATACTGAATCTTCTGGAACCACTTGTTCTTTGGGTACACATCCGCTTAAGAAGAAAATAAAAATAGCTATAACAACGAGATATTTTTGAATCACATCCCTCATTATTGAGAAAAAGTGAGATATATATATAATATTTTCGTTTGCTGGTGATTTTGGGGTGAATAAAGTGGATTGAGGGGTAATTTTGAGTGGAAATATTATTATTGAAAATCATAAGAATAAAAGTTATTTCTCGAAACCTTTAATAATCATCCCCCTTTTCTCAGCAAGGATGAAAGAGATTATTCTTAAATATGCGTTGAAAAATGCCTTGGACTTCCAAGGGAAGATTAATGCCAAGGCAGTCTTGGGGCAGGTTCTTCGGGAACATCCGGAATTGCGTCAACAGGTGCCGGAGGCGTTGAAAGAAATTGAGACGATGGCAAAAGAAGTTGCCAAATTATCTTCCTCTCAGATTCAGGAGAAATTGCAGAAAATAGCACCGCAATTATTGGAAAAAGAACCAGTTGTTGAAGGTCCATTAAAGCCGCTCCCCAAGGCAGTGCCGGGAAAAGTAGTGCTTCGCATTGCTCCTTCTCCTTCAGGACCGTTGCATATCGGGCATGCGTATGGGGTGTCGTTGAATTATGAATACGCCAAGATGTACAATGGTAAATTAATTCTGCGCATCGAAGACACTAATCCGGAAAATATCTATCCCCCAGCGTATGAGATGATTGAGGATGACGTGAAGTGGCTAACGGGGTTGAAAGAACTTCAAGTGGTGGTTCAATCTTCCCGTTTAGGGATTTATTATGACTGCGCGGAAAAGCTGGTGAGGCAGGGAAATGCCTATGTGTGCAGGTGCGACGCGGATAGCTGGAGAGAAAATAAGAATAAAGGAATTGCTTGTCCTTGCCGGGATGCTTCTCTGAAAGAAAATCAAACGAGATATGCCCAGATGTTTTCTACCTATGCGGAGGGAGAAGCAATACTTCGCCTGAAGACGGATATTAAAGATAAAAACCCGGCCTTGCGGGATTTTGGATTGATGCGGATTGTCCAGCATATCCATCCTAAGATTGGAAAAGAACAGCGAGTATGGCCGTTGATGGTCTTTTCCGTGGCGGTTGATGACCATGAACTGGGTATTACTCATGTGTTAAATGGGAAGGATCAAACGGATAACGCTATCAAAGAAAAAATGATCATGAGTTATCTGGGATGGAAGCATCCTGAATACAAGCATTGGGGCATTATCAATTTTGTGGGCTTTACCATCAGTAAATCTGAAACTAAACTGGCTATTGAGAAAGGTACCTACACCGGATGGGATGATATTCGAATTCCTTTTTTGCAGTCATTGCGCCGAAGGGGGTATCAACCAGAAGCCTTTCGAAGGTTTGCCATAGAAGTAGGACTGAGCTTAAATGATAAAACGGTGACGATGGAAGAATTTTGGAAAATGATTGATTCATTTAATCGTGACATTGTAGAGTCGAAGGCGAATCGTTATTTCTTGGTTGACCATCCGATATTGATGGCATTGAAAGGATTTCCGGCGAAGACAATTTCTTTGTCTCTTCATCCTGATTTTCCGGAGCGGGGGAAAAGGACTTTTGAAGTTGATGGGCATTTTTATATTGCAGAGCAGGATTTTCGCCAACTGAGTGATGGGTATATCCACCGATTGATGGATTGTGCTAATTTTAAGCTGGATGGAGAGCAGTTAGTCTATGTTCCGGGAAATTACGAGGATTATAAGAATGCTGAGGATCGGGGTAAAATAATCCACTGGCTTCCGGCAAATAAAACAGTGAAGGTGGAAGCGCACTTGAACACGGGAGTGGTGCTTCCGGCTCTGGGCGAGGACGGTCTGGCTCGGCTGAAAGTGGGGGATATTGTTCAGCTGGAGCGGAATTATTTTGCTCGAATTGATGAGATTGACAAAAATAAAGTGAAAGTTTGGTATTTACATACATAAAAAAAGGGGTGGAATTATGGGAAAAATAAGTCGAGATACGCCGCTGGCGGAAATTACCTTACGCCGATACGAAAAACCAACTATGGGTGATCGGGAATTAGTGCGGCGGTTTTGTTTGTCGGTGGGATTATTACAGCCAGGGGATTCACGGGATGTGGTCGTCGATGTGTTTTATGTCTTGCTGAAAGCGAAGCAGCAGCGGGAAGAATTGCATTCCGAAGAGATTAAAAATAAAGTGATGGAATATAGGAAGAAATCAGGGATGCCAATGTTGGGCATTGCCGGCTCTAACATCCGCCGGCAGCTGAAGCGGTTAAAAGATTTGTATTTGATTGAGACCAATGCTAATTTGTATCGAGTGACCGAATTTGGACATTTATCAGAAGTGTTTGAAGAGAAAGTAGAGAATTTTATATTGAAATCAGTGCTTAGTCGGGTGAAGGATTATCTGAAAAAGATGGATGAAGAGTTCATTGCTGGGTCGCATAGTGCGAAAGTTTCTGGAGTTTTGCGCCCTGATTTTTCCAAGGAGCTGCTGGCACTGGCGAGGGCGTATAGGAAATAGATTTAACTTATATTCTTGCTTTTTTTTCTTTTTTTCTACGTAATACTTCAGCTTTATGAAGTGAAGCGTTACCGTCTTCTCGCCTCTCGCAGTGTTTTATAGAGGTCAGACATCTCCGTCAAATGTCACGCCATTTGAGAGACGGAGCGGGCTAAAGCCCACTGGTTTAAGATGGATGGGATGAAATCTTTTGTTTTGATCAAACTTTTTTGAAAAGTTTGAGAGACAACCCTCTGTCTGCTCGCTGTAAATATCGCAGAGGCTCGACTTTATGACAGTAACGCTTCAGATTGCTGAAGTATTACTTTTCTACATAAACTATTTAAAGTTCATTTTTTGATCAAGAAGTATGACCTTTGAGAATGATAAGAAGACTTTTTTGATGAAAGTGGATAAGAGTAAGAAAGGGGAAATTGATGACCGCGTTATTTCGTTGATGAAGACAATTAATGCGCTGCCTGATTTCTATACTACTTCTTCGTGTTCTGGAAGAGTGTATCTCTGGCAGGGAACGGGAAAGAAGAATGAGACAGAGTGGATTAAAGTGAGTCATGATTTGATTGATGATGATTTTTTTAGGTTGTCAGGGGATACGAACAAAGGGGTGGTGTGGTTGAGGATGGAAGGGTTTATTATGCATATTGCTTGTAGGGATGTAGTAAAAGCAAACCAATTATTAGAAAAAGTGCGAAGAGTTTACAAGAAAAGCGGTTTTCTGGGAGTGAGCAATAAAATCATTCTTGAAATAAGAGGGAGCGAGTTTATGGAAATGCCTTGGCTTTTGGATGGTGGAAAGCTTTTTTCCGGGGAAGTGCAATGGTTGGTTGGACTTCTTAATTCTAAGTTGAAGAAAGTGTGGGGAGATATGAAACAGCTGGAAAAAGTGATACAATTAGAGGAGATATAGAATAATAAAATAAATAAAAATAAAAAACTAATTCTTTTTCTTGATAATCAGTATTGCCAAACCGAGCACCACAGAAATAAAGATGAGCACCCCCATGATTCCAAGCAAGAGCAAGTAGGTATCAGTTTCTCTAAAAGAAGTACTGATAGTTGCTTTCGTCCCGGTTTGTTGTTGCTGAGCACTTAGTTGCTGCTGTAATTGTTGTGACAGCTGATCGGAGGCTAGTTGTACGGTTTGGGAAGTGCTGCTGGTACCACAGGCTTTGACTTCTAAGGTTAATTCCTTGCTGTCTTCTACCGTTCCATCACGGTAGGCTTCTACCAGAAGCGTGTAGGTTCCGGCTGCGGCGTTTTCCAGCCCTAAGCGGAAAGTAGTGGAATCTTCGTTGTCAGTGTCAGAGAACTTGTCCAGCTGGATATTTGGTTTATTGAGTTCTAGACTTAATTGAGCGTTGCTGACTTTGATTTCTACGTCATTTTCATCGCTCTTGCCAGTGTTCTGCACGGTTACACTGAGAGTGGCATCCCGCGCGCATTGGACCAGGGAGGGGGAGAGTTCTACCCGTTTTAATACCAAGTCATGATTGGCTCGTTCTACATCGACAACTTTGGTTTCAGTCGTCCGATGTTTAGTATCGTCATCGGCAGTCCCTTCCACGGTAATTTCAAGGGTGTATTTTTCTTCGTCGGCATTTTCATTGGACAAGTCAAACTCGACGGTTGATTTTTCACTGTCGCTTTTCTTGATATCAAAGGAATCAGACTCTTCTTCTAAGTTCTCACTGTCTACATCAAGGATTTTGACTGTAATCGTCACATCGGTCATATCTTCCTTATAATCGTTCTTGACTTCAACTTCGATTTTGTTGGGGTCCTGAAGATTCAATTCTCCCGATAATTTTCCGTTGACTTTCACTTCTTTAATGGTGAGAAGGCTCTTGGGATTGAGATAAATGGCGACGGTTTTGGTGTCATTGCTGCTGGTGAATTTTATATCTCCAATCTTATGTTTTCCGGAGTCTTCATCACTGGGTATAGTCAGCTCCAGCTTGGCAGTTGCGGATGCGCCGGCTACTAAGGTCTCAGGAACACCAGTTATTTTTGCATTGTATTTGGCGTTGACAGCTACCAGTTCTGCTCGGAGCTGGTCCAGCGATTGCAGGCTCCCGCTGTTTCGGATAGGTACATCGACACTCACGGTAGTGCTGCGGTCAACATTGTCAACGTTGATGTCGCTTACCTCTATTTTAGAGGCTTGTTCATCGATAACCCGATAGGTGGAAAAGTCGGTAACAGTAAAGACAGTGGATGAAGCAGCATTGGCGCTGATGATGATACAGTTCGGTGCGGCGCAGACGCTTCCATCTTTCAACACTTTGGGATTGGCGAAGGCTTTGTTTAGGGTAATAGTCGCGGGCTTATTTAAGGGAGCGATGGCGCTATCAACACTCGCGGAGTCAGCAGTGATGGTAATGATGCTGTCTAAATTGACGACGTTTCGTAAATCAATAACCTGATCTTGGTAGGCGATTTCACCAAATTGGTTCCAGATTCGCAGGTTGCTGAAATCTCGAAGCTGCTCGTTGGTGGCATCATCTGGGATATTGTGCTGCAAAATTGATTGAAAGCGTTTGGTGACGGTGATAGTCTTGGTGGCAGTTTCTTCGATGATGCTGCCATCATTGGCATTGATGACCTGGGCTTTAATGGTATGGTCCCCTCGCTGCTGGGCAGTGAAGGTAAAAGAAGTACTTGGCCCTTCAGGCAAGGCTACGGCGCCGTCAACTTTCCAGTGGACGTCGGAGCCGGCGGGGAGGGCTTCACGCAACGTTACCGTAAAAACAATTGATTTTCCCTGCGGGGTAACGAGGCTGATGGGGTTGTTGGTAAAAGTGAGGATACAGCTGCTTTTAGTAAAGGGCACTTCTTTGCTGCTGCCGATAAAGCTCTCATCTTGGTTAAAGAAAGGGCTGACCGTATAGAGGTAGAGTTTTTGATTGCCCGTTGATAAAGAGGTTGCGTCAATGGCAATAGGAACGTTGACGGTCTGACCAGGACTGATCCGAGGCAGCTGGGTTACACTATTGATTTTAGGTGCGGCAGCAAAAGATCCGAAACGGCCGGTGGCGCTGTTGAATGAGGATACCACTGCAGCTTGGTCATATACCAATAATTCTGGTGAGACTGCTCGGCTCCCATGGTTGGTGATCGTTACGGTTAATTGGGTTTGAGGGTTGCAGGAGAGTTGGCTGTTAGCCAAAGAGGCATCAGAGATGATGGCAACTGGTTCTCGCTGTACCTCGAAATTGATGGTGAGAGTATCGGTATAGCTGTTTCCATCTAAATCTTGGGCTCTGATGTCGACGTCTACACTGAAGCTGGTAAGGGTAGGGTCAATCGCAAAAGGAAGTGAAAAAGTAAATTCTTTACTGGCAATCTGCTGCGGTGTTAAAACCCACGCTCCGTTGGTGTTTACAGGCAGATTAGTAAATTGGTCATTAAGGTCAATATTAAAACCATCCGCATCCAGCCCATTGGCATTGGCAGCGATCTGGGTGTCTCCAAGGTTGCTATTGAAATTATTCTGGTATTCGAGATGAACGGTAACGGATTGTCCTGGTGATACATTGATGTCCTGTGAAAGATCGTTATTGACGTTCCCGCCGGCAGTCACGGTGATGGCGTTGTCGACAAAGGCAAGTTCACCATCGGCTAAAGCGGTAGCGGCAGTTAAAGCGATAACGCACATAATAACTAATAGAGTCAGTATATTTTTAGTGGTGGTATTCATTTTGGTAGTCTCCTGGTGTAGTTTTAATTATTATTTTTTTATTATTTTCTTTTCATTATTTAATCAAGATCATGAAAAAGACCACAATCAGCGCCAGCAGGAAAATGATGACAATGATAATCCCGGCGATGAGGAAGTCCTCGGCGGTGTACGGTGGAATCTCGATGGTCTTGACCACGGCATTGGCATTGAGGGCACTGGAACTGCTGCTGGGAAAATCAGTATTGATGTCCTCTTCTGTTCCTGTTACCGGCTGCGGTTCGGATTCAGCCTGGGCAGTGCTATTGGGCTGAGCGGGAGTTGGTTCCGGCGCTGGCGCTTCTGGCTGAGTAGTGCATTTTTTTACCACCAATTCAACGGTCTTACGGTCAGCAAATTGGTTGAAGTCATAGTAGGCGGTGGCAACAATGGGATAGGACCCGGGCTTGATATCGTTGCTGAGGTCAAGAGCGGTTGATTTGACGATGGCTCCTTTTTCATTGGTTCCCGAGGATAATTCAAAGTTTTCATTGGTGTTGATGCCTAAATCAGCATTTACCAAAGTAAGAGAGGCATGGGGCTGGCGGTTGCTGCCAAAGTTGCTTACTTTAGCGACGATTTGAGACCGGCGCACACAGCTTATTTCAGCGGGGGTGATGGTCAGAGTTTCAACACGGACATCGTCCTGCTTGCGATCGACTTCCAACACTAATTCCATCTTTTCAATAAAATTAGCGTTATTGCCATCTTCTGCTTCGATTTCGATATCCATAGAATAATCGCTATCTTTAGCCAGGCGGGGGATAGTGAAAGAAAGGACGATTTCATCAGTGGTGGAATCGATTCTTTTTCCGGCATCTAAGCTAAAGCTTTCTTCTTCATCGATCTCTTCATCGAAATCGCTGTCATCTAATTGGATGCGGATGGTTCCTTCTAGGTCTCCATTATCATAATCTTCATCAAAGAGATTTTCTAATCGGAATTTGAGCTCAACTACATCCCCGGGCTCAAGGTTTTTAAGGTCATCTTGCTCATCAATATTTTTCTTTTCGATGCCATTAACGAAAGCAGTGGTTCTTTTGATTTTGATCATGGATTTGACGTCGGTTTTGAGGCGGTAGGTAGTCTCGGCACCGGCAGTTACTTTCAGATCTCCAATCTCACTGACTCCCTGATCGGCATTGACGGGAACTTTTCCGGAAACAGTAACATCCTGGCTTGCTCCCGCTGCTAATTGGATGGCAGTCTGGCTTAAGGACAGCCGATAGGCAGAAGGGAGATTAGCTAAAGCCAGAGTTATGTTCTCTGGGGCATCTCCGGTATTTCGGATGGTAATAGCCCGGCTGACTTCCAGCTCTTCTTTATTGTCGCGTAAGCTATCGTAATTAACAGGAATAGTTAAATCATCAGTTTCTACTTCGACGGCGGCAAGAGCTAGAAAAGAGAATAGGCTAAAGCAGATAAGCAGCAATAGTCCTTTAGATAATATGGTAGGTAGTACGGTTTGGTTAATCTTACATCACCCCAACAGTTTTTATTCTAAAGTAGTTACTCATTTTTTAAAGATTTATATACTCTAGTATATATATTTTACGGTTTGTTTTGGATAAGAACGGAAAAAATAAGGATAAAAAAAGAAAGTGGGTTTACTTTTTGTTGCCCATATAGAAGAATTTTTCGATGGAAACATCCTTATCGTTGTAGTTTCCGGAGCGGGGATGGTTAGGGGCTGATTGGGCATTTGAGGCACTTTGGGCTGGCGCTCTGGCAGCAACTGATTCTTCGGAGCCTCTTGGCGGTGCTTCTGGCGCTGGGCGGTTGTACGATACCCTAGATTTGAGCGAAGCGACTTCACCTTCAAGCGCAGTTACTTTATCTTGAAATTCTTTTATCTTTGCGACTAAGAATTTAGTGTTCTGCTCTAGAATTTCACTTACTTTGGTGGGAGTTAAGTCGGCTGCGGTTGCCGTTGGCTGGTTTTTCTGTCCTTCAGCCTGCACATTCTGCATGGTTTCTCGTATATTGCTGTAATCTTCTGATCCATCGCGGCTGCGGTATACTTTTTCGGCTTGGACTACTGCGTCTTCTCGATCGGCTGCTAAGCCACGTTTCATAAGATCGAGCGCAAGAGTATTTATCTTCTGAATTCTTTCGACATCCATGTTTCTATCCTCTTTTGGGTTTATTTTAGGTGGTATTAGTTATAATACTACTTTTCCTAAAGGTTTGGACTTATTAATGTTTTCTATTGTGGTGTGGTATGATTAGTTTGGTTAAATAAATAGTGTTAATGGAAGGGGAATACGTTCTTTCTCTATTATTCTGTTCAAAAATATTTTCCCAAAAGTTTATAAATTACTTACTTTTTAGTGATTCTATGTATAAGAATCCCCATGCTCATGAACGCGATGTTCTTGCTTCTGTTGTAGACTTGCTCCTTGCTGATTCAGTGGTAGGGCAACAGGTGCGAGAGCGGGTTTTGGAACATTCTGTGCGGGAAATGGTTCAAACCGTAGGAGAGCTTGACCCTAGATTGATTGTAAAGCTTGCGGTAAAGCATCTAGACTCTCATCCCTTTGTTCGAAGCGCCTATGAACAGTTATTGAAAGAGTATAAAGGAAATTTAACGCAGCTTGCTGCAAATTTAGGGGTTTCTCGCACGACGTTGTATAATCATATGGTGGAATATGGTATCTCCCATGAATTATTAAGGAGAAGCAGACTATAATCTTGTTTCTGATATATTTACCCACATACCAGCGGTATCTGGAAAGGAATGACTCCTTTGGTGCCTAATAGCACTATAATGAGTGCGATAATTATGCCAAAGAAGAGCCCGCTCATGAAGTATTTGAACTCAATAATCCCTAATTGGCCTCTTTTGGTGTTCATAGGGGAGCATAAATCTTTGGGCTATATAAATTTTTCTATTTTCTCTGAAATTACCGAAAGATTTATAAAGAAGCGGTTAACATCATATATAAACTTAACGTTTTAAGTTTTGGTGGTAGTTCTGGTGGAGTCTCTCCCATGATACGTAAGACAATTAAAGAATGTCCGGAATGCGCAAGCAAGAATATTTATCGGGATGTAGAGAAGGGGGAAACTATTTGCCGGGACTGCGGGTTAGTCATTGAAGAGCGGATGGTCGATTTCTCCCCAGAGTGGCGGGATTTTGAAGATGACGGCAGAGAAGGAAGCAAACGAAGAACCGGCGCGCCGTCCAGCCAGACGCAATTTGATCAGGGCTTAGGAACCGAAGTGGGAACCACGGCTGATTTTTATAAATTAGGCTCAGATAAGGATAGGGATAAATTCTTTCGCCTGCGAAAATGGAATATTCGTATTAGCACGGCTATCGAACGGAATTTGAAAGTGGCCTTAGCGGAACTCAAGCGGGTGAGTTCGTATTTGAAATTACCTAAGTCAGTGGAAGAGGAAGCGGCCCGGGTGTATCGATTAGCAGTGCAAAAAGGGTTAGTGCGCGGCCGAAGCATGGAATCGGTAGTAGCTGGGGCGTTGTATGCAGCTTGCCGGCGCCATGAAGTTCCCAGAACCTTGGATGAGATGGGAGAAGCTTCGGGCATTGAGAAAAAGGAAATCGGGCGAACTTATCGTTTTGTGACCCGGGAATTGGAAATTAGCATCAAGCCCAGCAATCCGGCTGATTATATACCCCGTTTTGCATCAGCTTTGAAATTAACGGCGGAAACGCAGTCAAAGGCGGTGGAGATTTTGGAAATGGCTCGGGATATTGAATTAACTTCGGGGCGGGGTCCGACGGGGATTGCGGCTGCGGCGTTGTATGTTGCTTCACTGATTCATGGCGAGAAGCGAACCCAGCGGGAAGTTGCCGATGTGGCAGGGGTTACGGAAGTTACCATTCGAAATCGCTATAAAGAATTGATTAAGAAATTAAAGCTGGCGAAGATTGTGGAAAAGAGCAAGAAGAAGTGAAAGAGTTCTGGTTTTTTGGTTTTTACAGTTGATTTCGTTAGTTGGTTCGGATTGCTGAAACATGAATTACCTCTATCAATTGGGATCGGAATCGTGGGTTGCCCTGCCGGAAGGTGCTGGGAGTTCATTATCTCTTGATGCCTTAGTTCAGGATTTGAGACGAAGGACTGGTGCAGTTCAAACTTGGTTTTTTGATCTGGATGATAATCATGCTCCTTCTCCGGCAAAATTTTTAGTGCGCCGGGCGGCAGGAACGCATCACTTATCACCGGCGTATCTTCAGTGGTGTCTCAAAACGGCGATTTCTTGGGTGCAAAAAGGAAAAAAAGCTGAATCAGGCTGTTGGGAAGCATACAAGGAACGATTTCTTGGTACCCCGCAGGCGGAACAAGAACTTCCACTTCTGCTTTCTCTGAAACGGGCTGGCGAGACTCTTTATCCGGGCGTTAGGGAGTTTTGTTCTTTGGTTGCTGGCGCGGAGCGCTATTATGTGACGAAAAATATTCCCTTGGTTGCGGAATTATATGCAACGATGCAGAGATTTGATGGCTATTTTGCTGATGCAGCCAGGAAGGAAAGGGCAGTAGAACAATATTTAGTGGGACATCCCTGGATTGAACGATATGGTGTGGACGGCGATTCAGAAGACGATGGAGCGATGGTGGATATCCTTCGCTGGTATAAGAAAGAGGTTCTTTCGTTCTATAGCCAGGATGAGCCGGATGATACTACGTTTGATTCCCGTTTTTCGGTGGCAGTGAGCAAGAATAGGAAGAGCTTGGTTTTTTTGTTGAAAAAGTAATCTTCATTTCAAAAGGAATATCTAGATTGAGTTTCTTAATAAGTCAAATTACTGTATCATCCTCTTCAATTCTTCGGCATCTAAGTGTTTCATTTTAACTCCGATCTGTTCCACTATCTTGGAGGCAAATAAGGAGCCTAATTTTCCGGCATCTTCAATCTTCCAGCCTTGAGAATGCCCGTACAAGAATCCAGCGGCATAGGTATCACCAGCGCCAGTGGTGTCAAGAGCTTGGGCAGAAAAGGCATCAACTTTGATAATTTTTTGTTGATGCTGGATGAGCGATCCTTGTGCTCCTACCTTGATAACAGCGGTCTTTACCCACTTTCCTAATTCCTGCGCTGCGTCTGAAACGCCCATATCGGTGAATTCTTTGGCTTCCTGTTCATTCACAAAAAGAATATCAACGTATTTTTGGACCATGGTTTGCAGAAAATTTTTGTTGCGGCGAATTACGCCGGGATCAGCTAAATCCATGGAAATTAAAGTGTGGTGTTTTTTGGCTAGTTCCAGAGTATGAACCATAGTCGATAGAGTTGGTCCTTCTAATTGATACCCCTCTAAATGGAGAATTTTACTGTTTTTGACATCATCTTCCAAAACATCCTCTTTGGTGAGATGCACTGCGGCTCCCAGATGCACGGAAAAAGTGCGCTGCGCATCAGGGGTAATGAAAGTGATGGCATGTCCGGTGATCATATCATCACGGGTGGTTATTCGGGATATTACGCCGTGATCTTCTACTTGTTTGACGTAGGATATGCCGTGGGTATCTTGCCCTACTTTTCCATATAAAATTGCTTTTCCTCCCAGAAAGGCAATTCCCCGCAAGGTGTTGGCGGAGGAGCCTCCTGGCACAGTCTGAATAGGCAACTGCCTGGTAATGAGATGGGTGAGTATCCCATTTGCTTTTTCTTGGTCAATGAGGTGAAATTCACCCTTGTTGAGGTTCAAGGAGGTAAGCATACCATCATCTACCTCAATCAAAAAATCCATCAGAGTGTTTCCAAAGCCGATGACATCGTAGGATTTGTTCATTGTCTTTTGATTATCCTCCTTCGAATTCGATAAGATGAAAGGGATTATATTTTTTTATTTTGTCTGCTCCATTTAATTCGGGGAGATTAATCACAAACGCACACCCCATTACCTTTCCTTGCAGTTTTTCGACTAATTTGCAGGCAGCTTCAATCGTGCCCCCCGTGGCAATTAAGTCATCGATGATTAGAACGTTATCGCCTTTCATAATGGCATCCTTATGGATCTCAATCTTATCGGTGCCATATTCTAATTGATATTCCTGAGCTAAAGTTGCTGCTGGCAATTTTCCTTTCTTGCGGATTAAGACCAAGGGCAATTTCATTTCATGCGCTAAGGCAGCGCCAAAAATAAAGCCCCGAGATTCGATGCCGGCAATCTTGGTGATATTTTTATTTTGGTATTCTTGCTTTAATCTCTCGATGCAATACCTAAATGCATCGGGATTTTCAATCAAGGTAGTTATGTCCCTGAACATGATGCCAGGCTTAGGCCAGTCGGGAACGGTGCGAATGGTAGATTTAAGGTCGAAGTTGTCCATGGGAATATTTTTTTGCTTTCTTAATCTTACCTCTTTTAGATAACTCTCTTTCTAGTTCATCAATAGTTGGCAAACTTGTCTTCAATTTCTCGGGAATAGAACGAACAATTTTGTACTCCGAAACGCCAATTGGCTTGCTCATATCCTTTAAAGCATATTCTGCTACGACTTTGTCTTTAGTTTTACATAAGATTATTCCAATTGATGGATTATCCTCTTTATGCTTGAGTATACTGTCCACAGCAGAAAGATAAAAGTTCAATTTTCCAGCATACTCTGGCTTAAAATCGCCTGCTTTAAGTTCGATAATGACATAGCATCTTAAGCTTAAATGGTAAAAGAGTAAGTCGATATAATAATCCCGTCCAGAAACTTCAAGAGCATACTGGCTTCCCATAAACGAAAATCCTGCACCTAACTCCAATAAAAACTGAGTAATATGCTTCGTTAATTCTTTTTCTATTTCTCTCTCCTGCGCTTCATCGCCTAAAGAAAGAAAATCAAAGATGTAGGGGTCTTTTAGCGTTTGCCTAGCTAAATCTGACTGTGGTGCAGGCAGTGTAGTCCTAAAATTATGGATCACTTTGCCCTGTCGCCGATATAAATTTAACTCGATTTGATGGACAAGTACATTTCTTGACCACCCGTTTTTTATTGCTTGTTGAGCATACCACAGCCGTTCTGGAAAAGAACCAACCTTCTCTATGAGAGTAATATTGTTATACCAAGTCAATTGTGCAAGAACCTCTTGCACTATTTCCCTCTCCAGATATTCTTCAGCAAATTTACGCATATATTTCAGATTTCTTGGAGAAAATCCTTTCATTTCTGGAAAACTTCTCGTTAAATCGCTAGAAATTCGGTCTATAACCTTAGAACCCCACCCCTCCCTAATTTGTCGTTCCAAAATGTTCTTTCCAATATCCCAATATAGAAATATTAGTTCTTTATTTACTGAAACAACTGCTTTAACTTGGGCTTCTTGAATTCTCTTCTTTAAATGAGATAATAGATCGCTATAATCGTTTTCTTCTGGTTTTTCCTCTAATAAATTTGCCATCTTTTCACCTCACTTGAACCCTAACTGCTCCGAACACAAATCCAGGAGATTCGATGCCAGGCTTAGGCCAGTTGGGAACGGTGCGAATGGTAGATTTAAGGTCGAAGTTGTCCATGGGATTATGAGGAAAGATTTAGGTATTTAAAACTTTGCGATGTCTGTAATACTTCAGCTTTATGAAGTGAAGCGTTACCGTCTTCTCGCCTCTCGCAGTGTTTTATGGAGGGCAGACATCTCCGTAAGAGACAACCCTCTGTCTGCTCGCTGTAAATATCGCAGAGGCTCGACTTTATGACGGTAACGCTTCAGATTGCTGAAGTATTACTGTTTTGGTGAAATTGGGGAAATATCATCTCTGGCATTGGCTCTCTTTTTTTTCAACTTTACGCACTGAAGAAAGCCAGTCCCAAATTAGGTTTACCTTTTCCTCCAAGGTTTCATCTGTGAGATAGAGCAAAGAAGCAGATACAATGGTTTCTTGGCACAACTGTTGAAAAGCATCATGGGCTGCCTGCAAATAGTCGCTATTTTCTTCATTCCATTTAATAGTGCCTTGATTCCACCGATGGTGCAACTGTTTTTTGAGCGTACCTAAAGATGGATTCAGAATAATCGCAGCTTCAGGTTTGGAAGGAAAGACCAGCTCCTCTATCGCCTGAAGGTCATCTTTCTCTTTTTTATTAATCCACCCTAAAGAATAATACGCGTTGATATACGCATCGCTATCATAGACACAGCGATTGCAGAGCAGCACTTTCCCGGCTTGATCTTGCTTTCCCTGGTCAAGCGATTCGAAATAGTAGCGAAGAAGCTTTGCTTTAAGCCGTTCGTAGTAGGGCTGCTCTACTTTGGGAAAAGTAAAGCCATCCTCTGGATACACTGCCAGATCTTTGGGATTACTGTGCAGCAGTTGTTGTACCAGCGTGGTTTTGCCGGCTCCATGCGGGCCGGAAAGGTAGATCAGCATGGTTACTTCCTCCTGCTGCGTGCGCTGCGGACAGGAACCAGAACTTTTTCCCCTCTTTGCTGCACAAAATCAAATTTTCTGAGTTGTGAGGGTGCTATCTGCAAGCGCTGGCCCTGCGGAAGCTGGGCACCATGGTGCAGAAAGATAATTTGCTTCAAGACATTCAGGATATCATCTACAATTATCTTTTCGGTATGCTCTTCTGCTTCTGGCTGCATCCCGGGATAACGTTCTATTCTTCCAGCATATTCTACTTCAAATTGAAGCATTCCGGGCAAGGCACTCGCTTCTCTTGCAATATAATCTACGGTAAGGGAATAAATCCGGCCAGTGATGGTTTGCAACAAGTGCGCTTCCACCCGATCTTTGCTCACTCCCCCAATAAAATTGGTCTTTCCGTCGGTATATTGCTTTAAGATGGCTTGGGCCACTTCCAGTGGATTGGTTTCTTTACGGGTCTCGGCACGCTTGAACACGTATTCCTCGCCCGGAAAGCCAAAATCAAATTTTTGTCGGGGCCCTTTTTCTTTGAGGTACCATTTTCCACCTTTTGAAATAAGCACAAAGCTTTCTTCTCCTTCCGGAGTTCCAAAGAAATAATTGATGCCGCTTGATTCTTTATTGCTGGCATCTTTGACGAAACGGGCGGAGGGAGCTGGTGAGAATTCAAAGGTATCCATGATATCTTTTAGGCTATATCTTTTTCCAGCAGTTCCGTCCAACCATAATTCTAATTTGCTTTCGAGCTCATACTCAGGAAATTCCTTAGTTATCCTTGTTTTTCCCAGATTGACTATTTCCTGGATGAATCCTGCCGTGCTTCGCTGGGCATAGCTGCGGTAGGCAGCGAACAGGGAACTTCTGTCGGCATGCGCATAGAATTCCTGCAAGTGCAGTATGTGTCCTGCGGGAGGAGCGTAGCTCCTGCTGCTGTATTTGTCTTCATAACAACCCCCCATTGTAGTCACCTCCTATTGTAGACATATGGTTTAACTTCTATTTGCACTGGCATTTGCTGTACTTCTTCTAATACTCCTGGAAATTCCTCAAAGAGGGTGTGATAACCAGCAAAGCGTGTATTTTTCATAATGGAATTATAAAATTCTAAATAAGGCAATTCTAGAATCGCTTCGGCTTCCACGTCCTGGAATGACCAGCATCGGGTATGAGACTTGATGGCTTGCGGTTCGTACCTTTCTCGGGTGTGGTTATGATTTTTCCAGACCAGCTGCAAGTCTCCCAATAGTACATTATGGAATACAACATCTAATTTATGATCAAGGGGATACATTTCGCGGGCTCCCTGGTGTGATAAATTGGTGGTATCGTGAAGGTAATCTTTGAGAATTGCTTCTATGGCCACTTTTTTTTGTTGTGGTTCAAGATGCAGTTTTTGCTCTAATTTTTCCCGCAGAGACACCGCGCCATTGTTTCTTTCTTCAAAAATACGTTCTCTGAGTCGTTGTTTTATATCGCGCAGTTGCCGTTGATATTCCTGACTAAATCCAAACGTAAAGCGGTAAAAATCAGTGTCCGTTACACTATGAGTTGTCTCAGTTACCTCTTCTGTCCAACAGTCACCGGTACAATCGCTTTTAGAAATGTTATAGTGTTTGTATTCTTTTCTGGTATTAAAATGGCCGTTACAACCAATGCAGACATCTTTCTGAAAATCTATAAAATCTTTGTAAGATAAAAAATGCAGCTGACTTAATTGTAGTACTACCTCTTTCATAGTGTATCACCTCGTTGTATTCTCTCAATCACATACCTTGCCCTTTCTTTTGGTTCTAAAACTGGAACAGGTGTAGGACCATATCCCAATTCAATATAGACAAATTTTATCATGTCATGAAGCCTCGGTGCAACCAGTGCATCTTCCTTTCGTTGAAGATCAATTTCATATTTTGGTAAAAAATCTAAAAGAAACACCCCTACATACCTATTTTTTAGGTCAATTTTTTGAAAATCTTGAGGAACCTCAATTTTTCCCATTCGACAATAAGCTAGGTTGTCCACAATTCCCCGGTCAACAAAACAAATCTCTGAACCTACTTTCTCTTCTAAATCAAGTTGGCGTTCCACTACTTTACGCTGGAATTCGTATAAATTAGTCCAAGGTAGAATTCCCTCTTTTTTTTGTTGCTCTTCCTGAATAATTTGTCTAGCTGCTTCAGGAACAATGGCGTACCTTTGCTGTTGTAATTCATGAATGAGTGTCGTTTTTCCCGTTCCCGGTCCACCGGTAATCACATACTTGACCATCATAATGTATATATACTTGTAGAATAGATAGGTATTACTCGCACAAAAATAGGCATGGTGTTGTAGTATGTTGGAAAAAACGGTTCGTAATCAAATTCTCGATATTGTACGCCAGAAACCCTGCAGTGTCCAGGAAATTGCTCTCGCAATTCAAAAAAACTGGCGTACGGCTGATAGGTACATCGAAGAAATAAGGCAGGAAACGGGACTAATTGCAGTTAGAACCTTTCGGGAAGGGAGCAGGGGAGCGCTTAAAGTGGTCTACTGGAATGCGCTGGATCGAGCTAAAGGAAGCGCCTATCAGGAGCGGCTATTGCATAAGATATTGAATGGAAAGCACAAGGAAGATTTTTCGCCTTTTGATATTTTCCAATTTGTTGATCAGGACAAACGCCAAGCTTTTATGGAGACAACTGAATTTTCTACCCAAGAGCCCATTAAGTATAACTCTTTACTGGCTCAGGCACGGCAGCAGATTTTATTTTTCTCTGGAAATCTGTCTTGGGTAGAACTTGGTCCAAATGTTCACAAAATATTAGATCAGCAGGCAAAACAAAAAGTTAAACTCAAAATTCTCACTCGGGTTGATATCACCTCACGCAAGAATACCCAGGAAATGCTCTTGCTGAATCAGCGCGCCGGATGGGACGCGGTTGAAATACGGCATTGCGAGCAACCCTTGCGCGCGCTCATTGTTGATGATACCTTGGTTTCTATCAAAGAAGTGCTCAGCCCCCAGCACTACCGAACTCATGAATTGGCGGAAAAGACTTTTCTATTTTACCTCATCCAAGACCCAGAATGGATCAACTGGATGCAGAAAGTGTTCTGGCAATTATGGGGACAGAGCATTGATGCCCAGGAAAGGCTTAAGGTTCTGGATTCTATTAGCCAAGTTAATAGCAAAAAGAAGTAAAAGAATATAGTAGGCAATAGTTTTTTAAGCACCATTTATATCTGAGCTAGTATGAGTAAGCCGCTTCTACCCAAGAACCAGCAGAAAAATCTTGCCTTAGAGCGAATCAACAGCCTCTTTCAACAGGCGCAGGAAATTGCCTTGAAAAATCAATCTTTAGCCAATCGTTATGTGATATTGGCCCGAAAAATCGCCATGAAAGTAAAGGTGACTATACCGGTGCATCTTCGACGCCGATTCTGCAAGCACTGTTATACCTATTTAACTCCTGGGGTGAAAGCGAGGGTGAGAACGAGGCAGGGAAAAGTGATTATTTCCTGTTTGGAATGCAAGAAATTCATGAGGATACCGATTAAGTAAGGGGTTAAAAAAACCACCAAATGCTAAAAATAATCCTATGACGAAAATTAAAATCTACGTTGCCGGAAAAGTAAATCCTAATTCTGTTTTTGGCACACATGATTGGCGCATTAATTTTTGTAAAGCGTTAGAAGAAAAAACTGGCTTTACAATTCATAACCTTGATCCGACAAAAACTCCCAAAGAGAATTGGGATGAGAATGACTCTTCATTAGTGTTTGGCCGGGATTGTTACATGATATCGCAAGCCGATATTGTTATTGTCTATCTCACCGATGATATCAGCGTGGGCGGTTCGCAGGAAATGCTCCTTGCTAAATATTTCCATAAACCGCTTATCGGTCTCGCACCACTGAATGGAAAATTCAATAAAGACCAAAAAGAGATTGGAGGTCGCCAATATATAAATTGGAAAGATCCTTTTGTTGCAACTACCTGTGATAGGATTGCAGGAAATATTGATGAAGTGGCTTTGGCTATTTCTGATTTCTTAGCCTCTTCATATAAATCAAAAGATGTATCCATTATCACTCAAAATATGGAGTATTATAAAAATAAATTATTGGGGAAAGATATTATTTAAATAAAAAATTAATTTGGAAGGATTCAACCAAAATTAAAGAGATTAGATGGTATGAATGAATCCTTGATAAAAATGTATAGGTCTTGAACAGAAAGTAGTGGCGGGAGCATCATTCCAAGCTGGTAATTCATGACAGTTAAAACCGCGTTCTTTGAAATATAATCCAACGGTATTAGAAGTATCACCTGGTTCTGTAGTTAAACTATATATTTCTAGCGTGCTTGGATGACCAACATCAGGAACATAGTCTCTTTCAAATCTTTCATTGGCATATTCTACTGGGCTCGCAGATTTGGTACTGCACGCTGATATTCCTGTACTAAGCACCAGTGCGGTAAGAATAGCGGGTAATTGAACCTCTACGGACTACGCTGCAGCTAGGTCCGTAGATTCCTTTGTTAAAGTTCTACTTCTGTGCCTGCGGGCAGATACTAGATTCACAGAACATAAGTTTTTCCCCTTCA
>Ga0209541_10002126_pt1 | contig 38116 bp, 52 predicted proteins | sample RifCSPlowO2_01_FD_184027 | JGI IMG/M metagenome (GOLD analysis project Ga0209541, IMG submission 184027) | Groundwater microbial communities from Rifle, Colorado - Rifle CSP2_plank lowO2_0.1 (SPAdes) (version 2) | ecosystem: Environmental > Aquatic > Deep subsurface > Groundwater | place...
GGAGCGAGAATCTGGAACAATACGTGAGGGAATTCTGCTTCAGATTTTCCTCACCAGAATTGTTCGGAAATCCGCGCAATTACTTATTAAAATCACTCACGCTTGTACCAACTCGTTAGGGATACCTCCCAACCAATCCGGGTTTTACCCCTGATTACACTCAAAACGTTCAAATTCACGAATTGCCACCCCGCAGCGTGAAAAATATCATTCAGAATCTTGCGGCAGGAATCTTTATTGCCTGCGTCGTCGTTCTCTCCATAGTGTCCATTTTCGGTGTATGGGATTTCTTTTCAACTGATGTGATTACTAAATCGTTCGAAACACTCGGCCTCCTCGCATTTGTTGCAATCGTCGTCATTATTGCGAGCAACTTCGTGGGTGACCCATCAGTGGCTGGTGAGATCCAAAATACAGGGTTCCGTGCGACACGCAGTGCGACGCTCGTTACTCTCATTGCATCTTCCGCATTTCTCGCCCTTATCGGGGTTCTTGCTATCTGGGAAGTTATCACAGATAAAAAAGTGCTTGGGAAATCAGTAAGCTCGCTTGCCATTATTGCTTTCGCCTCGCTTATCATTGTCATCATGTGCCTCGAGAGAGAAAAGAATTCTTTTTGGGCAAAGCGGAGCAAAGAGATATCAGGGGGCGCCGTGATAGCGGCGATAGTGTTTCTGTATATCATGGCGACGTTTCTATTCCGCAGCTGGTAACACCGTAAAGTCTTGCATTTATAGAGGCGCTTGCGTATAGTATCTGCAACGCATCTTGGCGTCGCTCTTTGGCTTTCTGCTCCGTCAACTGACGGATACTAGTGGCGAGCCGGAGTGTATTTCCGACTCGAGTCGGATTAATTCGTGATTAATTATTAACCGATTTACTGACGAGCGAGCGAGTAAAGAGAACGTCTTCGTTTTCTTTCGAGCGAGCGCCGTCAGCAAAAAGTAATCTTTTTACTATGGCAGAATTTAATCGTGCGAAGCCGCACATGAACGTCGGCACCATTGGTCACGTTGACCACGGGAAGACGACGCTCACGGCAAGTATTCTTCACATCCTTTCGATGCTGACGGCTGACGGCTACTCGGCTCGTGTCGAAGGCGTTGACAAGATCGACAGCGCGCCAGAGGAGAAGGCGCGCGGTATTACTATTGCGCTCCATCACAGCGAGTACGAGACACCGAATCGTCACTATGCGCACATCGATGCGCCGGGACACGCCGACTACATCAAGAACATGATCACCGGCGCCGCCCAGATGGACGGAGCCGTTCTCGTGGTTGCCGCAACTGACGGCGTGATGCCGCAGACGCGCGAGCACATCCTGCTCGCCAAGCAGGTGGGCCTGAAGAAGCTCATTGTCTTCTTGAACAAGGTGGACATGGTTGCCGAGGCGGATCTTATCGACCTCGTCGAGGAGGAAGTGCGCGAGCTCCTCACCAAGCAGGGCTACGATGGTGTAAATACGCCAATTATTCGCGGTTCTGGCTTGAAGGCGCTTGACGCTAAGGACGTGAGCGATGAGTGGGCACAAAAGATTAAGACGCTCGTCGACACGATGGACACCTACTTCGACTTGCCGAAGCGCGAGACCGATAAACCGTTCCTCATGCCGATCGAAGACATCTTCTCGATCGAAGGCCGCGGCACCGTCGTCACGGGCCGCATCGAACGCGGCCTGGTGAAGGTTGGTGAGGAAGTCGAAATCGTCGGTATCAAGCCGACCACCAAGACGACCGTGACCGGCATCGAAATGTTTAACAAGCAGTTGCAGGAAGGACAGGCAGGCGACAACGCAGGCATTCTCCTCCGCGGCACAAAGAAGGAAGATGTGCACCGCGGTCAGGTTCTCGCGAAGGCCGGCTCGGTCACGCCACACACTGACTTCGACGCTGAGGTCTACATTCTCGGCAAGGATGAAGGCGGCCGCCACACGCCGTTCTTCACGGGCTATAAGCCGCAGTTCTATATCCGCACGACCGACGTAACGGGCGAAGTCACGCTTCCGGCGGGTAAGGAAATGGTCATGCCAGGCGATACCGTAACCTTCACCGTGAAGCTCACGGCGCCGGTTGCGCTCGAGGCAGAACAACACTTCGCTATTCGCGAAGGAGGTAAGACGGTCGGTGCGGGTGTCGTGACCAAGATCACGGCCTAAATTAAAATGGCGACGGCGACAGTAAAAAAGCCAAGAGCATCAGCTAAAAGCGGATCAGCTGCGACAAAGCGTACGCCGAAAAAGGCAATCGCGACTGCACCGACAGAGCACAAACTCCGTATCCGCGTGCGTGCGTACGAGCATAAGATCCTCGACCTCTCGGTCAAACAGATTATGGACACCGCAGCGCGCTTCGATGCCGTCATTGTCGGGCCAGTGCCGCTCCCGACCGAGATTAAGCGGTGGACGGTCAATCGTTCCAGCTTCGTCCATAAGGATGCGCGTGAGCAGTTTGAGATGCGCATTCATAAGCGCCTCATCGACATAATGAACCCCTCGCCGAAGGTGATCGAGGCTCTTACCAATCTGAACCTGCCAAGTGGTGTCACGATTGATGTAAAGATGGTCTAGCGATTTAAGGAGTACAACGACTATGAATCGCAGACCCGCCGAAGTTTTCGAAGGAAATTTGGTGGGTTAAGCAAGAGACGCCAAGAACCCAGTAGGCGATTCTGCTGAATCGACACAAAACCGCTCCGTGGGGCGGTTTTGTGTTTCTGTGACTTCTTTGCTAGTCTGGCGTTGGGTAATCGGCTGCAAAGGGCGGCTGATGATGTACATTCACTCAACCAAGGAAAGGGAGAAAGAACATGCAAAAAATGATACTGACAGCGGCGGAACGATTGATCGTTGCTGCCGACTTCAAGCCCGCAGAGCCGCAAACACTCGAGATACTACCCCATCCGTTGCGGAACATTGTGGAGAACAAGGTGCTTACTTTGGCCGACAGTCTCAGAGGAACGGGAGTCTACCTCAAGGTGAACTCCGCTCTCCGAGCCTGCGGGTATGACCTCATTGACGAGATCCATTCACGAGGACTTCGCGTCTTCGCTGACCTGAAGCTCTTCGACATCAAAGAAACGCTCTCGATCGATGGCATCCTTCTGAAGGAAGCAAAGCCCGAGTTGCTCACCACTGTTTGCGTCGCGGGAGTTGCCGCTATGCAGGCATTGAAAGCCGAACTGCCGGACACAGAAGTGCTCGGCGTGACGGTCCTCACAAGCCTCACAGACGCTGACACTAATGCGATGTTCACTTGCTCGACCGAAGAAGCAGTCATGCGCTTCGCTCAAGTCGCAGCCAACGCGAAGATCGATGGTCTGATTTCCTCGCCTATGGAGGCTGCAGCGCTCCGTGCTGAGTTTGGTCTCGTGTTGACCCTGAATACGGCGGGAGTTCGTCCGACGTGGGCAATTGTCCCCGGTGACGACCAGAATCCCGATCGCATCATGACACCGGAAAAGGCCATCAGGGCCGGCGCGGATCGCATTGTGGTCGGAAGGCCGATAACCCAAGCTAAGAATCCCTACGACGCCGTCATGCGAACGATCGAAGAAATTCAGTCCGCACTCTACGTCGCGTGAGGAAAGGAGTACGACCGTGACTGAGGAACGAGTTAAAGAGATATTCAGCAAGGCCCGCGCGGTTATCACCGATACTCACGTGGTGTATGCCTCCTGGAGGCATGGGAAAGTCTACGTAAACAAGGATGCGATCTATCCGCACGTGGGACTCATCGCAGAGCTCTGCGGAGACATGATTGCGCCGTTCTGCGTTGCTGCCTTCGGAGTGGAGTCCGTCGGCGTGGACTTCGACACCATTGTCGGTCCCGAGAAGGGCGGCATCATCCTCTCCCAATGGGCTGCCTACAATTCCGTTCATGTTCGGGAACTCGGGAAAGACATTTACGCGGTATACGCCGAGAAAGAAACTGTGGCAATCCCTGATCCCGAAGGCAAAGAGAGAAAGTGCTTTGCCGAAACCGGGCGCTTCGTGTTCAATCGCGGTTACGTAGATTTCGTTCGAGATAAACGGGTGCTCGTTGTCGAGGACGTCCTCACGACAGGTACTTCAGCTCGGAAGACGGTCGAAGCGGTTCGTGTAGTCGGAGGCGAGGTGATCGGCGTCAGTGCTCTCTGTAATCGAGGAGGCGTTACCAAGGAAGACGTCGGCGATGTGCCGAAGCTGACAGCACTCCTGAACGTACGACTCGAGACTTGGGCTGAAGAAGAATGCTCGATGTGCAAACAAGGTGTCCCGATCAACACTCAGGTTGGCAAGGGGCGCGAGTACCTCGCACGGAAAGGAAAGTAAGTGGTTCGTTAATCTGGGCCGCTGGCGGAAACGCCGGCGGCCCTTCATGCTATTATCTTTGCGATTCATGAAACACCTTATTCGTTCTCAGGACATATCGAAAGAAGAGATAGAAGAACTTTTTAAGGAAGCAACACGATTGGAGAAAAAGACGAGTACGCCGCTGAAAGGGAAGGTGATGGCGGCTATTTTTTATGAGCCGTCCACGCGTACCCGACTCTCCTTTGAGACAGCAATGCTCCGTCTTGGCGGGAGCGTCATCTCGACCGAGAATGCAAGGGAATTCTCCTCTGTCGTCAAGGGAGAAACGCTTGAAGACTCAACCAGAGTTGTGAATCAATATGCTGACGTTATCGTCATGAGGCATTACGAAGAAGGTGCGGCAGAACGAGCAGCGAAAGTGTCTCGCGTGCCGATTATTAACGCTGGCGACGGTCCCGGACAGCATCCGACTCAAGCGCTCCTCGATCTCTATACGATCAAACGGGAAATCGGTCGTACTGACAATCTGACGATCGCGATGATGGGCGACCTGAAGAATGGCCGTACTGTCCGTTCGCTCTCCTATCTCCTCGGGAAGTACAAGGGCGTGCGTATCATTTTCGTTTCTCCGAAAGAACTGAAGATCGGCACGGACATCAAAGACTATTTGAAGCGACATAAGGTCTCGTACGAAGAAAAGGTAGATATGGATGCGGCGATCAAGAAAGCCGACGTTGTCTACCAGACGCGGATCCAGAAAGAGCGATTCACGACCAAGCGCGCCTATGACAAAGTAAACGGCTGTTACATCATTACAAATAAGCAAGTAAAGATGATGAAGCCGAAGGCAATCATCATGCACCCGCTCCCGCGTGTGGGGGAGATACTGCCGGAGGTAGATTTATCGCCGAAGGCCGCCTATTTCAGACAGGTGAAGTACGGTCTCCTCATACGCATGGCTATCTTGAAGGCAGTTCTGGCTTGATAATTTGCATTGTTACAGAGGGTCGTGTAGACCACCACACCAACTTTGCATAAAAATTGGTGTGGTGGTAGAGTGCCTTTAACGCTAAGTACCTCTTCGGAGGAACCTATGGCAGAACGCGCGATGCGTCTGTCATCGCGCGTTCTGCTTAGCACCCGCCAATATTTTGCAACAAAAAATTAGGCGGGTAAGGTTTTTCTAAACCTCGCTTCGCTCGGCAACAAAAACCTTATGAAATTCATTCTCGCGAAAAAGGAAGGAATGACCCGCATCTTCGGGGAGGATGGTCGTGCCCGCGCGGGTACTATTCTGAAGACTGATCCGATTACAGTCACGCAAATGAAGACCAAAGACGGCAAGGATGCCTATTCTGCCGTGCAGGTCGGCATGGGCGTGCGCAAGACGAAGAACATCAGTAAGGCGGTCTTGGGACACACTAAGCAAAAAGGTTATGAAGCTATTCGCGAATTCCGCACCAATAATATCGCGGAGGTAGGCGGGACGATCGATGCGTCAACATTCGCGGTCGGCGACATGGTGCGCGTCTCGGGCCTCACGAAGGGTAAGGGCTTCGCGGGTGTCGTGAAGCGCCACGGCTTCCACGGCGGCCCGCGTTCGCACGGCCAGAAGCACTCTGAGCGAGAGGCGGGTTCAATCGGCGGCGGCGGCGGCCGCGCCGGCGGGCGCGTCGCGAAGGGTATCCGCATGGCCGGCCGCATGGGTAGCGATCGCGTGACAGTGATGAATCTCAAAGTGCTGGTCGTCGACGCGAAAGAAGGCAAGCTTATTGTCTCGGGTGCAGTCCCAGGTCGCCGGGGCACCTTGCTCGAAGTCGTTTCTATGCAGAAGAATGGCTAATTTATATACTATGGCTACTGAAAAGAAAATAATTAAGAAGACAGGCAAAGCGGCTTCGCCGACAGGAGCAAAATCGGTCGCGCTCTCGGGGCCCGTCGGCACCCGTCCTACTACCGGTTTTCCTCCTGCCGGCCCTTCTGCCGAGCTTCCTGTTTTCTCGATGGACGGGAAGAAAGTCTCGACCATGACGCTCCCAAGTGAGCTCTTCGCCGCTCCATGGCGCGCTGATCTCGTGCATCAGGTGACGACTGCTATGCAGGCGAATGTGCGCCAGAATCGCGCACACACCAAGGATCGTGCGGAGGTCTCGGGTGGCGGGAGGAAGCCATGGAAGCAGAAGGGCACCGGCCAGGCACGTCACAGTTCGATTCGCTCGCCGCTCTGGCGCCATGGCGGTATCACCTTCGGCCCGCGAAATGAGCGCGATTATAGCGAGAAGATTAATCGCAAGATGCGCACGGGCGCGCTCGTCTCGGTCCTATCGCGGAAGGCGAAGGATGGTGAAATTATTCTTGTCGACTCATTTGCTTTTGCGACACCGAAGACGAGCGCAGCCAAGACAGCGCTTATCGCGCTTGCCAAGAGCGCAGATGCGAAATTCTTGATGACCAAGAAAAAGAATTCGGTACTTCTCGCGCTCTCGGCCTACAGCGCCAATACGCTTAAGAGCTTCAACAATCTCGGTAACGTTAAGACTGAAGAGGTGCGCAACTTGAACCCAGTCGACATTCTCTCGAACAAGTATCTCATCATTGAGAACCCGGAAGTCGCGTTTGCGACGCTGCTCGCGCGAGTAAAATCCGCAAAATAATTTATGGCCATTTTCGACAACAAAAAGAAAGACAAGAAGAACCCTGCTTCGCCAAGGCTTCGCAGGGCGCGTGCAACAAAGTTGCTCGCGGAAGGCATCGCGCATGAAGTTATCCGCGCCCCTTGGTTCTCGGAGAAGGCGCTTATCGTCACGGAGAAAGGCGTCTACACATTCGCGGTGCCGACACGCGTGACGAAAGCTGATATCGCCGGTGCCATCAAAGAAATTTACAACGTTGCCCCAAGGGCTATTCGTATCGTAAACATGCCTGCGAAACGAAAGATGATGCGCAACAAGAGAGGCATCGGTACTCGAGCTGCAAGACGGAAAGCGTATGTGTACCTAAATACTGGCGATAGTATTCAATTCGCATAATATTATGAGCAAAGCGAATTACAGTATGCAAACCCGCCTAAATTTTTGGCAGCCAAAAACTTTGGCGGGTAAGAATTTTCTAACTCGTCTCCACTCGTAACAAAATTCTTATGAAAACGTATAAACCAACCACCAAGAGCCGACGTCACATGACGACATTGCCCTACCGGGAACTTCTCTCGGGCGATGTGCCGCACAAGCCGCTCTTGAAGAGCAAGAAGCGTCAGGCTGGCCGCAATGCCTTCGGTCGTGTCACCGTACGCCATCAGGGTGGCGGTCACAAGCGTCGTCTGCGCGCTATCGACTTCAAATACGATAAGAAGAATATTCCGGCGCGCATCGAGACGGTAGAGTATGACCCGTTTCGCAGTGCATTTATCGGGCTCGCGCTCTACCAGGATGGCGAACGGCGCTATGTCATCTTGCCGAAGAGTGTTCATGCCGGATGCTCGTTTGTCGTTTCTGCCGATGCACCGGTTGTTCCCGGCAATAGGCTCCCACTGGGTTCGATCCCTGTCGGCACCTTCATCTACAATATCGAACTCTCGCCTGGGGCAGGCGCGGCGCTCGTGCGTTCCGCAGGAAATTTCGCCGAGGTAATCGCACATGACGCGGGCTACGCGCAGGTCAAACTTCCTTCGAGCGAAATTCGCAAAGTGTCTGATCTCGCGTGGGCGTCAGTCGGCGTTGTCGGCAATGAGGAATACAATCTCGTGGTGATCGGCAAGGCAGGTCGCAGCCGTTGGCTCGGCATCCGTCCGACCGTCCGCGGCACCGCGATGAATCCAGTCGATCATCCGCACGGCGGCGGCGAGGGTAAGCAGGGCCGGGGTCTGAAGCGCGCCAAGAGCATGTGGGGCAAGCCAACGGGCAAGGGCCAGAAGACCAGAACTCCCAAAAAATATAGTAATGTCTTTATTGTCAGTCGTCGTAAAGTAGGGAAAAAGAGAAAGGGTTAAAGAATATCCAAATCATCAATCAACAGCCGCGCGGAGCGCGGCTGTTGTATTTTATTGGAACTCCGGCTTCAAAATATCCTTTAATTCACTGGTCGGAATGGCGAGGGTTTGGGGGCCGGCGGCGTATGCGGCGACGGCGTATGGAGGGAAGAGGATAACGAGTGAGATATCGTCGAGGAAGAAATTTTCGAAGTTAATGGTCTCTGGCTCGGTGCCGGCTTTAGCCATATTTTCATCATACATATCAACTCCGATAATGTCCGGTAGCATCGATCGGCCCTGCACAGAAAGTGTCTCGAGATAGGGGGAATCTTTCACGAACAGATCCGAGAGCAGAAGCGGCTCGCCGTCTTCGAGATTGAACGTAAACGTGCGGTAGTACGTGTTGCCGTGCGCACCGAGGGTATCAGTATAGATCGTGTAGATGTATGACACTGTGTGTGCTCCCGACGCAATCACATGATTTATTTGCAGTGTTTCCTTTCTGCCCTGATCGAGCCCTAACGTCTGGATATCTTCACTCGTCAGATTGGCGAAGTTGCCGTCGGTTTTGAATTGCACAATCGTTTCAGACACGAAGTTTTTCATGAGCGTGACCGCGACAGCGTCAGCTTTGACGCCTGCACTCTGGAGCAGGGGAGTGCTCGTTGCCAACTGTGCCGTGATGTCGTAGTACTGGGTGTGCTCGCTATAGCTGCTCGGCACGGGTGCCCTGACCGACGTAGGTCGAGAAGCCGCATAGAAGACAATCACACCGACGACGACCAAGAGAGCGAGTATCCCAAGAGCAGTATGAGTCCGCATAGAGCCATAGTATAGCAAGTATCAGGTGGAATTTGATTTATTTGTGGTTGAGTGGTAAAAAGTGTCCGGAGGTATACGCGATGGACATTCATCAGACGAGGATCTTGGAGGCGCGGATGCGTCTCCAGCAGGAGAATATTCCGGCAAAAGACCAGTGTGCTCGATGCAAAGGAGAGGGGCACATCGATGTCGGATGCGCCTTCACGCACGCGATGTATAGTCTCTGCGCAGACTGCGACGGCAGCGGCAGGAATGTGCGGCAAGGCGTTGCAGAGTTCGTGGCAGAGCTTGGGAAACTCAAGGAGCGTTTCTCGCAAGACGCCGCTCTTCTTCGTCCGCTACTCGAAGCAGCCGAACAGAATAATCTCGCAGGTGCTTGGGGGGTCTGGAGAGCCGTCGCCGAACCAGCGATGGAAGTCGCATACGAACCTGGACAAGACGAAACCACAAGCGAGTTTCGCGAGTGTCTGAGAGGCGCGATCAATGACCTCGCACGATACATCTGACTTGTGGCGCCATGCCGGGTCGAATAAACGGAGAGTCCGCGGGCTCTCCGTTTCCATTTGTTGACGATTTCGGGCGGTTCCTGTATGTTTTAGTTATCTCGCGCTTGCGCGGGCTTTTCATTGCTTACATGTCACGCTCACTTAAGAAGGGACCCTTCGTGGATTTCAAACTCCTGAAGAAGATCTCAACACTCAAACCCTCTACTGCGGGGGTTGTTAAGACGTGGGCGCGTCGGAGCCAGATAAGCCCAGAAATGATTGGTTTTACCTTTGGGGTGCACAATGGTCGCCAGCATGTTGAAGTCTTAGTGGCTGAAGAGATGGTGGGGCACCGCCTCGGTGAATTCTCGCCGACCAAGAAGTTCTTCCGTCACGGCGGCAAAATGCAAAAGGAGATGGAGGCAAAGAAGCAGGAAGCTGAAATCGCTTCTGCGAAGGCAGCCAAGGCGCCAGAAAAGGTCCCTGCCGCCGCAACACCTAAGAAATAACGTATGACAACCCCTACTTCGCTAAAGCTACGAAGGGCAAGCGCAACGCTTGAAAGTTATAATCAGTCCCCGCGCAAGGTTCGCCTCGTCACTGATCTCGTGAAAGGGAAGAGGGTGGAGGACGCACTCGCGACACTTCAGTTCTTGCCGAAGCGCGCGGCAGAGCCGGTTGCTAAGCTCATCAAGAGCGCTGTCGCCAATGCCAAGCAAGGTGGCGAAAAGGTCGAAGATCTCAAAGTGCAGAACATCACGGTCGAAGCCGCTGAAATTCTGAAGCGCTATATGCCTCGCGCGTTCGGTCGAGCCTCACTAATTCGCCACCGAAAAAGCCGCGTGATTGTAACGCTAGCGCCTAAAGCCTAGTGCCTAATTTATTATGACCCACACCGTACATCCTTACGCACATCGACTCGGTATCATCCGAGGATGGAAGAGCCGCTGGTTCGCCGGCGATAAAAAGAGTTATCGCGATAACATTAAGGTCGATGAGACGATTCGCCGTTTTTTGACGAAACGTCTGCGCGGTACCTACACGAGCGGTATTGAGATCGAGCGGTCGGCGAGCGAACTGCACGTCATCATCTCGACGGCGCGTCCGGGTCTCGTCATTGGCCGCTCCGGCGAGAATGCAGCCAAACTCCGCAAGGAGTTGGCTGACGTAGTGCACCACATCGCTCCGCTGGATCGCCGAACCCTGAAGTTCGACATTAATGAAATACGACAGGCAGAAACCGACGCGGCGGTCGTTGCGTATATGGTCGCCGAGGGACTCGAGAAACGGATGCCGTTCCGCCGCGTGTTGAAACAGACGGTCGAGAAGGTTATCGCGGTCCGCGAGGTCGAGGGCGTACGCGTTACGCTCTCGGGGCGTCTCGGAGGCGCCGAGATGAGCCGTAAGGAGGAAATCCGCAAAGGACGCATTCCTCTCCAGACCTTCGCCGCGGATATCGACTTTGCTCATGAGCAGGCCTACCTACCGTACGGCGTTATCGGCATCAAGGTCTGGATCTACCGTGGCAATGTCTACCAGGATAAGAAAGCTCCCGTTCGTCTGCCTACCGGTAGGCAGCCCGCATAACCCGTATGTTGTTTCCAAAAAAAGCAAAGCATCGCAAGTGGCAGACGCAGCGCAAGAGCGCGAAGCGTCTCGCGCGTCCCGACACACGTGGTACCACTATTGCCTTCGGTTCATTCGCGCTGAAGGCGCTCACGAGCGCACGCATGACGAGCAATCAAATCGAGGCGGCGCGCAAAGTGCTCACCCGTGCGACGGCGAAGAACGGGAAACTCTGGATTCGCATCTTCCCTGACCGTCCGGTGACTGCAAAGCCGGCGGAGGTCGGCATGGGCAGCGGTAAGGGCGATCCGAAACACTACGTTTTTGAGGTGCGCCCGGGTCGGGTGCTTTTCGAGCTCGATGGCGTGCCTGAAGACGTCGCGCGTGCGTACCTGCGCCATGCCGGAATGAAATTGCCGGTGAACACGTCGGTTATCGCGCGCCGTTAATCATATTCATATGGCAAGAAAGACTAGCATGAAAGAAAAAGGTGATGCAGAGCTCTCGAAGCTCCTCGCGGAAACGCGCGAACAGTTGCGCACGGAGCGTTTTGCAGCTGCGGGCGCCCGTCCGAAGGATTCGAACGCGCCACGGAAACTGCGTACGACTGTTGCGCAGATTCTTACCGAGCAACACGTGCGTACGAAGACACCGGTTACTACCAAATAATTTATGGAACAAAAAACCTCTCGTCCCCAATCATTCGTTGGCGTCGTCGTAAAGACGGCGATGAAGGACACGGCGACCGTCCGCGTCGATCGTTACGAAAAGCACCCGAAATACAAGAAGTATCGTGTGCTCTCGAAGAAATATCTCGCGCATAACCCCGGCAATACCGCGCAGGTAGGGGATAAAGTAACTATTGTCGCCGTGCGCCCTATCTCGAAGCTGAAGCGATTCGCGATTGCCTCGACGGTAGCGAGCGCAAACAAAGAATAATATGTTGCAACCTCAATCCATCGTCACTGTAGCTGATAATTCCGGCGGCAAGATTGCGCGTGTCTTCAAGGTGCCTGGCGGCAGCAAGCGTCGTTATGCGCGCATTGGCGACGTCGTGGTCGTTTCTATCCAGACCGCCGAGCCGCGCAAGGCCGTGAAAAAAAAGGAGATCTATCGCGCGGTCGTGGTGCGTCAGACGAAACCCTTCGCACGAAAGGATGGTTCGTATGTCCGTTTTGATGAGAATGCGGTCGTGCTCATCGAGAAGCAGGGCAAGGAGATGGGGCCGAAGGGCAACCGAGTCTTCGGGCCGGTGCCGCGCGAGCTCTCCGAGCGCGGTTGGCACGCTATCGCATCGCTTGCTCCAGAAGTCGTGTAATTTCATTCATATGCATGTAAAAAAAGGAGACAAGGTGAAGGTAATTTCGGGAAAGGACAAGGGGAAGTCCGGCGTCATTACGCACGCATTTCCGAAAGACAATAAGGTGGTCATCGATGGCGTTGCTATGGCCAAGCGGCATCTCAAGGGTAGCGCAGGAAAGGTGGGGCGTATCGTCGAGCGCCCGCGGCCCATTGACGCATCAAACGTGCAGAAAATAGAAAAATAATTATGATGTCCATCACCAAACAACGACAACAGACCGCGTACGCTGCACTCGCTGAAAAATTCGGCTACACGAGTCCGATGCGGAGTCCGCGTATTCAGAAGGTCGTTGTCTCCTCAGGCGTTGGCAAGAAACGGGACAAAAAACAAATTGAATTGATTTCGGATCGACTCGCGAAAATAACCGGCCAGAGGCCAGCAGCGCGCGCGGCGCACATTTCCATCGCCTCCTTCAAGGTGCGCGAGGGCGAGACGGTTGGTCTGCAGGTGACGCTTCGTGGAGCGCGGATGTACGACTTTATCGACAAACTCATTCATATTGCGCTCCCGCGTACGCGCGACTTCCGCGGTTTGTCTCCGAAAGCTATTGATGACATGGGCAATCTCACGGTCGGCATCAAAGAGCACACGATCTTCCCCGAAACGTCGGATGAAGACCTGAAGGATGTGTTCGGCTTCGCCGTTACCATCGTCACATCGGCGAAAACGAAGCCAGAAGCCGAGGCTTTCTTCCGTCATCTCGGCATGCCGCTCATCGTTGACTCAGCTGCAAAACGCTGATATTCTGAGTCCACGCTCCTCGGAGCTTTATTTTTTATGGCTAAAAAGTCCCAACTCGCAAGACTCGCTAAAAAGCAAAAACTCGTGAAAAAGTACGCCGTCAAGCGTGCGGCTTTGAAGGCGGCCGGTGACTCTGAAGGCCTCCAGAAGCTACCGAGGAACTCTTCGCCGGTGCGCCTCAAGAACCGCTGTGCCATCAGTGGCCGCTCCCGCGGCTATATGCGCACCTTCGGTCTCTCGCGCATCCAGTTCCGCGAGCTCGCGCGCGAGGGGAAGATCCCGGGCGTAAAGAAGGCATCATGGTAAGCGACCGCGTCGGAGATTTCATAATTCGCCTTCAGAATGCCGCACAGGTCGGCAAGCGCAAGGTGGTCGCGCCGTATTCTATGCATCTTTTCTCCATCGCGAAGAAATTGAAAGAGCTCGGGTTCATAGCCACTGTCGATACAAAAGAGTCGCGTAAAACCGAAGACAGTCACGCGATTAAAAAGGAACTCGCTGTGACACTCGCGTGCGACGAACAGGGTCGCACGCGCTTGCGCGGCGTGAAGCGCATCAGCAAGCCGGGTCGACGGCTCTACGCGCCGCATACCGCGGTGCACTGCGTGAAGGGAGGCACAGGCGCACGCCTCATTTCAACGTCAACGGGTATTCTCTCCGATGCAGAGGTGCGCAAGAATCGCGTTGGAGGCGAGGAGCTGTTTGAAATTTGGTAGTTTGACTGCGCTCGCCATAAATAATCTATGTCACGTCTCGCAAAAAAACCAATAGCCGTGGGCAAAGCTACCGTTACCGTTGCCGGAGGCGTGCTCTCGGTGAAAGGATCGAAGGGCACGCTCACTAAGCGTGTGCATCCATCGATCAGTATTACCGTTGACGATGCGGGAGTGATGGTAACGCCGAAGGATACTTCGCGCCTTGCGAAGGCACTTACCGGCACATTTGCTTCACATGTGCGAAACATGGTCGGCGGTGTCGAAACCCCGTTTACGGAGAAGCTCATTCTCGAGGGAGTCGGCTATCGTATGGAGATCAAGGGGAAGGAACTTATCCTCACCGTTGGATTTTCCCATACGGTCCCGCTCAGCCTTCCTGAAGGGGTGACCGCTACCGTGGAGAAAAATACGCTTACGCTCACGAGTCCGGATAAAGAAGCGGTCGGTCAGTTCGCTGCGAATGTTCGGCGCGTGAAGCCGCCGGAGCCATACCTTGGAAAAGGTATCCGCTACGCCGGTGAAGTTATTCGCCGCAAGCAGGGCAAGAAAGCCGTATAAAATCGTATGAACCACGGACCAAAAACGAAGAATGAACTCCGCATACGCCGTCACGCGCGCGTCCGCGCGCGTATAGAGGGCACGGCGACACGTCCGCGCCTCGCGGTGTATCGCAGCAATCGATTTATTTCAGTACAGCTCATAGATGACACGGCAGGAAAAACTGTTGCAGCGGCACATGGTCGAGAGTTTAAAGGAACCGCATCTGCGCAAGCAAAAGCGGTAGGTGAAGCGATTGCAAAAAAGGCAACAGCACTCGGTGTGACGTCAGCTGTCTTCGACCGCGGTGGTTACCGATATGGCGGACAGGTGAAGACGCTCGCCGATGCTGCACGTGAAGGAGGCCTCACTTTCTAATAATTATTATGGACACGACAATTGAATCAAAAGTGATACCGGAGGCAGCGGAGGCGGAGATTGTCGCTCCTGCAGTTGAAGGGACCACGCCCGAAGCGGCTGCGCCACGCGCTCGCGACGAACGCAGCCGCGGTTCCCTGCGCTCTCGCGGCCCGCGCACTCGCGCTCCGCGCGAACGCGGCGAGTTCGACCAAGTCACCATTGATGTTCGGCGTGTTGCTCGTGTTATGGCCGGTGGCCGCCGGTTCAACTTCAGTCTGGTCGTCGTTATCGGTGATCGAAAGGGCCGTGTCGGTGTCGGTCTCGGGAAAGGCGGCGACACTGCGCTTGCTATCGAAAAAGCGACGCGGGACGCACAGAAACACCTCTTCACCATTGCGCGCACGAAGAGCAATTCGATTCCGCATGCGGTCAGTGCCAAGTATGCTTCCTCACTGGTTGAGATTTTCCCATCGGAAGGCCGCGGCCTCGTCGCTGGCTCAGCAATGCGCACCGTACTCGATCTCGGCGGCGTGACGGATGTCGTCACCAAGATACACTCTCGTTCAAAGAATAAACTCACCATTGCGCGCGCAACAGTCGCCGCACTGATGAAATTGTCCACGAGTCGAGTAGGCGCTCCAATGAGCTAATATTTTCATATGCAACTTCACCAATTTTCCGCCCGCACGAAGCGTCACACTCCCGAACCGGTCGGCCGCGGCGGTAAGCGCGGGAAAACGAGCGGCCGCGGCGGTAAAGGGCAGACCGCTCGTGCGGGACACAAGATCCGTCCCGAAGTCCGCGATCTCATCAAGAAGATTCCGAAGCTTCGCGGCCACGGCAAGAATCGCGCGCGCACCGTGCGTCGCGAGCGTATCGTGTACACGTCGATAAACCTCGCGATGCTTGAGGCAACATATAAGGATGGCGAGATCGTTTCGCCGGCATCGCTTCTCGCCAAAGGCCTGGTGCGGCGTTCTAAAGGCCGTGCGCCTGCGGTGAAGATTCTCGGTGTTCTGCCGGCTGGCGGGTTCACGAAGAAGCTCTCGGTTCGCAACTGTGTGCTCTCCACATCGGCCCGCGCTGCATTTGGCATCGTCGGCGACACACACAATGCTTGATACCTTTATCCGCAAGGTGAAGCTTGCTTTCGGTGATGCCGAGATCCGGCGCCGCGTTCTCTTTCTCGCGGGGATGCTCGTTCTGTTCCGTTTTCTTGCTGCGGTTCCAATCCCCGGCGTTGATAAAATCGCTCTCGCATCTTTCTTCGCGCAGAATCAATTCTTCGGACTCCTCAATATCTTTTCGGGCGGCGGGCTCTCGCAGCTCTCAATTGTCATGCTCGGCGTGGGACCTTTTATCACCGGCTCGATTATTATGCAGCTCGGTACCATCATCCTGCCCCAGGTGAAGGAGGCCTATTCTGAAGAAGGCGAGGCCGGACGCGCGAAATTTATCCAATGGAGCCGTCTTCTCACGATCCCTATCGCAGTACTGCAGTCGGTCGGGTTTCTTATTCTTCTCGAAAATCAGGGAGTCATCGCGCACCTTGGTTCCGTTGCATTTGTCGCCAATATTTGCCTCGTCACAGCCGGCTCCGTGCTCCTCATGTGGATCGGCGAGCTCGTAACGGAATTCGGCATAGGCAACGGAGTGTCGCTCATCATCCTTGCCGGCATCCTTGCCGGCGTTCCCGCAAGCATTTCTCAGGCAATATTCGCCGGGTCCGCGGCGAATATTCCGGCGTATCTCGCGTTCACCGTTCTCGCTGTGGCAATGATCTATGCGGTGGTTGTTGTCTCAGACGCTGAACGTTCAATCCCGATCGCGTATGCGCGCGCGGTGCGTGGAGCAGCGATGTCGCATGGAGCCGCGACATATCTCCCGATTCGCCTCCTGCAGGCTGGTGTTATTCCGATTATTTTCGCGCTCTCACTCCTCTTGTTGCCGCAAATGGCGCTTTCAATGCTCGCCGCGTTCAAGATCTCCATTGCTTCCGGCGCCGCGCTTTGGTACACATCTTTTCTATCTAACCCGTGGGAATATGGGGCCGTATATTTCGTTCTCGTCGTGATCTTCACCTATTTCTACACCGCTGTCACGTTCGAACCCCATCGTGTTGCTGAGAATCTCCAGAAGACGGGGGCCTTTGTCCCCGGTGTGCGCCCCGGCCGCGAAACAGAGGAGTACATTAACAATGTCGTTAATCGCGTCACATTGCCCGGTGCTGTATTCCTAGGTCTCCTCGCCGTAGCGCCGTCAATCATCCAAGGGCTGACGGGCATCACAACACTCGTCCTCGGCGGCACCGCACTTCTCATCGCGGTACAGGTCGCGCTCGACCTCGCACAGAAAATCGATGCACAGGTTTCCCTCCGAGAGTATTAATATTTTGAGTGCAGGATGCTAAACTTACGTGTATGGAGCCACTCATTATTTTTTTTGTCGGGAAGCCGGGGAGCGGGAAGGGCACACAGACGAAGTTGCTCGCCGAGAAGACCGGATGGTCGATATTTGCTGCAGGCGATATCTTCCGCAAGATTGTTGCCGAGGATACGCCCGTTCTGCGAAAGGTGAAGACAGAGATGGAAGCCGGGCTCCTCATGCCGCACTGGCTCGCGATGTATCTCTATTTACAGGCGCTTTTCTCGATACCCGAGAACGAGGGCGCCATTTTTGACGGGTTTAATCGCAAGGTGCCGGAGGCAGAACTCATCGTCGACTCTCTCCGATGGCTTGCGCGGCCATTTTCTATCATTCATCTCGCCGTCTCAGACGACGCCGCACAGAAACGTCTTGCAGAGCGAAGCAAAGTGTCCGGTCGTGTCGACGACCATGCCGTCGAGAGACGTTTCAAGGAGTATTACGAATACACGGAACCCGCGATCGAGATCTTTCGAATTGCGGGGGTACTCACCGAGGTGAATGGTGAACAGTCGCCGGAGAAAATCGCGGAGGATATCCTCGCGGCGCTCCATATCGAATGATTGTTCGAGATGAGAAGACGCGGGCGAATCTAATCGAAGGAGGCAAGTGTCTCGTGGCAGTGCTCACAGCGCTCCGCGCAAAAGTCGTGCCAGGAGCCACCACTGAAGAACTCGACGACCTGGCAGAGCAACTCATCCGTGAAAATGGCGATGAGCCATCTTTCCTCGGCTATCAACCCGAAGGAGCGATGCGCCCGTATCCAGCTACGCTCTGTGTCTCGATAAATGAAGAAATCGTGCATGGCATTCCGAACGAATTTATCAAGATTTTGAAAGACGGAGATATCGTGGGTCTGGATCTCGGTCTCACCCATAACGGTGCCGTTGTTGATGCTGCGATAACGGTGGCGGTCGGGAAGACGAGCGAAGCGACGAAGAAACTGCTGCGGGCAACAGAGGCCGCGCTCGCGGCGGGCATCGCGGAAGCGATGCCGGGCAATCACGTGGGCGATATCTCACACGCAATTCAAGAAGAGATCGAGCGAGAAGGATTCTCGGTGGTGAAAGCGCTCGGCGGGCATGGCGTCGGCGACTCAGTGCACGAAGAACCATTTATCCCAAACTTCGGCCGCGCGGGCGAGGGTCCCGAACTGGTAGAAGGAATGGTGCTCGCACTTGAGCCCATCACGAGTGAAGGGAAAGCGTCAGTGGCGCTCGCTCCCGATGGCTATACGTATCGAACCAAGGACGGTTCTCGCTCTGCACACTTCGAGCACACCATCTTGATAGAAAAGGAGGGAGCGCGTATCATTACCGCATAATAGCTAAGCAGGTCCGCCTCCGCCATCCGCCGGCTGGCTGAGGCGGATGGAGGGTTAAACTATGGCCAATAGAAATCCAAAACAAGAGAGAACGTATGTGATGATCAAGCCGGATGGCGTGAAGAAAGGTTTAATCGGTGAAGTCATCAAGCGATTTGAACAGCGCGATCTGAAAGTTGTCGCGCTCGAGATGTTCCAACCAACGCTTGAAGAAATTGACAATCACTATCCGAAGGATCCGGCTTGGATCAAGCGACTCGGCGGGAAGACGCTTGCGACGTATGAGAAGTACCAATTCGATCCGTTGGAGGATTTCGGCACCGCAGATCCAGAAAAAATAGGCCCCGAAATCCGCAAGTGGCTTATCGACTACATGATGTCGGCACCGCTCGTGAAAATGGTGATTGAGGGGACGCATGCCGTTGACATGGTGCGTAAGATTTGCGGGCCAACCTTGCCCTACGTTGCTGATATGGGCACAATCCGTGGCGATTTCTCGAACGATTCGCCTGCGGTGGCAAACGCGGAGAAGCGTGCGGTTGCCAATATTCTGCATGCGTCCGAAACACCCGAAGAGGCCACGCATGAAATAGAGCACTGGTTCGGACATAAGGAAATGCATAGCTATAAGCGCCATTGCGACTAGCGTAGAAGCGCGATACTGCGCGGGATTTTCGAGTTCTCCACACATCCTTCAGACAAGGGGAGTATAATGGCTCAAGGAGTCGTTCCTTTTTTACGCAACTTGCCGTATTTTCGGGAGCTCGCGATTCACGCATTTTGGTTTGAGTCCGCCAGCTGGCGGATTCCGAGAAATGCACGATAGAGCACCCACCTAGCAAGATAAAGTTGCTCTATGGAATGACTCCGCGAAAAATCCCGTTCGTTTATCGAACGGGATTTTTCGCGCCCTAACGAAGCCTTGCTGTGTCCTTTGTAGCCTTTCGCGAAGGAGGAGCGTAGAGGGCAGTGTATTATAAGCAGATGAAGCTCTCATTCTATGGTGGGGCTGGGAAAGTAACCGGTTCCAATTTCCTCGTTGAAGGTGAGAAAGGCAAAATCCTCGTCGATTGCGGTATGGAGCAGGGTGCAGACTTCGTGGCAGGAGAAATGTACGGGCCGTTTCCGTACGATGTGCAGACGATTGACGCATTGGTAGTTACACATGCGCATCTTGACCATGTTGGTCGGATCCCGAAGCTCGTCAAAGACGGCTTCCGCGGGAAGATATACATGACGTCGCCGACGCGCGACCTCGCAGTGCTTATTCTCCTCGACTCGGTAGGGATTCTTGCCGAGGAAGCGCGGCGACGTGGCACTGAGCCCTTGTACGAGACGAGCGATGTTGAAACGGCGTTCTCGCTGGTCGAGACGCTCGACTACCATGTCGAAAAAGAAATAGCCAAAGGACTGTCTGTCTATTTACGAAATACGGGACATATTCTTGGCTCGGCAAGCGTTCGAATTACAGCCGATGACGGTACCGTGATTGTGCTTACCGGCGACATCGGCAATTCTCCCTCGCCGCTTTTACCCGACTGGGAAAAAGTTGATGATGCCGACGCGCTCATGATGGAGAGCGTCTATGGAAATAGGGTGCATCCGTCTCAGACGAAACGCGTGCAAACATTGCGCACCGCGCTTAAGCGCGCGATAGAGAGAGATGGCACGATTCTCATCCCCGCGTTCTCGCTCGAACGCACGCAGCTTATGCTCTATGAACTCTCGAACTTCTTCTCGGTCGGTGAATTGCCAAAGATTCCCGTCTTTCTCGACTCGCCGCTCGCTATTAAAGTGACGGCAGTGTACGAGAGGTGGGGGAGTACCTATTTCAAACCGGAAACCGAGGAGGAAATGAAAAGAGAAAAAAGCATTTTCGAATTCCCGTTTCTTCGCAAAACGAAATCGCCCGAGGAATCAGCTGAAATTGAGAAAGTGACCGGTCCAAAGATCATCATCGCGGGCGCGGGCATGAGTCATGGCGGTCGCATAGGCCGCTGGGAGGCTCGCTACCTGCCAGACCCGACTACGACGCTCTTTATAGTCGGGTATCAGGCGCCGGGCACACCCGGGCGTCGCCTCGTCGAGGGAGTATCAAGCGTGCATCTGAACGGCAGTGACATACCAATCAGAGCAAAAATAGAAAAACTCGATGGCTGGTCCGCGCATGCCGATCGCGATGAACTCCTCAAGTTTGTGGAAGCAGCCTTAAAACCGCAAGGCGACGCCTTACGGTTGAAGACCATCTTCGTCGCGATGGGCGAACCAGCTACCGAGCGCTTCCTCGCCCAGCGCATCCACGACTACCTCGGTGGCAACGCCATCGTGCCTGAGTCTGGCCAGACGTGGGAAGTTACGAAGGACTCGGTGAAGAAGGTATAAATTTTCAAAATCACATATGAATCGCTACGTACTTCTTACCATAGGGAAAACCCATTCGGGCAAAAGTACTTTTGCTAATGAAATAATTTCGGAAATACCAAATGGTGTCATTCTTGAGACAGATCCTATTGCGCTCTTTCTTCGCGCGACTTTTCCAAACTTACACGCGCTTGATATGGACCATTCAGGAGGATTTTCGTCACCGTCTCTTAAATTCCTTATGTTCCGCACCATCCTCACATTTGCACTCGAACAAGACTTCAACATTGTGATGAGTAATTCGAATATGTATGAGAAAGGTCGCAAAGACGTGCTCGATATAATTAAGAAATACAGGCACAAAACGATTGGAGTGTATTTTAATTATCCTGAAGAGATTCTTCTCGAGAGGGTCGAGAAATCTGAGCGTGATATCAAAGTCTTAAGGGTGTCAAAAGATTTTAAGGATCTTGTAATAAATCAACGAATGCGTTTTCAAGCGCCAAACAAAAACGATTTCGATTACTTCTTCGAAATTGCTAACCCAACCGAGCTACTTCGTATACAAAAGACAATTGTTGAGCTTGTTAAACAATAACCGTCTCAATGGCCGTGCTATCGTTCCCGAACAAGGCCAAACGTGGGGAGTCACGAAAGATTCTGCGACATGTATTAAAAGGTAATGGGCCGCCACGGGGCGACCCATTGAGGGACTTATTTGGCGGCGAGCTTGCGGAAAGCGCGCTGCAATGTCTGCCTGCGCTGCTCAGAGTTGAGGACGAACGCTGCCCGATTATCGCCCTCAACCTGATAGTATTCGCGTACGACCGCCGCCTCTTTCGGATTGAGACGGCCTAGCTTTACGAGAGCTTCTTGTTGTGTCATCGGGACCTCCTGCGTTTGATGATCGCACATCCGTATCCGAAGTCAATACATCAAAAAAAAGACCGCAGTGGCGCCCTTCCTGGGCGTATCGCCCAATGAGTTAGACTACCTTCTTCGAGATGCGGGCGAAGATTTCAGGGTGTTCGGTGGCGAAGGTGGCGAGGACTTTACGGTCGAGAGCGATGCCGCCCTTCTTCAATTTATTGATGAAGGTGCTGTAGGACTGGTGCCCATTTTCTCGAACAGCAGCATTCAAACGGACGATCCAGAGCTGGCGGAAGTCGCCCTTCTTATCGCGGCGATGGGCGAAGGCGTAGCGGCCGGCGCGCATAAGACCTTCATGTGCTTGCCTAATCTTGGTCGAGCGGCCGTGGCGAAACCCTTTCGCTCGCTTCAATATATTTGTGCGGCGTTTATGCGCGCTCAGTCCTCCTTTCGTTCGTGCCATAAGAAATAGGTTACAGGTCTTAGGTAATAGGGTTTAGTGAATGCAAATTATTTCGCACCCGAGCTCGGGAGGAAGCGTCGGCGAACCTTCGCAGTCAAAGTCATCGAGACCTGGCGGCGCTTTGCGCTGCGCTGCGACCCGCTCTGCTTCGCATTGAAATGGTTCTGGCCGGGCTTACGCGCCATGAGCTTCCCGTTGCGGGTTACGCGTATTCGCTTTGTATAAGATTTGTTTGTTTTCATGTAGTTGGTTTTGCTTTCTCAATCGCGTGGCCGTCCTCGGCTTTACGCGACTCTCGTTTCGCTTGAGCGGCGAGGTCGCGCTCGATGACGCCAGCGAAGCCCTTTGGGCTCCGCGCAATCGGTTCCGCGATCTTATAAGCATACGGAATGCGTAGAAGGAACTTCTGAAGGCGCTCCTTCAGGAATTCCTCGCTCATGCCCTTATAGCGGCCCTTCAGGAAGAGCTCGGCGCGGACCCGGTGACCCTCGGCGAGCCACTCAGCGGCCTTTTTGGCCTTCAGCATCATATCGTTGTCGCCGGTGCCCACCTTGATCTGGACCTCCTTGGTTTCCGATATTTTTACCTTGGCCTTCGCTACTTTCTCCTTCTTGCTGCGCTCGTATTCGAATTTACCATAATCCATGATCTTCGCAACTGGTGGGACTGCTGAGGGCGAAATCTCGATCAAATCGAGCTCAGCGACCTTCGCGGCGGCCAGAGCATCAGCGAGCGAGAGGACGCCGAGGTTCTCTCCTTGTGCGCCAATGACACGCAATTCTTGCGCGCGAATCTCGTTATTTATGTGCATTCGGTCGGTAGCCACTGGAAGTACTGTAAATATAGCACGGAAAGAGGCAGTGACACAACTATTCGGAAATTTGGCTGGGGTCGGAGAGGATGATTTCGGCGCGACCGTCGTATGAGGAGATTTTACCGGTCAACGTGATGGTTCTCCCCTCATAACTCTGCAAGGCATCAAACTTCTTTACGTCGTCTGCGAAAATGACGGCGGCAAAGGGGCACGCTTTGTAATTACTGCAGAAGTCGAGGAAGACGGTATTTGTCTTCGATGTATATGTCTTCACGAGCGTGCCGCGCACGCTCGCATATTTTCCGATGTAGTTCGACGCTTCGGTGTAGTCGATGGTGCCGATAGAAATGGGCGCGGCCGCTCCCGCGGCCGCGTTGTTGCCCGCGTAGGCGTCCAATAATTTTTTCAGAATATTCTCATACGTTTGTCGAAGCGTTTCGTCGGTGCCTATCTCGAGAATTTCATCGTTTATTGTTGACGCGGATTTCGTCCAGTTGTAACTGCCGATTGCATACGCTGAGTCGGTAACGAGTGCTTTGATGTGCATGATGCCATTGCCGCTCGCATGCTTCTCAGTCACGAGTGGGATGCCGGCAGCAAGCAACTTCGCGGTGATCGGCGCTCCGTAACTGTTGCTGCTCTGCTCGGAATCGACGATGCCCCGCACGTCGACGCCGCGTTTCTTAGCATCGACGAGCGCGTCGGCAATATTCGGGAGCGTAAATGTATAAATGGCGAAATACACATACGTCTTCGCGTCGTCGATGAGGGCAATGATTTCCCGGTCGTTTTGTTTCTTGTCGAGACTGTAGATGACGCGAATCGAACTGGCGGGTGGTGCAGTGACGGTGATCGCAGGGATGCTCGGTGCACTCGCGCTCGCCGAGCCGGAACTGCCGGCACTATAGCCGGTGATGCCCGCAACAATGATAAGTGCGAGCGCCCCGAGGGCGCGCGTCGGTCTTGATTTCATGCGCCCAGTATATCAGTGCCTTTCTGCTTCACCTTACGCAGTCGGAGGAGGTTATATCGGGCCACAAGAAACAGGACAAGGATGAAGACGATTGCGATGATCCACCGTTCCTTCGCGAACCACTCACCCGTGACGCTGCCAAACCAATACGAGATGAAAAAGAGAACAGTCGTCCAGATCGATGTCGCGACAATAGCCGTAAGAACGAATGTAGAGAACGGCGATCGGAGGAAGCCGCTTGCCGCATAGGTCGGGAAACGCGACCCAGGTATGAAGCGTGCCGAAAAAATAGTTAAAACGTAGCGACTCTCGAGCCACGCGCGGAATGTCGCTACATAATCATGGTCAACATACTGGTGGAGCTTCGGATGTGTGCTCGCGAGCCAGCCAATGTAATAAAAAACAATATCGCCGAGAATCACGCCCGTGTACAGAGAGACAATCGCGAGAGGGAGCGATATAACACCGTCAGACGCAAGAACTCCAACAATCACGACCGTGGGGTCTTCGAGGACAAACGTACCAAGTATGATCGCCAGCGATAAGAGCACCGAGCTGCCTATCGCACCGTCAATGAGATGGATAAGAAATGGGGGAGGGAACATATACGCAGTTTTAGTCTAGCAGATTTGTGCACAGGCGTGCGAAACAGCCCCTTCACCGAGACTAAATCGGCGTATGATAGAGCGATGGCAAAACGACCGGTGCTGTTAGTTGGTGTGATTTTCCTGTTGCTCGGATTACTTGGGTTCGTATCAAACCCTCTTATCGGCGAGAACGCATTATTTGCCTCCGATACGGTACATAATCTTATTCACGTCATTATTGGTGTGATTCTTCTTGCGGTCGCTTATTGGTCGAGTGAGAATTATTTGCTCTGGCTCAAAATCGTCGGCGTCGCTCTGTTTCTGCTCGGGGCCATAGGACTCGCAACGGTTCCGTCACTCGGCGGGACGCTGCTCGGCATTTTCCACACGAACGGCGAATACAATTGGTTCCATGTCATCGCCGGCGCCGTCGTGTTTATTGCTGGAGTCTACGGGAAGTGACATTTGCGTATACCTGATCATGCGCGTATTCTAGGCGATATGAAACGCGCGGGCGTTGTGCTCATATTGGTACTCGCTTTCTTCGGGATAGCGGATTCCGCCTATCTTGCGCAGCACGAAACAACTGGTCTCCCGCTTCTCTGCAACATTGAGTCCCTCACGGGATGCAACGTAGTCGTCTCGAGCGCGTATTCGCAGTTTCTCGGCGTACCGCTCGCCGACCTCGGGCTTATTTTCTACACGGTCCTATTTGTTGTCGCCGCGTTTGAGATCGCCCTTTTTAATCAATCATTACGTAGAGGGCTCCAAGTGCTCGCGGTTATCGGTATTGTCACATCGCTCTATTCCGTATACACCCAGGTGTTCCTTATTAACGCACTCTGTATCTACTGCCTGGTCTCGGCGTCTATAACGATACTGGTGCTCGTCTTGGCCAGTTTCATCGAGCCGCTACGAAAAAATCCGTTACAAAATAACCTCGCGACGACATAATTTATGGAACGCATCCTTTTCTCGATTCTCATCTCGCTTCTCATGCCGGCGAGCGTATTCGCAGCGAACCCGACTGCGACACAAGAGGCTCCAGCATCGTTCTCAGCCGCGCATTCACTCCTCGCGTCGAGTTCTGCGCCCGGGAATGCATATACGGCGGGTGTTTCCGTCGTGGTGACCGCGCCGACAGCAGGGGATCTTTCAGCCGTTGGCGGATCTATTGTTGCCGCAGGACCAGTCGCGGGCGACGGACTCCTCCTCGGCGGGTCGATCCGTGTTCGGGCACCGATTGCAGGCGACTTGAGAGTAATCGGCGCCAAAATCACCATTGTAGAACCGGTCGCGGGTGATCTTGTTGCCGTCGGATACTCAGTGAATGACGACGGTCGTGCGGACGGGAGCGTCTTTATCACTGCAGTAAATGCATCGGTGTCGAATGGCGCGCGCGGCCCGGTTACCGTTTACAGTAACGATGTCTTTCTTTCGGGCGAGTTCTCAGGTGACGTTTCGATTGTGGCGGGAGGCTCGATCGAACTCGCGGAAGGCACGGTGATCAGAGGGAAACTCTCCTACGAGGCACCTGAGACGGCGCAAATTCCGTCATCCGCGATGATCGCGGGTGGGACAGAATACATCAATGCGTCTTATCTTCCAGATGCCGGCACGTCGCGCATTCTTGCCTTTGCGAGCGTCGGCGTTTTTCTCTTGATTCGTATACTCGGTGCGCTTATTCTCGCGGGGCTACTTGCAGGCCTCTTCCCCGATCTCGCACGCGCCGTCACGGAACGGGTGTATACGGGGCGCGTGCGCAGCATTTTCCTCACGGCGCTGCTCGGATTCGCGACTCTCGTCGCGATGCCGATCTTATTTGTCCTGCTCGCGCTCACCTTTGTCGGCGTCGGCGTTGCGCTCTTGCTCTTTGTCGCGTATGCGCTCCTCGTCGCTCTTGCATTTGTATATGCGGGCATTCTTCTCGGAACGATGTTTGTTCGCCGCTTCGTGAAGCGCGATGAAATACTCTGGCATGATGGCGTTCTCGGCATGCTTGCGCTCTCCCTTATTGCGCTTGTCCCAGTCATTGGCTGGCTCGTCGTATTGTTCCTTAGTGCATTCACTGCCGGTGCTCTCTTGCTTCTTTTCTTCCACTTCGCTTTCCCGCAAGAGGAACCTGCAGCTCTTCTGCCGTGACGTCTGCGGTGTCCGGAGAGCGCGCCGCGCGCGCCCAAAAAATCGTTGCGTATTTGAAAAAGGAATACCCGGTGCCAAAGAGCGAGCTGGAACATATTACACCGTTCCAATTTGTGGCTGCCGTCATTCTCTCCGCACAATGTACGGACAAGGCGGTAAATAAATTAACGACCCCACTTTTCAAGAAATATATAACCACGAAGGATTTTGCGGACGCAGATCTCACGACCTTTACTAATGAAATATCGTCGATTCCATTCTTCCGGAACAAGGCGAAAGCGATCATTGGCGCGGCGCGAGCGATAGAGGAGAAATATGGCGGTATCGTCCCGCGAACTGAGACCGAGCTTGTCGAGCTGCCCGGCATCGGCTACAAGACCGCACATGTGATCCTCGGCGAAGTCTACGATGTGTGGGAAGGCATAGCGACCGATACACACGTGAAGCGGTTCGCGAAGCGCTTCGACCTCACGGACCAGAGCGATCTCACGAAGATTTCCAAAGATCTCGAGGCGCTTATTCCAAAAAAAGATTGGAAATATGTAAACAACGGCCTCGTACTCTATGGCCGGTATGTCTGCCCGGCCCGTCCGCACGACTGCTCCCAGCATTCGCTGACCAAACTCTGGCCACCCGCCGCGCTGCGGTGGCCGAAGGCGAAATAGGATAGGATAGAACCATGCAGAGACCTGTAGCCGTATTCGATATCGACGGAACCGTCTTCCGCTCGTCGCTTCTTATCGATCTCGTCGATCGCCTCGTGGAGAGGGGGCTCATGCCAGCGGACACGCGGGAGGAATATCGAGAAGAACAGAGTCGTTGGCTTGATCGTAAAGGGGACTACGAGTCGTACATCGGTGCGGTCGTTGACACTTTCGGCAAGCGCATAAAGGGCTTGCCATTTGATGAGGTGTCATACATTGCCGGCGAGCTTATCGAGGAACGTAAGGACCGAGTCTATCGCTACACGCGGGATCTCGTGAAAGAACTGAAGAAAAAAGATTACTTTCTGCTCGCCGTGTCGCATTCGCCTCGATTTATTGTCGATGGATTCGGATTTGAAAGCGGATTCGATAAAGTGTATGGGACCTTCTACACGACCGGACCATCGGATAAATTCACGGGCGAGATCGAAGACAAGGACCTGATATTCAATAAGGCTGCCGTGCTGCAACAGGCGGTGCGGAAAGAGAATTTGACGCTCGAGAATTCAGTTGGCGTCGGCGATACCGAGGGCGATATCCCGATGCTCGAAATGGTGACGAGCCCCATCGCGTTTAACCCGAATGCGAAGCTCTACAAGCACGCAAAACGTCGCAGATGGAAAATCGTGGTGGAGCGCAAGGATGTCATATACGAGCTTTAAGAAAATCATCTGGGCGCATTGTCGGAAACACGGGCGGCATGATCTGCCGTGGCGCCAAACGCATGACCTCTATCGCATACTAGTTTCAGAAGTGATGCTCCAGCAAACGCAGGTAGAAAGGGTAATTCCGTTTTACAAAGCATTTATCAAGAAATTTCCGACGGCGAGACGGCTTGCACAGGCGTCATTGTCTGACGTGCTCAAAGCGTGGCAAGGGCTCGGCTACAACCGTCGGGCGAAGCTTCTACGAGAGGCCACGCAGCAGCTCGTACATACGACGTTATCTGGTACAAGGTTGAACCTCATAAAAAAGTTGGAGGAGCTGTCGGGAGTAGGGCCGTACACGGCGCGCGCCGTGGCGGCGTTTGCGTTCAATCAAGACGTGATTTTCATAGAAACAAACATTCGCACAGTCATTACGCACCATTTTTTTCAAAAACGAAGAAAAGTTTCTGACAAGGAAATCGAGAAGATCCTCACGGCGGTACTGCCAAAAGGAAAGAGCCGCGAATGGTACAGCGCACTCATGGACTATGGCGCGTACTTAAAGCGCTCAGGAATCAAATTGAATACAAAGAGCAAACACTACGCCAAGCAGTCTGCCTTTGCTGGCTCCTCGCGTGAAGCACGCGGCGCGATCCTTCGTGTCCTCTCAACAAAAGAATCTACCGCAGTGCATTTAACGAATCTTCTCGGGCCCGATCGTTGTATGCAGACGAATGGCGCTCTCGAAGATCTTGTGTCGGAGAATCTCGTCAAGATTCGACGCGGTGTATATTCGCTTGCGGATTAGCGGATAACTTATATGTTACAAGCAGGAGGGTCCAAAAATGGAGAGAGGTGAGAAAACCCAAGGAGAACACATGGTAGACGTTGGTCATGCTTCTTTGATGGAGCAGTTCAAGGCCTGCGCGCCATCGGTGCCCCGATCGGGAATGTATGACGTGTTCCAGATCAACGGGGACGGCCGGATGCAGAGGATTTTTCCTCTGCCCGAGCAGTAGTGTTTGGAGATCCGCAAAACGGGTTCCGCGCGTCGCGCGGGGCCCTTTCTATATAGCTGCTCACTGCGACTGCTGTTTGTTCACTACTATCACATCCCTATCAATACTGGAATAACCATCGGGGCCTTGTTGGTGCGGGTGAAGAGGAATCCGGCGATGACATCGGTCAGATTATTTTTCACATAGTCGAGATCAATCGGATTCATGTTATGTGTTGAATCCTCAACAGTCTTTTTGATGAGAATGCGCGCCTCGTTCAAGAGGTTCTGCGATTCGCGCAGATAGATGAAGCCGCGGCTGATGATGTCGGGCGACTTGCGGAGCTTTCCAGTCTTCAGGTTCACGCTCGCAATGATGACGAACATGCCGTCCTTGGCGAGCGACTGGCGATCGCGGATCACCACTTCTTGAATGTCGCCGATAGTGAATCCATCGACGACCATCGGTGCCGAGGGGACTTTCTGCTTGTGCACATTCATCGTGTCGCCGTTCTCGATGTCGATAACGGTGCCATTGTCAGGAATGATGATATTTGCTTTCGGGAAGCCCGACTGCTCGACCGCTTTGGCGTGGCAACAGAGCATCGAATAATATCCGTAGCCCGGCATGAAGAACTTCGCGCCCACTTGCTTATTAATCCAGACGAGCTCACCAGTGTTGCCGTGGCCAGTCGAGTGGACGTCCGAGGAACGGTAGTGAATGAGCGTCACTCCGTGGCGGTAGAGATTGTCCTTCAGCTTCTGTACCGCGATCTCATTGCCCGGAATGACTGACGACGACAACACAATGGTGTCGCGCTCTGAGAGCGTGATGTACTTGTGCTGCTTGGTCGCAATGCGCATCAGGGCGGCGAACTCTTCTCCTTGGGCGCCCGTCGATAGAATGACGATTTTATCAGGGGGATAGTTGCCGATATCTTGCGCAGGTATGAGCGTACCCTTATCTATTTTCAAGAGTCCCGTTTTTTCCGCAATCTCGAGGTTCGTCTTTATCGAACGGCCCTCCGTGACTATCTTTTTTCCATATTTCTCGGCAATCTCAATAATGTGAACCATGCGTTCGAATTGAGACGCAAACGTGCCGATAATGAGACGGCCGGAGACCGTCTTGATGATGTCTTCGAGCGTCTGATTGACGCGCTTCTCGGGGATAGAGAACCCGTCCTTCTCGGCATTGGTCGAATCGGCGATAAAGAAAATGTTTTTATCTTTCCCTATCTCGCCCCAGGTCTTCTGCTCGCGCTCGGAAGGAATTCCGTCGTTGTGGTCGAGCTTCAGGTCGCCCGTGATGACAACGTGACCCTGCGGCGTCTCTACCGAGACGCCCATGGAAGAGGGGATAGAGTGCGTGACCGGGAAGAACTTCACGCGCGTAGAACCGATCGTCACGGTCTGGCCGACCTCAACCTCGATCATTTCCGGTTTCGGCACGTCCGGATATTCTTCCTGCCGCCGTTGGATCATGATTGAGGTCAGGTTCTGTGTGTAGATAGGCGGTGTGCCGAAGCGCGACATGACGAATGGTATGCCGCCGATATGGTCGAGGTGGCCGTGGGTGATGATGACGCCCTTCACGCGAGGCGCATTTTTCTCGAGATATTTGGTATTAGGGAGGATGTAATCGACGCCGGGAGATGTGTCCTCAGAGACGAACTGGAAGCCTGCGTCAAAGACGATGATGTCGCCAGTCGCGCCGACTTCAACGGCGATCATGTTACGGCCGACCTCCTCGACGCCGCCAAGCGGAATGATGCGGACAGTTGTCGGACCTGCCGGCTCGGGGTAGTAATCGGCTGCGCGAGACACACGCGTGGAAAGCGCGGTCGGGCGGCGCAGGATGCGCTGGATATGGCGCGTGGCGCCGCCGGGGCGCGGTCCGCCGCGCCCGCCGGAACGACCTCGGTGTTCGAAACGCCGCGGGCCGCGACTCGGGCGCGGTTGATCCTCGCGCGGTCTCGATCGAACAGGACTTGGAGCTGGTGCTGGTGCTGGGTTCATAGATATAAGGTTATAGGTTACTGATTGATAGTTGACAGTACGTAAATAATTTTTTGCTCCCGTTATTTTTTGCTTGCGAGAAACGGCCAGACCGCGTCGGTGACGCGATACCAGAACGCGACCGTCGCGAAGCGATCAGCCGGCGTGACGATTTGCGGAAGCTCGACACCCTTCAGGTCACTCGGCACCGCATAGATGAAATCAGGCGCGTAAATAAATGCGGCGGGGTAGTCTGCGGCGACGATGTTCTCGATTTTTTGCAAGTCGCTCTGGCGCACCTCTGGGTCGGTATTGCTACGGGCGTCCTCAAGGAGGTCATCGACCGTTTTGTTCGCATACAGGGCGATGTTAAGGCCCGGATCGTTTCTCTCCTGCGAATCCCAGAACGCGTAAAGATCCTGGTTGCGGTCGATGACCATGCCGTAGAGAAGCGCTTCATATTTGCGCGGACGGATAATGTTCTGTGAGAGATCGCCCGGTTCATAGAGCTCAACGCTTACGGGAATGCCGAGTCGCTCCCAATGCTCTTGCACAAAACTCGCAACGCTTTTCAATTCAGGGACATTTGAAGTACGGATGGTGATGGCATCGAGCGTCTGCTTCGCCGCGACATTCTTCCACAGGCGCGATTCACCGTCATAGACCCACCCCGCGTCGGTGAGCAAGCGTGCAGCAGAAATGGTTGGGTTTTCTGTTGCAGGAACGGGAACTTGAGTGATTTTCCCGTCTGGGGGGACAGGACCCATGATGGGCGTCGCATAGCCGCCGAGTGCCGCAGAAACGATGCTCTCTCGATCGATGGCGAGCGAGAGGGCCTTCCTCACTTCCGCGCGCGTATACACCTGCTTCTCATTTTGGTTCCAGAATACGCCGAAGACGCGAGCATACGGAGCCGTGAGTGCTTCTGGGCTCGAAATATCATAAGCGCTCTCGATCGCCCCGCTACTAAGCGCGCTCGCGACATCTTCGGTGCGGGGATAAAATTCGAAACGAATGCTGTCGAGATACGGCCGGCCGAGAGCGTACTGCTGATTCTGGACGAGCGACATGCTCTCGATCAGTCCGGACGCATCGCGCGAGACATCTTGGACCTTAAATGGCCCAGCGCCGATAGGGTTCGTTTGGAGATTTGAGAAGGGGAATTCTTCACTCGAAATGTTCTGCCAGAGGTGCGAAGGGAGGATACCGAGCGTCGTGAGACCGAGGAAAGGTGCATAGGGTTTCGCGAGCGTAAAACGCACGGTGCGTTGATCAATCGCCGCGACACGAACGCCAGACCAATTGGCCAATTCAGGACTCTTCAGCGCGGGATCCTGTGCCCGCTCGATCGTGAAAGCGACGTCAGAGGAGGTGACCGGCGTACCGTCAGAGAATTTCGCATCCTTACGCAATATAAAGGTATACGTCTTGCCATCAGGCGATACCTCATAACTGTCGGCAAGCACTGGTACAAGATCTCCCGTTCCCGAGAGTCCCATGAGGCCTGCATAGGTGAGCGTGGTCAGATCGCGATCGGCATTCGTGATGGCAAGGAGAGGATTAATAAATCGCGGACTGCCGACTTCGCCCTCGACCAAGCTGCCCCCATAGGATGGTTGAGTGACAAGCACCGATTGTTCGAGCGCATACAAACCGGCAAGGGAGGCGGCACACACGAGAAATGCGAGAATATAAAAAATTGCACGATCACTGGGCGAGAGCGTCCCGATGCGCGTCTCGAGCCGATCGAGCGTGTCGATGCGATATGTCTGCATAAGCCGCTCCCGCCAGGGAGCGAAACGCTCGCGCACACTATCAAAGAGGGCTCGCCTCGCCGAAGCGGAGCGGAAGAGGGTCATATCCCTGACAGAAGAAAGTTCGCGATCGCGGCGAGCACGAGTAGTAGCGCGATAACGATAGTCGCGGTAAACAAAAACTTCTCGGCGCCTCTGCGCTTATAAAAGGTTGACGCGAAATTATCACCTCCGAACGCTCCGCCGAGGGTTGCGCCGCGCTGTTGGAGCACGATGCCGCCTATGAGGAGTATAGAGAGGATTATTTCTGCGTACGGCAGTGCCGATACGAGTGCCTCCATCTGTGCCCGTAAGGGTAGCACGGGGAGGGAAGAATGCGCAAGCTGAGGATAAAGATAAACAGGTCGCCCGCCACGATGTTCTGTGGCGGGCTTAGTGCTGGACGGCCATTCAGATGATCTCCTCCATCTTCTCGGGCGGGATCGTTTCGCAACGACTCCCGAAGTTCACCACCCGGCTGTCATCAAACTGACGACCAATCAGCAAACCAGTTTCTCCGGCCCAAGCGATAGTGGTTCCGTGCCCTGGCCGGTTTGTCTGCACGTCGTCTTTCACCCTCACGGTCTTTCCGGACATAAAGGCCATGTTCTCACCTCCTTTCTGTAGAGTATTGTAAATGCTTAACTCGATACCAGCACATTTATGCCCTCTCTATATAATAGCATTGAACTTTTGATTTGTCAATATTGCTGAAAAGGCGAATAAATAGCTATACTCCTGTTACACGTGCGGGGCGATTATTCATTTATATAGAAATACTTATGGCGAAGAAGCTTTCACTAAAGCCGCTTGGAGACCGCGTTGTGGTACGGCCGTCAGATATGCAAGGCGAAAAGAAGCTGGCCTCGGGCATCATCATCCCCGAGACGGTAAATAAGGAGAAACTCTTTAAGGGCGAGGTTATTACCGTCGGTCCCGGCCGCCGCAACGACAAAGGGGAACGCGTGCCGGTCGAGGTGAAACCGGGCGACACCGTCTTTTTCAAAAAGCCGTGGGACGATCCCATCAAATTGGACGGGGTTGAGTACTATGTGCTGTCCGAGTCCGACATTATTCTCGTAGAAAACTAAGTATGGCAAAACAAATTCTTTTTTCTGAAGATGCGCGCAAGTCTATCGCGAAGGGCATCGCGCAAGCCGCACGCGCGGTGAAGGTGACCCTCGGACCGAAAGGGCGTAATGTGGTGATGGAGAAGTCCTATGGCGGCCCGCGCATTACGAATGACGGCGTCTCTATCGCCAAGGAAATCTCGCTTAAAGATCGATTCGAGAACATGGGCGCAGAGATTGTGAAGGAGGTCGCGAGTAAGACGAATGATACCGCTGGCGATGGCACGACGACATCGGTCGTACTGCTTGAGGCACTCGTTGAGGAAGGTCTCTCGCGCGTCATGAAGGGCGCAAACGCGATGATGATCCGAAGCGGCATGGAGCAGGCGAAGGTGGCCGCGCTTGCGGAGCTCAAGAAGATGGCGAAGCCGGTCTCAGGGAAGGCGGAAGTGAAGCAAGTCGCGTCTATTTCAGCCGAGTCTGACGTCTTAGGCAACATCATCGCCGAAGCCGTTGAAAAAGTCGGGAGCAGCGGCGTTGTAACCGTCGAAGAGAGCCAGGGCATGGAGCTTTCCTATGACATTGTCGAGGGTATGCAGATCGACAAGGGATACGTCTCGGCCTATATGGTCACCAATGCTGACCGCATGGAAGCGGAGATGAAGGACGCGCTTGTCCTCCTCACCGATAAGAAAATCGGCAATGTGCAAGAGATACTGCCGCTTCTTGAGAAAGTCGTGCAATCGGGAAAGAAGGAGCTGGTTATCATCGCCGATGATGTCGAAGGGGACGCTCTCTCGACCTTTATCGTGAACAAGCTACGCGGCACCTTCTCAGTCCTCGCAGTGAAGGCGCCGGGCTATGGCGACCGAAAGAAGGAGATGCTCGCGGACATCGCGACGGTCGTGGGCGGCCAGGTAATCTCAGACGAAGTCGGCGTCAAGTTTGAAAACGCGACTTTGACTATGCTCGGCAAGGCGTCGCGTATTGTTGCCACCAAGGATTCGACGACGATTGTCGGCGGCAAGGGCAAGAAGGCGGATATCGCTGCACGCATTGCGCAGCTGAAGAAGCAGATGGAGCTCACCGATTCGAAATTCGACAAAGAGAAGTTTGAAGAGCGCATCGCGAAGCTCTCGGGCGGCGTCGCGGTAATCTCCGTCGGTGCGGCGACCGAGACAGAGATGAAGTATTTGAAGGACAAAATAGATGATGCCGTGAAGGCGACGAAGGCGTCCATTGAAGAGGGCATAATCCCCGGCGGCGGCACGGCACTCGCGAAGATTGCGAAGAAGCTCGCGGCGCATTCGTCTCCGTCAGCGGGGGGAGGCAAGATGACGGCGGATGAGCAGGCGGGTTTCGATATCGTCATACACGCGCTCGAGACACCACTCGCGCAGATCGCGATAAATGCCGGCAAAGACGATGCGGCAGTCATCGTCTCGAAGGTGCAGTCGGGCAAGGCGAATGCTGGGTATAACGCGATTACGGACGAAGTTATTGATGACATGCTCGCGGCCGGCATCGTCGACCCGGCGAAGATGTCGCGCATGGCGCTCGAGAATTCCGTGTCTGCGGCCGCACTCCTCCTCACGACCGAGGCGGCAATCGCTGATATCCCGGAACCGAAGAGTCCGCCCACTGGCGGAGCAGGAGGGATGGGGATGGATTATTAAGACGACGTCTCCACGGGGCACAACGCTTCAGAAGCACGATCACCTATGGTGGCTCCTGTTATCATTGAAGAGTGGAGATTCATTTCAGCGATCATGCGTTATTAAAACTCGGCCAACGAAAGATATTGATATCGTCGGTGCGTAAAGTTGTATTATCACCCGACATTCGCAAACCCGGGAATTACCCGCATGAAGAGTGGTATCGACGGTTCGGAATACGATATCTGAAAGTGGTAGTAGTGCGTGAGGCAAAGCGAATCGTCGTCATTACCGCCCATTGGGTAAAGAAATTGCCTTTATGATATAGTGATCGCATGAAGATCACCTATGATAGAAAGGTTGACGCGCTGAATGTCGTGATTCGCCCTGGGGCAGTCGCCAAGACTATGGAAGTTGCTCCTGAAGTGTTTCTCGATGTCGACAAAAAGGGCCGTATCCTTAATCTCGAGATTCTTGGCGCGCGCGAAAAAGTCGGTACCCGGAACTTCAGCACTGTCTCCATCGGCGGAAAGTCTGTCCCGATACCTTCGATGGCATAAATGCTGTCCCCACGGTCCTCTCCCATCAATGGGAGCTTGTTGTATTGTTGGTATATTATCCAATGATTCACCAATCCATGTCCAAAATGACCAGATTTGTTAGCGGCGCTTTTTTACTGCTGTGCTTCTCCTTGGTGCGGGCACATTCTCTGCGCAGGCGGCGGGGCTCACTGCCCAGCAGATTCAGGCGGTCCTGTCGCTCCTCGCATCTTTCGGCGCGGATGCCACAACCATCGCAAATGTTCAAGCTGCACTTACTGGAGCGCCAACAGAAGAGGTTCCACCCATTTCGTGCGATGTGGGGACGAGTGCTCTCACGATCGGGTCAAGCGGTGCGGCAGTAACTAATTTGCAGCGAGCGCTAATTGTTGCCGGATACGCAATTCCTGCTGGCGCGACGGGCTACTATGGTGCACAGACCCAAGCGGCAGTAGCAGCATGGCAGAGAGCAGCTGGAATTGTTCCGGCGAATGGCTACTTCGGCGCAGCTTCCCGCGAAGCATTTAACCTCTGCAGCCCTGTACCAACAAGTGTCTACGACCTCAACAGTGATGGTCAAGTAAACGGAATGGACACCGGCATACTCACCCAAGTAATCCTGGGCAATCGAACCTGTCCGACCAACAAGAACTGTGACATAAACGGAGACGGTGCAGTGAACGTTGCCGACTCGACCGCTCTGACAAACATTATTCTGAACGGCCAGCAAGCATCGGTGGGAACCTTAACGAATTTTTCTAAATTAACTGACATTGCGACAAACATAAAGACAGGCAGTGCAGCGACTCCAATCATAGGAATCCAGTTGACCGCTACCGGTGGTGACGTGACGCTCCAAAGAGTTGATGCGTCATTTGCTATCGGATCTAACCACGCATCGCAAGATCTTTCTGCTTATGTGAGCGAGATAAGTCTGTATCGTGATGATAAAAGATTAGCATCCATCAATCCAGCAGCTGGAGACCATACCGCCAATGTATGGACTTATCGTTTCGGAAATCTAAATGATTTAATTTCAGCCGGTCAAACAGAAAAACTGTATGTCAAGATAACTCCAGTCTCATCGATTAATGCGCATGACAATGGCCAGCTTCTTACAGCCCTATTGCTCACTGACAGCATTCGTGCTGTAGGCAGCGATGGTATATCTCGCACCTATCCAAATCAAACAATAACGAATTCATTTTACGTTTCATTAGAAGTCAATGCGACCTTGCCTGACATCTATATTCGTAATGTCACACTTCCCACCGGTTCTGAATCGACCTATTTTCTTCTCAATGTCTGCAATCAAGGTGGAGAAATGGTAAAAGATTGGGCTGGCATATATCCATCTCCTGCCATCACAGCGACAGCAAATGGAATAAAAAGTCCAGCGAATAACTATGCGTATATGTCAGGTGATCAAGTCCCTGCACTGTCAGGAGCTTGTGGGATCGTTCGCTATAATCTCAGCACCTTTAGTATGGTTCCTGGACAGACGTACACAGTGCAGGCGCAAATTGATGTTAATGGAGATATTGCTGAGAGTAATGAAAATAATAATTTCGGCACCTTCTCGATCACAATTCCGGGTGTCGCACAGAATTCCTACGACCTTGACGGCAACGGGGCAGTCAACTCTGCCGACGTCAATTACCTTACCCAAGTCGTCCTCGGCAACCGATCCTGCCCATCGAACAGAAACTGCGACGTGAATCATGATGGAGCGGTCAACGTCGCTGACGTCATGGCACTAGTGATCGCAGCACTGAACAGCGCAAGCCCTTACGACTACAACAACGACACTCTGGTGAACGGCATGGACGTGGGCACGCTTATGCAAGTGGCCCTCGGCAACCAAACGTGCCAAAGCGGAAAGATATGTGATATGGATAGCG
>Ga0209541_10002127_pt1 | contig 38096 bp, 49 predicted proteins | sample RifCSPlowO2_01_FD_184027 | JGI IMG/M metagenome (GOLD analysis project Ga0209541, IMG submission 184027) | Groundwater microbial communities from Rifle, Colorado - Rifle CSP2_plank lowO2_0.1 (SPAdes) (version 2) | ecosystem: Environmental > Aquatic > Deep subsurface > Groundwater | place...
CGAGTCTGGAACAAATGGAGAAACTTTCAGAAAGTCATAAAGGCATAAAACCTCCGTCGAGAAAAGGAGTTCTTCACACAGAAGAAACCAAAAACAAAATGAGAGAAGCACACAGAAATAGAATCCTTTGGAATAAGGGAAAATATTATTCTGAGGATTTAAAAAGAAAATTAAGCGAAGCTCAAAAGAAAGTGTGGTCTGATCCAAAGCATAAGAAAAAAATGAGCGAGGCTCATAAAGGAAAACCCTCTCCTATGAAAGGAAAGAAAATAGGCAAACCTGCCTGGAATCGAGGAATAAGTCCTTCTCCAGAAATTAGGAAGAAGATGAGTAAAGCTAAAAAAGGGAAACCATCGTGGAATAAAGGTAAGACGGGTATTTATTCTCATGAGCAGATACAAAGGATGAGGGATTCTCATAAGGGACAAGTTGCGTGGAATAAAGGTTTGTCAAAAGGTACTGATGAAAGAGTAAGAAAATATGCTTTGAGTATCTCTGGAGAAAATAATCGTAATTATGGGAAAACATCGTGGAATAAAGGTAAGAAGATGGGTAAACCATCTTGGATGAAAGGAAAGACTCATACAGAAGAAGCTAGGAGAAAAATAAGTTTAGCAGGTAAAGGAAGAAAATTATCAGAAGAACACAAAAAAAGATTGATAGAATCTCTTATAGGCAGAAAAGTATCCGAAGAAACAAAAAGAAAAATAAGAGAAGCAAATCGAGGGAAGGAAGTATCTAAAGAAACAAGAAAGAAGATAGGTTTAGCAGGTAAAGGGAGACCTGCCTGGAATCGAGGGATTAGTCCTTCAGAAGAAGTAAAGATGAAAAGAATGATTACTATAAAGAATAAATGGTCATCTAATCCTGAATTAAAAGAAAGACAAAGTCAGATTAGCAGAGCAACTCTATTAAGATTATATGAATCTGGTAATTTTCCAAAACAAACCAATACCATGCCTGAAAGAAAAATAAAAGCGGAATTAATCAAGAGAGGGTATCAAGAAGAAATAAACTTTATTCATCAATATAAATTCATGAATAAATTCATGTGTGATTTTGTTTTTCCAAGACAGAAAATTGTTGTTGAAGTTGATGGGGATTTTTGGCATAGTAATCCAAAGAAATATCCTGATCAAACCAAACTTCATCCTCATCAGATAAAAGGTATGGGAAAGGATAAGGCAAAAAATGCATACATAATGAAAGCTGATGGTGGCTCATGGACTTTGCTTAGGTTTTGGGAAAGCGAAATATATGATAACGTTGCAAAATGTGTCGATAGAATAGAAAAAGTTTTAAGAAATAAAGCGATTGCATGAATATTTTTAAATGAATTTATTCCTTAAATTAATATGATTAGAATATGGGGAATTAAAAGAAGAAGACGTTTTGTCTTTTATCTTCTAGGAGAGTCTTTTGGAACAGTTTGCTTAATCATAGGTGCTTTGTTAGTTGGAGATATAATTAAGAACTATAATAATTTACTATCTTTAGGGTTTATTTCAGTTTTTTTTATTGCTAATGGTATACTTCTAAAAACTATTGTAGAACATTTTAAGAAAAAAATTAAAGTGTAAACTATTTATTTCCTCTGAAGTAACAAGTTAATCTTATAAAAAGAAATGTTTTGATATGAGAATGAAAAGAGGTTATGTAATTTTATTATTCTTGATTATATCATTTTCGTTTGTTAATGCGCAGGAATTGATAACCGAAGAAGATTTGCCTTCTCCACAAATATTTTCAAACGATAGTACATTTCAAAAAATAACCTACCAAGAAAATGAAAAAACATTTATTGTATATATGCTTAAGTTTCATTCAGAGAGTCTTTTAAAAGAAAAGATTAATTATACATTGGATGAAGTTGACAAAGAATTAACAATAAATCATAATGGAAGTTTTATCTCAATTTATAAAAACTATATAGAATGGATTAGCTCTGAAAAGATAATTCATATAGAAGGTTCTGATAGTAAAGAAATTATTAAAAGTAATTTATTCCTTAATTATCTTAATAAATTTCCATCAAATACAAACGATTATACAAAAAAGAGTTTAAATTCGGAATTTTCAACAAATTTTGTAATCTTGACTTCAAAGTGTGAGACATGTGGAGAGGGTTGGTTCAACCTATGTGATCAACAGGAGTGTTGGGATCTCGGTTCTACATGTTATTCAAATTTTCTTTTAATAACAACATGCCATAATGGATCTTTATTATCTAATGGTGACGATGCCTTTTGTAATTACAAAGGACAAAGAAAAGGAGGTTGTTTAAGGAACGAATTTGATTGTGATTCTGATTCTCAATGTTCTGGAAATCTAGATTGTGTAGATTTTGATGGAGGTATCTGTTTGCTCGGCTTAGAATGTGGGTGTTGTAATTTTGGAGAATATTGGAATACAAATTTGAATAAATGTTATGTTCAACTTGATCATGGAGAATATGATTGCAATTTTAATTCTGATTGTAAATCTGATTTAGTCTGTGATGGAAACACCCCTCTAACTGACTTCGAAAATGAAGGATGTTGTTATGATTATGAGAATTGGAATGCTAAGAATCTATTTTGTAATTATGCAGTCAAAGGAAAAGTTTATGAGGTCAATCAAAATAATCAGAGTTCCACCGAAGACGCCTATGAAAATTTAAAATTAAGAGTATTTATAAAACAAGATTATTTTGGTGGATTTGATTTAGGATTATTGACTGGAACATTAGGATATTTTGATGTCAACACAAATTCTAATGGGGAATTTAAATTTAATCCTGAAAAATTTGTGGGTAATATTTGGAATTGGGATGATATAATTGTATCATTTAAAATACAAAAGATTTTAGCCATAGAAAATAATGAGATAATTGGAGGATGGTCTAACCAATTTTCAAATGAAGAAGCTTATCAAATTGGAAATGATTCTGTTGATCAATTTGTTAGAATACATAAAAATAAAAATTCTTGGAAAAAACAAGAAATTCCTAATACACAAAAAGGTTTATTAACAAAATCTTTAGAAGAAACTCCATCAAATCCTCAAGAAGTTATATTAAAATGGAATGGAACCTTCATTGCAGAGAAAGAAGGAGATTATAATTTTCAATTTAATGTAACTGGAAATGTTTTATTCCAAATAGACAATGATACTTTAATAAATTTAGAAAGAAATATTGGAAACAATAAGATTAAGATTTACTTAAAAGAAGGTAAACATACGGTATATTTCAAGTTTAACGAAAATATTACCCATTATCCTCAAATATTCTGGAGTTTTGAAAATAATAAATTAGAAAAAATATCTGAAAAAAATTGGATTAAAACATGGAGCAAATTGTTTTTTCATCCTGAAATAGAAAAAATATTTAAAACATCTTCTTCAGATATAGTCAATAATCAACCAGATTACATGATTTCTTTCTTGGAAAAACCTATGACAATAAGAAATACAAATCCCTTAGTATTTGTTCATGGAAAACACGGAGAGTCTGGATATTGGAACGGAAATTCTCAGGACTATTTCAATGATCTTGGTTACGATACATGGGAGTTTTATTATTCGGGAGACGATTATATCAATGTAAGCGGGGCTTTATTAGGAGACGCATTAGATTACCTTAAAAGAAATAATTACGGACAAAATAAAAAATTTGATATTATTACTCACAGCATGGGAGGATTAGTTGCGAGAAGCTATATCCAAAATATTTCTCCTTATTTGTATAAAAATGACGTAGATCATTTAGTTATGATTGGTCCGCCGAATTATGGTTCAAGTGGATCTACTGGAATAGTTTCTGATTGGCAATTTGGCTTTGTAGATACAATCCTTTCCAGTGCTATATGTTTATCACCAATAAGCGGATATAGGGATTTTGAGGAGAGTTGCTGGTTTAGAGGATATAATCCAAATGATCCGATTTATCAACAAATGTCTTTTGGAAGTGCATTAATTTTATCGCTTTCTAATTCTCCTGTTCAAAATGTTAAGACTTTTGTCATTTCAGGAAATCAAGACAAATGTTTCAAGGTTTTAGGGTTTTATGTAAATGATAATGGAATTTTAATGGAATCGGATAACGGCGAAGATTGTTTGGTAGCTCATTCAAGTTCTAATTTATTAGATAAAAACATCACATCGGCAATTGTCTCGGGAAAATCTCATGTAACGGAATTAGATGAGATTACAGATTATTCAAAATTAATTCTCGACTTTCTTCAAGATCAACCTGATTCTATTCTTGCTTTTGATCCTCTCGCTCACGCATACTACAATCCAAAAACGGGTTTTAAGAAAAATTTTGATCAGTACAAAGAGGGATCTGTTCAGATTAAACTTCTTGAAGATGGAAAAATTTGGAATGAATTTTCAACATCTGATTTAATTATTGAGGAAATAGCGACTGGACGAAAATTTAATTTAACTAGGAATATCCAGTCAAAAAATTATTTCCACTTTAACAGACAAAGTGGAAAAATCGATTCTTTCTATACTTTTCCTGCAGGGGCATATAGATTGATAGTTCCAGAGTATGCAGATAGTAATAAATTACATTTCTTAGTTAAGCCAATGGAAACAAATTTTTTAGAAATAAATTTAAGCAAATGTATCCCCTCTTCTGAAATCTGCGATGGAAAAGATAATAATTGCAATAACTTAATTGATGAGAATATTCCAAATGTAAGCAATGGCTCAAATGTGGGAACATGTAAACCCGAGATTAAATCTTGTATAAATGGGAGTTTTAAAATAATTCAGAATAAAATTAATCCAATAGATGAAATTTGTAAAGATGGTTTAGATAACAATTGCGATGGAGAAATAGATGATAAAGGAGAATGTTTTATTAACATAATATCCCCAAAAAATATATTTTATAGTGAAGATAGGATACCATTTAAAATTGAGACCGAATCTATAGTAGATGAAATTTCCTTCATCGATTGGAACGATCGTAGACCAAAAGATAAAATATTATGTAGAGAATGTGATAGTTTTGGAATTGATAAAAGAAAGTTAATATCTTTTGATGAGGGTCTTCACAATATTTCTATAAAAGCTCAAATCAATGAATCCCTTACTGAAGAAAAATCTATACAATTTTTGGTCGATAGCACAATTCCAAAAATAACTAAATTAGAGCCTCGAAGAGGATTATCAAATGGAATCTTTAAGATAGAATTTAGAGAAGAGAATCCTAAAGATTTAAAATTATTTTATGTTAATGGAAACAAAAACGTATCTATTGATGTAGACAAATGTATTGTAGACGAAGATGAATATACCTGCGAAATGGAAATTAATTTGAGCAACTATTATAAGCAAGAAATAAATTATTGGTTGGAGATTAAAGACATAGCGGATAATAGAGCTACTTCTAGAATAAACAAAATAAAAATCGATACGACCTCGCCTTTTGTTAATGTCTTTAATTATTCAATAAATAAAAGAAAAGTTAAATTTTATTTTAATGTTACCGAAGAAAATTTTGATGAGATAATGTATATTGATACTATGGATAGAAGACCAAGAGATAAAAACCTTTGTTCAAATCTTAAAAAAGGAATTTGTGAATCTTCGGAATCATTTAAATCTGGAGCTCATAACTTAACAATAAAAATTTTAGATAAAGCGGGGAACTCAAAAGAGATTTCTGTTCTATTTACAATTTTTTAATATCAAATATATCTTGATCAAAACTCGGTGAGTAACTACCCTAATTTTTCGAGGCATTGACGCCTGCACCGTAATGAACCCCGGTACACAATTCTTAGATGTCCAACTTGAAGTTGAATTTTCTTATTTCATTTGGAGCATGAAAACTGCAAACATTAATGACTGAACGAAAGTTTTTTATACTATAGCAATTTATAATTCACTATAAGGAAAATGACAACTACAATTCAAATATCTGATGATGTGAAAAGAACCCTTGAAAAAATGAGAATTTTTGAGAGAGAAACCTATAATGAAATAATTGAAAATATGTTAGAAGACCAAATGGAAATTAATGATAAAACAAAGAAAGAACTGTCAGAAAGAAAAAATAGTAAGAATTTCATAACTCAAGGGGATGTTGAAAAAGAGTTTGGGATATGAATTACCAAATAAGCTATGAAAAAAGAGCTTTAATTGAATTAAGAAAGCTTGATAAGCTTCTAGCAAAAAGGATTATTAAAAAAATTAGGGAACTAGAAACTGATCCATTTTCAAAAGATATTAAAAGATTGAAAGGACAACCCCTATTTAGACTTAGAGTCGGAGATTATAGAGTTTTGTTCGAATTATTGGAGAAAGAGATTAAAATAATCAAAGTTGGGCATAGAAAAAATATCTACGATGAATAACTTATTTTGGCTTGTTATTAGATAACTTCAAAGACACTTAAAAAGAGCAAGTAAGTGCAACTCTAAGTTAAACGCCCGCACCGAGAGTCGAACTCGGGTCGCAACCGTGACAGGGTTGAATGCTAACCACTACACCATACGGGCTACTTTGGTGTAGTATCTTTTTACAAGATAATACATCCTAAAAATCTAAAATATCCTTGTTTTTAAATCTTACTTGCACTTGAATTCATGGCAATTCTGGTGATGTTTTTCGGCATATAAAAATCCCACATTACCGCCGATTTTGTCGTTCTTACAAAAGGTTACCCTTTTCAGATTAGGATTTTTTTTGCACAACTTTTTTATTGTTCTTTCCATTTTTTACCTCCCAAATGTTAATAATCTTTTCATTATAAAAAGATCACTTTTTTGTGTACCTTAAATATTACTACAAAAAAGAATACCTCTCGTGAAAAAAATTTAAATATCCTAATTAATTTCTTTATTTGTGAAATTTAAAAATATCTTGCAGCATTAATTTCTTTTATTGTAGTAGGGTTCATAATTACTGCTTTTTGGCACCTATTCTTATTCAGAAGTATGTATGATTCTCTTAATATTTACACTCAAGAACAGATTATTGCTTTAGGCATAACTTCGTTTATCTTAGAAGGATTAGCATTTGTATACATTTTCCAATTATTTAGAAGAGGGGAACATCCAATCAAAGAAGGGTTAATCTTCGGTATTGTAGCTTTTGGAATTTTAATGGGAAGTGTTGGCGTTTTAGCTGAAGCAGCCAAATTCGCTTCAACATCTGTTAATTCTTTTATTATATTAGAAGGATCTTTTTATCTCATCAATGGGGCAATTCTAGGAACACTAGTCGGAATTATTTACGGGAAAGATTAATTCACTGTGTCATATCTCTACAAACTTTTTCGCATGCACGACACTCATTTGCACACTTTTTCATTTCTTTATTATCAAACTGATCGCAGCTTTCAGCACAACTTTCACAAATATCCACGCAAATAACACACATCTGATCCATATACGGAGAATGTGCAGCCATGACATCAAAAAGTTCTTCGGAATAGTCAGAACTTTTTGGGGCAGGAATTTTATGGATTAATACTTCTAAAATTCCTGCATCAACACTCGCCGACAAATAACAGTACAGCTAATAAGCTGCTCCAAATGCTCCGGATCACTATGCTTGCCCCCTTCATGAATACAATGGATAATAGTTTGTTTACATACTAATGCACAAGAATGGCATACATCAATGCATTTTTGTATTGCTAAAGAAACCGTATGGTCCATTACGAAAAAAACATAACTATTTTAGGAGTATGTAGTATTCATAAAACAACAATATTTATATATTACATGTACTAAATTATCATATGATAAACAAACACATATTACATCACGCGCATAAACATGGTTTCAAAAAAGATGATATTTATAATGCGTACAAAATTTTCTTTGGCATATTAGTCAGCGAATCCCGACTAAAGATTATTAATGCATTGCGTCATGGAAAAAAGAATGTTTCTGAATTAATGCAGGAATTAAAAATGGATCAGTCCAATCTTTCCCATGATTTAGCCCGATTAAAAAGATGCGGTTTTGTAACCGTTGAAATTCATAAAAAATATCGCTATTATAAATTGAATGAAAAAACGATACTTCCACTCATAGAAATAATCGATAATCACATGTCTCAGTATTGTATTCATATTCTTCATGCACGAAAAAATAAAATGAAAGGAGGTCATACACATTAATATGAAAGACAATTCAAATATTACTACTATCCTAATTGTGGTCATAGCAATCGCAGTACTACTCAGTTTTTTGGGAACATTTATGCCAGGCTATAATTCCGGATATGGAATGATGGGGAATAATATGATGGGAGGTCTTGGATTTGGATCGATGATGATCTTTGGATGGATTTTCAGCGTCTTACTTTTGGTTGCATTAGTTCTATTCATTGTTTGGTTAATGAAACAAATTCAAAAATAAAATGAAAAAAATAATTTCAATAATTGGAATAATTGTAGCAATTACCATGATCAACGTCATGGCAATTGAAGAAGAAATCGTTGAACAGGCAGAAGCAATAATTCAACAGAAAATTTCCTGTAATGAAATCACCAATTATCAATTAGAGATATTAGGAGATTATTACATGGAGCAAATGCACCCGGGCGAATTACATGAAATAATGGATGAACGAATGGGCGGAGAAGGCAGCCAATCATTGCAGCAAGTTCACATTAACATGGGAAAAATGTTTTATTGCGGACAACGTGGAGCAATGCCGATGAACATGATGAATGTGATGATGGGAAGAAATTACGGCAGCAGCAATCAAAATATAATAGTAGGAACATATAGAAATAATGCGCCAGTTTCAACCATGAATCTGATTTTCAGTATTCTCATAATAATCGCGCTCGTAGTATTAATTACTATATTAATAAAACAAATACAGCATCCACGAAGAAGATAATAATTTTTTTATTTTTTAATTTAACTCACAATCATAATAAAATCGTAAGGAGGATAATATAAACAAAATGGCAGAAAAGATAAGTATTCATGCAACAGGGCTGGCATTAGCGTTTACATTTTTAATCATCAGTATTATCTGTTTAGTCTTAGTTTTAACAGCAACGGATCTAGCATTAATGCTCTTTAGTTCTTTTATGCATGGAATTGATTTAACGCAAATTGCAGTAACACCAACATTTGGTGGAAGAACGCTTCTAGGATTTGGCGTTGCAGTTATTGGTGGATACCTAATCGGAGCAATGTATGCAGCAATATATAATGCGTTTGTAAAATAAAATGGCACAAGAAGTAAATTTAGAAGGAAAAATAGTGTATAAATGCGAGAAATGCGGCTGGTTATATCGTCGAGGAAAGATAGCTGAAAAATGTCAGGCATGGTGTGAAAAACATAAGTCCTGCAATCTAGAAATAGCAAAATACGCAATAAAAATAAAATGAACATCCAGAAACAGCAACATAAAAACGAAAATATATTTGATATAGTTTCACCAGTATACGATCAAGGCATAATTGGAAAATGGCTTTTTTCAGTTATCAAAAAAACGGTTAATGAGGTGAAGATAAAACACAATGCAAAAATCTTGGATGCAGGAACAGGAACCGGAAATTTGTTTCTCATACTTGAAAAAAATAAAACCTTAGATCTCTACGGTATTGATATTTCAAAAAAAATGCTCAATCAAGCCAAGAAAAAAATTCCCCACGGGCAATTTATTCAATTATCAGTTCTTGATTTAGATAAAAAATTCAAAGAAAATTATTTTGATTATATTTTTGTTATTGACGCCTTCCATCATTTTCCTGAACATAAAAAAGTAATGAAACGGTTCCGTGCAGTTTTAAAATATAAAGGAACACTTATCATAACGGAGTTAGATTTTGGAAAAGTTTTTAATTACCTCTTTCATGTATTGGAACCAGGAAATAATTGGATTTATACAAAGAAAGCTATGAAAAATATTTTCAAAGAATCAGGCTTCGCAATTAAAAAACAAAAAAATATAGGAATTTTTTCATATGTAACCATAGGATTAAAAGGAGGTGTATCGAATAATTAATATGACAAAAAAGATTATCTACATCAAAGGAATGCATTGCGCAAGCTGTGCGTCGAATATAGAAAAAAGTTTAAAAAAAGTTCCCGGTGTTAAAGAAGTATCAGTAAGCTTGATGACAAACAAGGCGTTTGTAACTGAAGAAGGCGCAAAGAATGAAGAGCTATCAAAAGCAGTTGAACGAGCAGGATATAAAATAATAAGCATAGAATAAGAAACATGAAAAATCGTAACATGCATAACCATAGTCATGAAAAACCAGTCGAAGACGCAGAAATGCGATCAGCAAGAAAAAAAATGTGGATAGCTTGGCTGTTAGTAATTCCTATTGCAGTGCTTATGTTGTTAGAAAGATTTGCAGGTATAATGTTCTTCGATGAAAAAATAACGACGATAATTTTCCTTGTCATTGCATTCCCAGTTTTATTTATTATTGGCTTCGACACCATGAAGTATGGCCTGAGGGGATATATTACTCTTTATTTTACTATGGATTCGTTAATTGCGTTAGGTACGTTCATCGCATATCTCAGCGGTATTCTTTCGTTATTCCTTGATATTTCTGACTACTCTGGCATTTCAGGAATGATCATGGCATTTTTTATTACCGGAAGATATATCGAAAGCAAAGCGCGGGGAAGAGCAACGTACGCAATAAAAAGATTAATGCACTTAGGCGCAAAAAAAGCACGTGTACAAAGGAATGGAAAAGAAATTGAGATTTCAATTGAAGAAATAAAAATAGGAGACATTATGATTGTCAAGCCTGGAGAAAAAATTCCCACCGATGGTATTATTGTCGAAGGAGAAAGTTCAGTTGACGAAAGCATTGTAACAGGGGAATCAATGCCGCAGGAAAAAATGAAAAATGATGCAGTTATCGGTGCAACGATCAATCAAGACGGCATATTGTATGTAAAAGCGACGAAAATTGGAAAAGACACATTCTTGTCTCATATAATAATGATGGTTGAAGAAGCTCAAGGAACTAAAATTCCTATACAGAAATTCGCCGACAAAATTACGAGCATTTTTGTCCCAGCAATTTTAATCATCACTGTTCTAACATTCATAGGCTGGATTTTTTTCACGCAAAATTATCAATTAGCATTATTCGCTTCTATCGCAGTATTAGTTATTGCTTGTCCATGCGCATTAGGATTAGCAACACCAACTGCATTAATGGTTTCGTCAGGAGTCGGCGCCGAAAAAGGAATTTTAATTAGAAAAGGAGAAGCCATTCAAACATTAAAAGACACAAAATATGTTGTCTTCGATAAAACCGGAACGCTCACCATTGGAAAACCAGCAGTAATAGATATAATTTCATATATTGATAAAAAAAAGCTGCTTACTTTTGCTGCATCTCTAGAAAATTTATCAGAACATCCATTAGCAAAAGCCATAGTCAATGAGGCAACTAAAAACAAAATAAATTTAATGAAAGTTTCAAAATTTAAAATCGAGAGAGGTAAAGGAGTTACAGGGTATATAAATGGGAAAAAAATTACTATAGGTAACAAAACTATGATGAAAGAAAATTCAGTCTCTTTAGAAAAAATATCTAAGGATATTGTAATTATAGAAACTCAAGGAACGCCATTATTCATCGCTGAAAACAAAAAAATCTTAGGCATCATCGGTGTTGCGGATCAACTAAAACCGTATGCAAAAGAAACAATAATGCAGCTAAAAAAAATGAAATATAAAGTTATAATACTTACTGGAGATAATGAAAAAACCGCGAAAAATATTGCACAACAATTACAATGCGAGTACATTGCAGAAGTTTTGCCCGAGGATAAATTACAAAAAATTAAAGATATACAAAAAAAAGGGATGGTAATAATGGTTGGCGATGGTGTTAATGACGCGCCTGCTTTAAAGCAGGCAAATGTCGGCATAGCAATGGGAACTGGCACAGACATAGCTATTGAAGCAGGAGACATTGTCATCGTCCGCGGAGATATCCGAGCTGTAGTCTCCACAATTATTTTATCAAAAGCAACTTTCTCAAAAATAAAACAAAACTTATTCTGGGCTTTTATTTATAACATAATTGCAATTCCTTTGGCTATATCAGGTTTATTGAATCCAATTATTGCAGAAATCGCCATGGCCTTATCTTCAATAACAGTTGTTACTAATTCGACTCTATTAAAAAAAATAAAAAAACGAATGTACTAACATTTTTAAGGCCAACAAATCAAAAATATAATATGAGCGATCACAAAATACAGAAAAAAGTAAAACTTTTTGAGAAAGACATGCTTAAAGTATTTTTAGGGACACTTATTGTCTTAATAATTATCGAGCTAATTGCTTATTTCATCCTTTTCAAAGACATACCTCAATTTATAGAAAAATATGGCTATTATACCGCGCTATTAATTATGACAGTGGTTATTAACGCGACTGCGCTCTACCACATTAAATCATTCAAACGAACAATTCCATGCATGACCGGAATGATGATAGGTATGACTTTAGGAATGACATCAGGATTATCTATTGGAATGATCGTTGGTGCAACAAACGGTATGTTCTTTGGAGGATTAGCCGGAGTAATAATAGGAATGGCTGTAGGAGTCTGGGCAGGAAACTGTTGCGGAGTCATGGGAGTCATGGAAGGCATGATGGCGGGCATTATGGGCGGAACAATGGGCCCAATGATTGCATTGATGTCCTTAGCCTACGTCAAACCATTTATATCTTTTATCCTATTAATGTTATTTTTAGTCATTATTTCTCTTATCTACTTGATGTACAAAGAAGAATTATATATCGAAGAAAAAACAGAGTACAAAGGATATTCATTCATTTATTTTTCTTCAATCTGCATTCTGGTAACTTTGATTCTAACGTTAATAATGGTCTACGCTCCAAAATCACTATTAATCGGCGTATGAACGTTAATTCGTGATAATTATCAAATTTAAAGGTTTTTAATAAACATTGTTTACACCCTAAAGTATATATGTCTAAAAATATATACAAAACAATGAAAATAGGAAACATATTAGGCGTTATTGGAATTATTATTCTTTTCTTCGTTGCACTTTTAGTATTTAAAATAACTGCAGTAAATAGTGGAAAAGCTAATCAAGAAATTAACAATAACTTTGGCCAGGAAAATATTGTAATAAAAGATGGGATACAGGAAGTACTCCTTGAATATAAAAAATATCCTAATGAATATAAGTTCAATTATTATCCTGAGGTTATTGAGTTAAAAAATCAAATGCCTGTAAAAATTATTGCAGATGACTCTTTAGATGGCTGTTTCGCAACGTTTAACGTTCCGGAACTAGGAATCAGTCATTCTTTTTACAACAATAAAATTTTAGAATTTACGCCAACAAAAACAGGAACATTTAGTTTTTCGTGCCCTATGTCAATGGGCGGCGGAAAATTAGTTATAACAGAATGAAACTAATTGAGAAAACGCAGTCATTACTAAAACAAAAAAAATATTTCAAGATTTTTCTATTCTCAACAATAACTTACATAATTGTCTCTCTCATTCTAATAAAATTTTTTTATATCAATTTTTATGTCTTTTTATCACGGGGAATTTTCTCTTATTTAGAATTCACATTGATGTTAATAACAGCCATCTTATTTGGAGTAAACATGATGTTTGTTTCATTTACTTTCTCACAAGTTAAAAACTATGCGAAACAAAAAAGGATAGGAATATTCTCGGCATTTGTAGGTTTGCTTGTCGCAGGATGCCCGGCGTGTTCCCTAGCCCTGATCTCGCTTTCATTACCATATATTGGAGCATTAATCACTCTTCCAGTATTTCCGTTGCATGGTTTAGAAATTCAATTAACCGGCATCTTATTAATGTCCATAAGTTTATTTTTTGTTTCTAAAGATTTATCCTGCTAGTAGTATTTATTATACCGTCGATGTTTAAAGGGGATTATTTAATTTTACCATATGAAATTCACTATTCTTATAGATTACTCAAGCATTAATGTATTTCTCCCATGTAGTGCAGGTAAAAAAATCTAATAAAACAATCTCCGCAGATATTGATAATAGAGTAAAACTTGTTAGTTCCTCAAAAAAATATGATATTTTATTCTGCATTGTAACCAACTTACTATAACTAATTTTATAATAGTGGATTATATCTAATATAATGAAAAAAGAGATTTTGATTATTGCATTACTATTATTCCCCTCAAATATTCAAGCACTCGAAAATCAAACACTTATAGATGATGACGCAATAATGGAAAATCCAAATGCTCCTGTTACGATGGTTGAATTTGGGGGTTTTGAGAATGAGTTTAGCAGATCATTTTGGAAAGACGCTTTTCCAACTATCGAATCAGAATACATGAGTACAGGAAAAGTAAGATTTGTTTTTAGAGATTATCCAACTTCTGATCCAGATATTGCAGCTTCAATTGCAGCAGAATGCGTTCGTCAACAATATGGAGATGCTGCATACATTATTATTTGGGATGGCTTTTTTAGCACAACTGATCCATTAACTGAAGAGCTCATAAATCAAACACTCGATAATTTAGGATATGATATTCGCAATTGTGATATAGAAAAAGTAACTGATGAAATTATTTTAGATGTAGTAGATGGTGATAGATTAGAACTGAATTCGATTCCTTCTTTTTTTATTAATGATTATTTTTTCGAAGGTACACAAGAGTTATCAGTATTCCAAGAAGCTATTGAAAAAGCCCTGAATGAAACGGTGAAATGCTGGGCTGATAATGAATGCAATGATAACAATTCTTATACATTTGATACCTGTTTTAATCCAGGACTAGCAAATGCAACGTGTAATTATCAGCCCATTCGATGTTTAAAAAATAGTAATTGCGGGAATAATTCTCTTGTTAAATTCTGTTCAAATGAAAATATTTGTAATAAGACAACAACATACACTTGTACAAATGCGGGAACTCCTCAATCTTCATGCACCTCTTCCGTAAATGAAAATTGTAATAGCTGCCAATTTGGATGTAATAATCAAAGTCGTACATGTAAACCTTTGCCAACAATAATTATTTTCTCACCGCTTCAAAAAATATACAATGTATCTTCGATAGCATTTAATCTAACAACGGGAAATTATTCTTTTAATAAAATTTCTTTTATTGACTGGAGTGAAAAAAGACCAAGATGGGATAACGTATGTAGTAATTGCAATGAATATGGAATAAATAAAAGAGCTAGAGAGTCATTTGATGAAGGCATGCATAATCTAACTTTTAAAGCAATAAATGGAACTATAGAAATTACCAAAAATATTTCATTTTTTGTAGACAGTAAAAATCCGAAGATAATGGCAATAGAACCCAAAAGCAGAGATTTTGCAAATGGTTCGAATTTCTTTATTAAATATGATGAAAATAATTGTCAATGGCTAATATTGAAAATTTTCGGTAATAGTTCCAATAAAACATCAATGCATAATTGTTCTTCGGGTACTGTTAAAAAAATAATAACTGAAAATCTTAGCATTTTTAATAATCAACAAATAGAATATCAATTCATGATAAAGGATAAAGCAAATAATACCGCAGAATCAAGAAGGACAAAGATTAAAGTGGATACTATGAAACCAATTATCAATTCATTAAAGAATTCTACAAGTGATCGAAGAGTAAGTTTTGTTTTAAACGTTACCGAGGTCAATTTTGAAGAGGTTGTCTACATTGATCGCAGTGATAAAAGACCCTCAGAAAAAACATTGTGTTCTTCCTTTAAGAATGGAATCTGCAGTTCTACGAAAACATTTAAAACGGGAGAACATAATATAAGTATTATAGTTTTAGATGAAGCGGGAAATAGTGCTCAAAGAAATATGAAATTTAACTTAGTTTAGATTCTATTCTTTATTTCATCATCAAGAAATTATTTAAAGTCTTCTCCCCTAATTATTTAATGAACCCAATAATCGAAAGAGATGAATTAAAAAAATTAATCGATAGTAAAAAAATTATTCTCATAGATGTCCGAAGAAAAAATGAATTAGTCCACGGAGTGATTCCAACATCAAAGAATATTCCTCTAACAGAATTAGAACAAGCATTTGAGCTCGATGATAATTCATTTTTCCAAAAATATAAATTCAAAAAACCCACAAAAAAAGATCATATTGTTTGTTATTGTAGGACAGGAAGCAGAAGCCACACTGCGTCAGAAATTCTCAAACAACAAAGATATAAAGTGCAGAATTACGAGGGAAGTATATGGGATTGGTCAGAAATTGATCCAAATGTAAAAAAATATTTCAATTAAACTTCTTCGCCTTCAGTTTCTTCAGAAAGATTTTCTTCATCGTCAGGCTTTGCCATTTCCATAATTTCGCCTTCTTCCTTGATTTCCTTTTCTTCAAGTTCCTCTATCTCTTCTTTTTTTCCTTCAATTTTATCAACTTCCTCCAATTCTTTTTTCGTTTGCTCTTCTAATTTTTCCTTAATCTCTTCATCACTTAATTTTTTAATATGTTTCTCAGATCTTTTAGGTAATGGTCTTCGTACAGTAATCGGTAATACATGAGCTTCAAATTCTTTTTCCGCAATTTTAAGAACATCATAATTAAGCGCCTCTTCTTCATCTGCAGTCATTTTTAATAAAATAGGCGCATCCATTGCTAATTGTAAACTTCGAGCACCAAGTATACGTGCTTTTTCATAACGGGTAAATTCTTCCTCAATAACTTTTTTATTACCTGCCATAGATAAAAATTAAAACGAGAGTTTATAAATTATGCGGTTTATATTGAACAATATGATTAAGATCGTCAGGAGTCATATTTTCCAAAAGTGTATCAATCCCTTCAATATTTCTCAATCGTAATAATGAACGTGCTGCATCTACCTTATTATCTTCTAGCAAAGAAGCTGCAATATCTGCCAGTAAGTTTCGACCTTCAGGAGTAAATTTGTCGGCAGCAGCAGAGTAATATTTCATAAAAGGAATTTTTAATTCAAATAATAAATCTACAAAATCTATTTCATCTAATATTCCCAATTCCTTAAGACTATATGCATTATGCAAAGTAAAACGACTATTTTTACCTAAAACTTTAACAAATGCTTTGTATACTGGACGATGAGAATATAATTCAACGCTCATTTTACAATATCTTTTATTTTCTTTTCAATATCTGGAAAGATTAAATCGTAAGTCTTTTCAATTTGTTGAATAATTTCATCAAGATCTTTTTCAGACAAAGGAGTCTCAGCTCCTTTTTGTATTGCATTAATCATTTTGTCTTTTTTAGGCGCCGATATAGCAAGCGTAATTCGTGAATCACTGCTATCTTCCTCGTCTCTCGTCGGATCAAGCAATAAATTGTCGCCAATTTTATAAAAAGTCATTGTTAAAGGAAGATTAGAAGTTAAAGGCAGAGGATTTTTTGTAAACTCTCCATACGAAACATTTTCTATTTCTTCGTCATAAACCGGGAATACCGCAGTTTTTAAAGCAACTACTGCAGCAAGCGCACTTGCATCCATAGCGTTTCCATCATCATTAATACAATAAATATCAACATTAACCGACCAAACCCTTTTTCCAGATTCAATGCATAATTTTTTCCAATCAATAAATCCACTCTCTCTAATTCCTCGATCAACAACACGCGCTATTTCAATGGAGTCCATCTTCGGTGGTCCAGGTTCATATCGCTCTCCAGCGGTAGAGCTAAATTCCATTGAAACAACCATAGTACCTTCATCTTGATGATCAGTATAAGGCGCTTGAACATTCATTTTAATACCAACTATAACATCAGTTTTTCCAATTCGAACACGTGCACTTCCTTCAGCTAAATTAGAAACCCCAGTCTCAATGTGAATCGGCCTATGCTCATAATTACTTCGGCCATCTAATCTTTTATTTTCTTTCAACAAAACTGATATCTTTCTTCGGTTAATGTTTGGAATTTGCATGTTAATTTTTTCCCTCCTCTACTTTCGTATACGGAATAAATAATCTGCCACGTTCTTCTTTTGCCGGATAATCAATTCCTTTGTAGCGAATAAACGTTTCTTTCTTGCCATTATTATTACTATCAGCAGTTTTTATTTCTAATGCAGAAGGATCGGCATAGCCTGATTCAATCGACGGTTTACCTATTCCATAAATTACCAAGAGTGTAAGACAGACAGTTCCAACTGATAGTATTGTCCCTTGTATAAAGTTTGCATATAATTGATTTTCCGAATCACTTATTCTCATTAATCTTCTCTCCTTTCAGTGCTCGTTCTTGATATTTCAAAATCTTATCACAAGCTCCTTTAGCTGCTTCATAAGATTCTTTGAATCTCTGTAATTGTAATTTACCGTCCAATTGTAAATGAACAATATTCTTATTTCGTGAAGTTAAAGTAAACGGCATATCCGTAGCTCCCTCACCCTCATGATAATCTTCTTCATCTTTGTCGACATCCACAACAATTTTGTCATCAATTTTTCCTACTGAAACACTAGAAACCATTTCTTTCATAACTATTCCAGCATGTGCTAAAGCCATAGATGCAGCATTAATCCCCGCACATCGAGTAGATGCATTCGCTTGTAATATTAAAATTTGAACATCGATAACTGTTCCTGGAAATCGAGACAAATCAACAACAGAAGATAACGCATTTCCCGTTACCATTGAAATTTCTTTTGATCGTCGAGAAGGACCCGGCTTTGCTCGTTCAGCAACAGAAAACGGCAGCATATTATATTCGCATCGAATTATACCTCGATCAGGCTCTTGCATGTGCGCAGGATGTAACGGCTTTGGCCCATATACCGCAGCAATTGCAACAGTATCTCCAAACGCAAATAATGCAGATCCATCAGCATTTGGTATAACGCCAATTTCTGCGCGAACAGGTCTAAGTTCATCAAACTTTCTGCCGTCTATTCGTTTAGTGTAAGTCATAGTTATTCTAAGGGGATTGTTATTTCCTTCGATTTATAATATGCTTGGAAACCTCGTAAAAATTGAATAACTTCATTATCGGTTAATTCATCAGTGAGAAAAAATGTTCCAGTATAATGTCTCTCATAACAAGCACGTCGTTCTTTAGAAAAAATAAATTCTATATCGTTTATAGGTAACCCTGCATGTAAAGCTGCGAATGCAGTAGAATGGGCCAAATTTTCTAAAGAATCACAATCATAACCATCTCTATCATCGAGCCGAGCAAAATACCTATAAGGAGAAACGTGCCTATTATCTTCCCCTATTTCTCTTGATTTTGAGATTTTATATTCTACCATTGAATTAACTACTCTCCATCCATTGTTTAAATTTTTCATAATCCTCATTTTCTATTCGATCATCCTTAGCTTTTTTCTTGGTATGTAAATCATGATATACTTGAGCAAGAGCAGGACAAGTTTTTTCAGAAAAAGAATAATGGCTTCCATTGGTATCTTTTATTTCTTCTGCTTTTGAATTATAAAAAACCACATATACATGTACTTGATTATTTAAAAGAGATATCATTCCCCATTGTTGTCGTGATTCATATCCAACTTCTCTAGAAGTAGAATAATCTACCCATTCTTCGTCAGGAATTTGCTCCAATTTTCTCATTAATTTTCCTGCAATTGTTTCTAAATTTTCTTTGCTCATCTTATTTTCCCCCTCCTAAAAATTTTTCTATTTCTGAAGTTTGATACTTCAAACGAAGTTTTGAAAATCTTTGATTTTCAATTTCTGAAGCTTCGTAAGAAGCGAAGTTTTGAAAAATTATCATTGATTACCTCCAAGGAATTTTTCAATTCTATCAGTCAAACCTTCAGTCGCAGAATTTTCAACAATCATGTTAATAGCTTCTTCAGATTTTCGTTCTCCTTCAGAAGAACCCTTAAGCCAAATAAATCCATTTTGTCCAACATTAATCTCGGTATCAGTTTTCATCTTAATCATATTAATCATACTTCCGCCTCTTCCAATAACTCGCGGAACTTTATGAGGATTAATTCTAATAACTCTTCCACCATCTAATTTACCTAAACCTCGAATTCGGATGGTTAAATCAATTCCACCTTTCTTTACATTATTAATTTTTGCACTCATAATATCTCCGACTATAGCAAAATCTTCAATATTAGATTTATTGATAAAGCGCGGGCATTCAGACAATGATAAAAACGAAGAGTATGGTCCGCCAACATCAATTATCCAACCGCTAAAAGTTACATCTTCAACTCGACCAATAACTGAATTTCCACGTCGAGGCTCATAAACTCCAGAAATAGGAATTATTCTAACAACTCGGCCATTAATTTCTGCCAAACCATATCTATTAGAAATAACATCATTACCTTCTTTTCTCGTAAAATCTCCAGGCAAATAATCTCCTGAAACAATAACTTCTCCAGGAATAACTAATTTTCTCTCGACATCAGCTTCAGCCTCAACATTTTCATATTGCTCATTTTCAGAAACCACTTCTTCTTCCATTTCCATATCTTCTCTATTCCTGTACATGATCATATTTCCTAAGATATTTCTTCATCTTATCATTTAATAAACCTTTTTGTTCTAAACCAGATACAAGTGTTGACAATTCTTGGGGTGAAGGACTATATTTATCAGTTATACGCAATAAATTATATGCAGCATCATATGTATCATGACTCAAATGTTGATGAAACATTTTTTTAATTTCTTCAGAGGATGAATTGATAATTTTTTCATAAAATTCTTTGCGATGGACTACAAATTCAGGCCCTGCTTCAATACCTAATCTCACCCTATTTCCTTTTATCTCAACAACCTCTAATTCAATGTCTCCAATCATTATTTTTTCTCTTTCTTTCCGTGATAAGACTAACATATTTTTTTTCTCCTTTCATCTTGAAATCTTTTTATTTTTATATTAAGTAATTTCTCCAAATCATTTCGCACTCCTTCAACATTTTCAATTTCAGTTGATAATTTAGTGGATACATTATCCAAAAAATTAGCATGGATATCAAAGATATTATCGTATGTGGGAGAAAAATGAAGATAATAGCTGAGAGTTACTGTTGGAACATATTGATTGATCAAATTAACACTTTCTTGTTCGAACTCATCAAAAGATTGTGGTTCCCACGCGTAACTAAAAATTCTTCTTTGATCCCCTAAAACAAATCCTAAATTAAATAATTCCTCGCCTGATCTCTCAAATATCTGTCTGTGAAAATGATTATAATCCATTTTAATTTTTCCAGTAGAAACAGCAATAATCATCTTATTTCATCTCCTCGGTTAACACCGCGCCATGCGTCGCTGAATTTATTTTATCATAAAAATCCATAAGTAAACCGACAGGAATATTCAACACAGCTTCCAAGTCCCCATTTGAAAGCCACTCTTCTTTTTCTTTATAATCTTGAATCATACCATATGTTTTTCCTGTATACATAGCCGGAATTCGAATTTTAATTTTCTTCGTTTCGATGCGAAGAGGAATAATTTTACCAACACGGGTAATAATATCTCCAATCTGTTTATCAACAGGTTTATCTTGAATATTAACTCCGGCCTCTCGAATTGCTTTCTCAAGAATATCAGGAGTATATGGTCTGTTTGTTCTAGAATCTACAGCATTTTTAGCTAAAAAGTCAATGACTTGTTTTTTTCTTGCCTCAAATTTTTCATCTCGAAATTCCTGAGTAACTTCAATCTGGCCTTTTTTCACAATATGTTCAGCGATTTTATAAAAATCATCAGTACCAAAAACATTAATCAATTCGCCTTTTCCAGCCCTCATCCCTTTTTTCTGATCAGTGTAAATTGCAACATCTCTAATAACTTCCATTACAGAAATAGCGTCACCACGTCGAAATTTCATTGCTCCTTCCAAATCGACCATGGTCTCGAAAACCATTTTACCGCTTCGCAATCGAGCAACAGTATCAGTCATATTAATTTAGAAAATTATATAATTTAATTTCAGTAAAAATATGTAAGCAATCTCCAAAAAAATCAAAATTAAAATGAGAATCCATACTAATCACACATGCTTTTTGATTTCGTCCTTTGACATTTTTTTAAATTTACCGTCTTCACTTTTGATATAAGCAACATTAAATCTATCTGCATCAAATTTATCACCTAAAACACTCTTAAAAATTTTAAAGCTTAATTTTACTGCTTCCTCAACCTTCATGTCTTTCTTGTATTCCTTTCTCAAGATTTCTTTAATTTTCTCGTCATTCTCACCAATGGCAATTGCAGTGTATTCAAAATAATTTCCAGTAATATCACTGGTATATAATCGTGATCTTTTATTTTCAACTCCGCCAACAATAAGGGCAACTCCGAAAGGTCTAACTCCAGGATGTTGTGTATATTGCTGTTGAATATCTGAAATCTCTTTTATTGTAGATTCTATGTCAATAGGATAATCATAAGTCACTCGATGCTGTTGTGCAATTAAACGAATATGATTAATTAAGACACGCGCATCACTAACAATTCCTGCAGCAGAAGACATAATATGATTGTCGATTTCATAAATTTTATCAGCAGATTCAGATATAATCAAACTATCCTTTTTTCCTTTATCAGCAACAATAATGACACCATCAGCGCAATTAATGCCTATACTTGCAGTTCCTAAACGAACTGTTTTTTCTGCGTATTCAACCTGAAGTAAATGACCGTCGGGAGAAAACATAGTCGCACTACGGTCGTAACCCATTACTTGATGTTGCATGTCTGGTATATCCATGATAATGTTCTTTAATTTAATGTAAGTCAAGCCAAGGTATAATAAAGAATGTCCTTGGGAATGAACTTAGGTATTCTCCTTTCAACAATTATATAATTTTTGGCCTTTTTAAGTTTTTCGTTAAAAAATTATTGCATTAAAATTTAAATATAACCTGGTCTTTTAATATCTAGATGATAATCAAGAGAGAGGTGCTTGAAAGCAATATGTGCGAATGAGATCGCAAAAGGCTTGAACGTGTGTCACAATGTGTTTATTATATTTCTACTCAAATTAAAGCAAGTAAAGGCTATATTTTGTCAGAACAAGAGATAAATTGTATACGTTACAATTCATGCTCTAATTGCACACCATTACAATTAATGCTCGAAGAAAATTACCATCGCTCAAAAAATAACGTGCACCCTTTAGAAAAAAATCTCTATGGCTATTAGTTCTGCAATTTTTTCAAGCTTCCACTAACTAAAATAATCTCTATTTGCTTTTCACACATTAAAAAACTCGCCCTTATTTTTTCTAGACTCTCTCGATTAATCGATAAAATTATATTTTTATTTCCAGATATGATAAAATGAGGAGCTGCCTCAGCATATCCTAATACGCCAATAAAATCAAATATAGCTTGTTCAATTTCATCCCGATACACGATTCCTTTTATTAAAAGATATCGTCTATTTTCCCGATGAGATGGTTTTAATGGTTTCATTTTTCTTTTTATTAAGTCTTTGTCCTCTTTTATCTTTTTCCATTTTACTTATTGGCATTCTTAAAAGAATTATCACAGCAAGAATAATTAATAATACAATCATATAAATAATTATTTTCAAATCGCGAATAACCTGCAATAAACGATTGAAGGCTTTTGGTTCGGTTACAGACGTAGGCATTTCTTCAGGAATCTCGCTAACTGCCTGGATTTCTAATGGTACAATAAATTCATTAATTGTTTGAATAGTTATCTCTACTTCGTTGCCATTTATTGATCCTAATTTAACATACAGATCATAATATTCAGATGAAGTCAAATTTAATTTGATACTTTGTCCGATTCCCAATGTAAATTCAGTTTTATTTATTATAGAAATTTGGGCAAAATCTGTACCGCTCTCATTAACTAGTAAAATATTTTCTCCACTTCTATCAAAAAAAACAAATTTAATCTTATTCTTTTTAGTTAATTTTTGTGTATAGCCCGAAATTGATTGTTCAGGAGAAATAACATATGTTTTAGTCGGAGATAATGATGCAGTACTTGCACTTGATCCTCCGCCACCGCCTCCACCTCCTCCGCCACCGCTGCTTCCGGAACTTGGAGCACTAACTGTAAAACTTCGTAAAGATGTATTAGCAGCGTTTTCTGCAGTATCACTACAACTAATAGTCCAGGTATATGTCCCAGGACCAAAATCAGCGCCAATATATTGATTTATATTTTTATTAACGGATAAATTAGTTTTATTAATAATTCCATCGACAATTAAACTGCAGTTTGCAATATCAAATCCATCGCTAACATTAAAGCTAAAAGTAATTGATTGGCTGTTAGAAGTATATGAACTGCCATCACTCGGTTCATACAATGAGATATTCGGAGGAGTTATATCATAAACAAAAGTAAAATTCACATCTCCATTGTCAAACTCACTTTCATTATTATAAGCTTTGCAGTTCCAAAAATAATTTCCTTCATATGAAAAATTGTAAGAAAAGTTTGTCGAATTTGTACTACCTGAAAAAGACTGGGTAAGATTATAAACAAGTGCGCTTGAATTCCATAATCTAAAGGTAATATTACTTATAACTTTAGAAGATTCAGTTTCAGCAGAACAATTAAAAGAACTATTCACTTTTTTCTGAGTATTATTTAAAGGATTAAGCAAGCTAACAGTTATATTCTCAACGAATAAAGTAAAATTTGATGATGCATATGCCCTATTACTTTCATTATCACTTACTAAACAATTCCATGTAAAAATTCCGTAACTTAATGCTGCGTTAAAAATACTTGAATTAAAAATTCCTGAAACATTTTTTGTTTCATTAAAAAATAATCCTGAAGAATTCCAAATATGCAAACTAATATTCTTAAGCTGCCAGTCAGTTGCGTTACATGAAAATGTCTGATTAAGAGTCAAATTAAATTTGTTATTTGTCGGGTAAATTAATGCCACGTTTGGTGCAATGTTATCTAATTCCAAAAATGCATTGTAAATATTCAAATGATTAATAGTTGTACCGCTAAAATCAACGGCAATACCAGTTTCATTTATTGCTTGTTTTATTTCACTCTGATTTTTCCCTGGGAAAACTGTTTTTAATAATCCAATTGCACCCGCAACTAAAGGAGCCGACATGGATGTTCCCGACTCAGATGTATACCTGTCATCAAAATATGTGCTCCAGACACTTGTTCCAGGAGCAGCAATATCGACCCACGTTCCATAATTTGAATAACTTGCCGATGTATTATCACTGTCTGTTGCGGCAACACATATTACATTATCATATCCGCAAGGATACAATTGAGTATTTGCACCATTATTTCCTGCAGATGCAACGAGTATCACACTTTTATTGTAAGAATAATTAATTGCATCTTGTATTGCAACAGAATGAGTTCCTCCAAAACTCATTGAAATAATTGCTGCATTATTATCAGTGGCATAATGCAATGCCTGAACAACATCCGCAGCATCCAATGCTCCATTATTATTAGTATCTAAATATCCTGCTCGCACCGGCATAATAGTGCAATCCCAACAAATTCCAACTATACCTAAACTGTTATTTGTAACAGCAGCAGCTATACCTGAAGTGTGCGTTCCGTGTCCGTGAAAATCCATGGGATCATTATCTTCAGTCGCACAATCCTCGGTCGAGTGACATCCAGAACTTACATTAACAAAATCATAGCCTCTGCAATCTCCGGCATATCCATTATTGTCATTATCACTTGCATTGCAATACTCATCAGTGTTATTCCAAATATGTGCTGATAAATCCGGATGATTCCAATCAACACCGGTGTCGATAATCGCAATTACAATACTTGAATTCCCAATACTTAGATTCCATGCCTCCTCCGCTCCAATAGTATGTAAGTCATACTTCAAAGAATAATTTGTATCATTAGGAACGCGAAAAGTTTTCATACGATAATTTAATTCTACATATTCTATTTCTTTAATATGTGCATACTCGTCCAATATTGCCTGCATATTTTCTTCATCTTTAAAAGTTAAAACATATATCTCATCGTAAGCTATCTTTTCAATTGCAATTGGAACATTAACATTTTCATAAATTATAAATTCATTTTTATCCTCCAAAAATACTTCATGTCCCATTCCCTGAACATTACTTTGGTATTTAACAATGAGTTCTCCAGGAACAAAATCAGATCCAATTTCATTTTCACTCGTTATTAACTTAAATATGACAAAAAAACAAATTACAAATACTAAAACTAAATACACCTTCTTTTTCATAACTTTAAAATGGAATTACGATATAAAAATATATCTCGTTAATAGATGTTGTTAAAAACAGCCTCGCATTTTCCAGAATTACAACCACACGAACCTTGATTGCAATCTAAGGTTCCTGGACTGCATTCCATCGTGCAAAAAATAGTATCACAAATCGGTTTTTGTGAGATAGGAACGCATGTTTTCGGATGACAACATGACGCAGGCACACAATCACTATCTTGAGAACATTCAGAGATTATATCTGATTTTTCAGAATAAAAAAAATACGCAAAAAATCCTCCAATTAAAATCAATAACAGAAATAAAAAAATAATTAATTTTTTCATACAATATACAAGAAAAAAGGATATAAAAAATTAATTGCTCAATTCAAAATACTTTTTTGCCGCAATAGTCCATAATTGGGGATCACAACCCGCCTTCTTAAATTCCCCTGAAACTAATTTAAAATATTCCGGATCAGAGTCCAAATAACGTATAATTCGAGAACTAACCTCCTCAACTTTTTTTAATCCAAATTTTTTTGCTCCAAGATTTATTATTGCTTGTTCAAAAGGCCAGACTGTTTCAGAATGATATTGATCAATCATAGTGTAAACTGAAGACATGGTTCTATAACCCAAGGGAGTTTCTAAAGAAGAAGAAGAGAAGAGAATTCCTTCAATTTGCTCTTCATTTAAATCTTCTTTTTCTAAATAAAATAAAGAGTGTAGTAAATCAGAAGTAATTCCATCTATTTTCCCTTCTTTATCTATAGCAAGGTAAAAAGATTTATTATTAGAATTATACAATTGTCGAAGAGATAACTTCATTGATTCAATTATTATTTTTAAGTTATCATTTTCAATTAATTTTTCTGCACATCTCAATCCTGACATATTTTGAATATGAGCAAGGGTATAAACAACGGGATAAGAAGGAATCCCTTCCTTTCTGCATAATATTTCTGAATCTTTCCAATAGGTAACTTTTAATGCAAATCTTTCTGCACCAGAAAAGAGAGGGTCCTCATAAAAGATTCCTTCACGGACATGTAAACATATATATTCTATTGCTTTTTTAATAGTATCAATATTTTCTTCTAAAAATTTTTTATCTTGTGTCCATTCGTAATAGTAATAGTGGCCAATTAAAAAAAGTGCGGTAGTATCACATGCGTTATATTCAGTGGATAATTCACCTGACGTAAATCCGGGATATTCGTGGAAAATTTTCCCGGGCTCCTCGCCAGTGAGAGGATTTTTTTCTTTTCCCTGTCTCATCCCACAAAATATAAGCTGATTTTTGAGCATAATACTCTCCTTCATGAGAATGGCTGAAATAATACTATCTCTTGTGAAAAATCGAGGATATCCTGGTTTTCCTGCTTGATACAATTCAAGATTAAGATAAGTCTTTTTTAAAAGGTGCATTCTAACGAGGATGGATAGGTATCCCAGTAAAAGATTGATTTAATATATGCTCGTAAATCCTAAGATAATTATTCGCCATAATTTCGCTCGTGAAATAATTTTTAACTCTTTCTCTACATGCTAAAGGATTAATAAAATGTATATTTTTTACTAAATCACCTACCTCTTGAATTAAACGTTTTTCATCAAGAGTTTCATTTTTAAAATGAAGGTTAGCTATATATCCGGTTTCATTATGTTTAATTACCTCAGGCAATGCTCCTCCGCTCGTACCAACGACGGGAGTCCCTGATGCCATACCCTCAATAGAAATCAATCCAAATGGCTCTTCCCACCTATTAGGAACAAGAACTACTTGCGCATGTTTATAAAAAACAGATTTTTGTCTATCATCAAGAGGACCGATAAAATATATTTGGCCCTTATCAATTATATTTTCGTTGTTCTCTAATCTATCAATAAGATTTTCTCTTAATCTTTCTTGAGTTTCATATGTTTCGTTTTCAAATGTATGGGTTATGTGAGGCTTAACTTTTTTTTCATAAAATTGTTTATAGGGGGTGTGTACTTCTCCCGCAATAATTAAGGGGCATTTTGTTTCCAAAGCTACCTGTACAGCAAGATCAGTTCCTTTTATTTCCGATAACCTTCCAATCCAGAACATATAATTTTGTTTTTTTGCACGAAAGGGAAATTTTTCGATCTCAAGACCATTATAAACGAAATAAGGCATATCAAGTCCAGTATTAGATTCATATTTTTTACGATGAGATTCACTAATCCCAATAAAATGGACATCTCTCTTTTCTTCTTGTAATTTTTTCCATAATGCGATTTTAGATAAAACATTTTCCTGGATATCTTCATGAATAGTTGTCACAATGGGGATATCAAGCCATTCTTTTCTTTTGTCATATTCAGCAGAATTAACCAGGTATTGTCCAGGATGATCATGAATTATATCCGCCTTATTATCTAAAGCTAAATCCAAACAAATTCTATAATGATTATCATATGCTTCATGTGATCGAACTACTGCTCTTTCTAATCCATTTGTATTCGTTATCCATAAGGAATCGTGAGTAGTGGGAAGCAAAAGACCATGTCCATTGAGATCAGAATCGCCTGATGCAGCAACTAATGAAATACATCCTTTTTTTGAAAACTCTTTATTCAAAGCATAAATTATTCTTTCAGTTCCGGCATATCTTAATTTGTTCGAGATTGCTAGATCTATAGGAGCGGTTTGTAAAACTGTAGGTATATTCATTTTAGGCGGATATACCTCTGTATTGAGGTAGAATTTTATTTTTCCATACTTCTTGACTTTTTTGAAGCATATAATAATGATTAACTACATTCCTATGATAGTCTTCAAGAATTTCTTTAGAAAAGTAAAGCTTAGGACAATGTAATAATTCAGCTAACTGTTGAGTTGGTTTTACAATTTTTTTTATCATATCTTCTATTCTCTCTTCTCTCTCTGCAGCAGTTTTAGAACTCATATAGACAAATAAAGGAGCATATTTCAACCATCCGATAACAGCATCTGCAAATCGGTTAATCGATGTTTTATTAACAGGAATATTTTTGAGTTTGTGGGGAAATTTTCCTTTAAGTAAATGAGGATATAATCCAAAGGGATCGTGAAATATATACGAAGGAACTTCTATTACAGTATTATTTTTTAACTGAAGGCCAAAAAAGGTATCCTCTCCTCTTGCAGATGGGGGAGTATAAAAAATAGGCAATTTTCCTTCGCGTATCGAATGGAGATTAATACCCATATTCCCTGAAAGGATTGTTTTTCCATATTTTGAGTTAGCGACAATATAAGGCCTATGAGGATTTAAGATTTCTCTTTCAGGAAGATAGATAATATTTTCCATTAAATTAAAAAACGAATTAACGGTAACAATTTCGTTTCCTATTTGTAATGCTTCACCTAATCTTCTTCTTACTAAAGGAGATATTTCTTCTTCCAAATCAGAAGGAATAGGAGATAAATATCCCATATAAGGTCCTCTCGTTATATCAGTACTTTTCAGAGCTTCTAAATGAGGAGTAAAAAAATCAAGATTTTCCCATCTAATTTTTCCTTCTTGAGATTCTATAGGGATATAAGGTACCTCATCATCATCAATACAAATTGCTACGTCGTTATTATCCCGTAAAGCTAAAAGGAGCGAAGAATTTCTTAATCGAGAATATCCTCTTCCTGCAAAAAGAGAAATTGCAAGATTGGTTTCCACCCCCAAATTTACTAGATCTTCCCCGATATCTTTTCTTCTTTTTGGAGAAATATATTCTATTTTACCCAACTTATTCTCAAGCTCAGAGTGTAATATAAAATCAGCCACTCTAGTTTTTTTAAAAGTAGTATCAATAGATAAGTAAACGGAAAAATTTTTGAGATCATAACCATACTGGACGGCGTTTTCTAAGAAAGACTTAACAACATGTTTTACACGCGGTCTTCCGGTAGGTATTGATAATGCTATTTTCATATATTCTGGAGTAAATCACCTCCTCATTCCATATTATCCTCCCGAGTAATTTTTAATGTATTATGGTGATGTAAAATAGCAATTTTCATAAAGAGACTTCCAAGTTATTTTTTCTAAGATCTAAGGTTAATAATGTTTTCCCAACTAGTTTTTCCAACGCCATGTAATTATTTACATCTCTCAAATCACTAATAGTAATTAAAATTTTTTCTTGATTATACTTACTATTAATATTATATAGCTCATTAGATAAGACTGAGTCATTAATCATCTCATTTATAATTATATCTGCCTGAGTAGCATAATAACTATTGTTCGACTTAGCTATCAAAACGTCAGTTCCTGAGTGTTTCAAAAAATTTGCCGCAAAATAAAACTCCAAATCATTGGATAGGTAACCCAGCTGATCAGGAAAAGATTTTATTTTTGTATGGTCGATATATAATAGAATATTCTTGCTATTTTTATTTAATGGTTGTTTAAAGACAAATTCATTTAATTTTTGCAGATCAATATTACCATTTATACAAACCATCCTATAATTTTCTTTGGATGTTGTTTTCATTTCTCAAAAAAGGGGTTTTAGTTGAAATTAAGTGGTTTGCAAAGTAATTAAAAAAACCTATTCATTTTTTTGTATAAAAGGAAAAATTTAAATACAAATGGGAATTTTTAACAAAAAATGAAATCAAAATTAAAAAAATTAGTTTATGAGTATACGAAGAATTCTAGAATAACTACAAAAGAATTGGGAAAACGAATTGGGGCCAGTCAACAATCTGCATCCTATCTCCTAAGCACTTTGAAAAAGAAAAAAATGATCGAATCTCCGACGACAATAATAGATGCAGTTAAATTCGGGTATATCAATATTTTAACTGGAGCCATACTTCTCAAAACAGACCAAAATACAAAAAAGGATATCCTTGATGAACTAAAAACGATCAGTTTTGTTACCGGAATCGAAGAATTCAAAGAAGGAATAGATTTTATTGTGGAATATGTCGTCCCAAATTTATCTGCATTTAATAAGATAAATCTTGATCTAATAGAAAAATTTTCAAATAAAATGAGAATCGTATTTGTCTATCCAATAATTGTAGTCCATGAGTATAACAAAAATTATTTAGTCAGAAATTTTGAAATGAGCGATAAAATACTTTTCAGCGACAATGAAAAAATTGAAGTGTCAAATCAAGAACTTATAATTTTGAAAGAATTAATTAAAAATCCTGAAAGAAAATTAATTGACATTGCTGAATCGACAAATATTCCAATTAAAACTGTGATTAAAATAAAAAAAGAAATGGAAAGAAAAAACATTATTAAAGGATATACTTCAATTCTCAATAATGGGAAATTGGGAATAAATCGGGAGGTAATATTGCTTAAATTCCCGGGTGAAGGCATAAAAGAAATAGATAAATTCATGGATTATGCTAAAAATAACAAACATATTGTCAAGTGTATTAAAATAATTGGAGAATATCAAGTAGCAGTTACAATTGAAAGCGATAGTGATTTAACAATTATAAAAGAAATTAGAGAAAACTTTCCTATCGAAAACTATAGAATTATGAAAAGTGAAAAAATTCATAAAAAAATATACCTGCCGTTAATAGAATAATAATTGTATAATAGTAACACAAGTTTTATATATAAAAGTAAGGAAAATACATTTTAACAACCAAATTATTTTGTTTTTTTAATACAAACATATTTAAAATAAAAATTGGTAATATAATAAAAAAGATATCAATGAGAATAGTTCCAGTTGGCGGATTTGATGAAGTAGGCAGAAATATGACTGTAGTGGATATGGGTGAAGATGCCGTAATTTTTGATTGTGGTCTTTATTTGCCTCCGATCGTTGAGCTCGAAGAAGCTGAAAAAGTATATACCGAAAAAAAATTAAGATCTATTGGAGCTATTCCAGACGATTTAATTTTAGATCGATTAGGAATCAGGAATAAAATTTGTGCTATAATCCCTTCTCACGCACATTTAGATCATATAGGTGCCTTACCATTCCTTGCATACAGATATAATGCCGACATTATTGCTACTCCATTTACAATAGAGGTATTAAGAACTCTCTTAGATGACGAAAAAATAAATTTGAAGAACAGATTAATCCCCGTTCATCCAAACTCAACTTATTATATTAAAGGGAAAAATCGTAGTTACAAAGTAGAATTCATAAACATAACTCATTCAACAATTCAAACTTCATTAATCGCATTATATACTCCAGAAGGAATTGTTTTATATTCGAATGATTTCAAGTTAGACGATAATCCAGTTTTAGGATTAAAGCCAAATTACGAAAAAATTAAAGAAATTGCAAAAGAAGGCGTAAAGGTCTTAATTGTAGATTCTTTGTACTCCGGTGATGAACGTAAAACTGCAAGCGAAAAAGTTGCTCGCGCATTATTAGAAGAAGTTATGTTATCAACGCAAAATCAAGGAAGAGGTATGCTTGTCACAACATTCTCATCTCATATAGCTCGATTAAAATCCATTGTAGAATTTGGAACTAAATTAAACAGAAAAATAGTTTTCTTAGGAAGAAGCCTGAATAAATATGTCGCTTCAGCCACACGAATAAATATGTGTCCATTCATTAATGAAATAGAATTAGTAAGTTATAGGAAACATCTTGAGAAAAGGCTGAAAAAAATTAATAGCAGTAGGCATGAATACCTAATAGTTTGTACCGGTCACCAAGGAGAACCTGGAAGTATTTTAGATAGACTTACAAAAAACAAACTCCCTTTTCAATTTCAAGACCAAGATCATGTAATTTTTTCATCTTCAGTTATACCAACAAAAAAAAATATTGATAATCGAGAAAAATTAGATTCCAAATTGAAAAAAAGAAGAGTAAGAATTTTTAATAATATTCATGTTTCTGGTCATGCAGGTCGAGAAGATTTAAGGGATTTTGTTAACATGATAAATCCAGAACACATAATTCCTGCTCACGGAGGACCGGATAAAACTCAGCCCATGATAAACCTCGCCGAAGAACTTGGCTACAAAAAAAAATTTTTGCATCTTGTTAGAAATCACAGATACGTAGATATTTAAATTATCAAAATGTTATAAAATAAAATGGTGAATGAAGATATTGTTACAGCATTAAGAAATGCCGTAAATAAAGGTGAGCCTTTAGAAGATGCGGTTAGAGTAATGATAAATTCTGGATATAATCCCCAAGAAGTTGAAGAAGCTTCTCATTTTGTTGCAGGTGGAGTATCAAGAATTTTAGAACCGAAAAAAGAAGAACAATTTCTTCCTCAAAAAATTCCTCCAACATTTACAAAACCCTTACAAAATCAAAACCCAATACCATTACAAAAAAACTATCAGCAACTTCCACAATTGCTTCAAGTTTCCCAAACCAATCAACAACAAATATCTCAACAAAGTATAAATCAAATACCACAAACTTTTCAACAAACTCAGCAAAATATTCAACAAACTCCTCAACAAACATGGCCTCAGCAGGCAATTCAACAGCAACAAATAAATCAGGTTCCAAAAGAAAAGCCAAAAAAAAAGTCATATTGGATAGAAATAATTTTGTTTATAATATTATTATTACTGATCGGAGTTTTAACAGCTACAGTTGTGTTTAAAGACCAAATTCTTGCAGTATTAAGTGGATAAAATGTCGATTTACGAGCCACGCGAGGATTCATTTTTACTGATAAAAGTTTTAAATAAAATATTTTCTCAGCGACAATTGTTAAAAAAAACGAATAGACTTAAAATTTGCGATATGGGTTCAGGATCAGGAATTCAAGCAGCAACTATAAAAAAATTAGGATACAAAAATATTCTTGCTGTGGATATAAACCATGAAGCTATTACTCACCTTAAAAAAAATAAAATATCAGCATTACAATCAAATCTATTTTCTCATAAACAATTGCACAATAAGAAATTTGATTTCATTATTTTCAATCCTCCATATCTTCCAGAAGATAAAAGAGAACCGGAAGAAAGCAAGTTACAAACAACTGCAGGAAAAAAAGGATATGAAATTATCCTTAAATTTTTAACAGAAGCAAAAAAACATCTTTCCAAAAAAGGAAAAATAATTCTTCTCTCTTCTTCCCTAAGCAAACCAACAGTAATAAAAAAACATGCAAAAAAATTAGGGTACAATTTAAAACTTCTTGATAAGCAAAAACTTTTTTTTGAGGAACTGTTTGTATACGAAATTACCTTGGAAAATAAGTAGCTGAAAAAATACCTTCTTCTTGTATTTTATTATATTTAGCCAAAAAAAGATTTTTGCTAAATTCTCCATTATAGGTATAACCAATACTTTTATCTGATTTATATATACCATAGAATACTCGCTTCGGCGGATTTTCAAAATCATATTCTGATTTTGTTATGTTACTCATAGCCTGCGCAAATTCTCGAGGAAATCCTTGAAGACCATCTAAACATTTCTCCTGAGTAAATTATAAAATAGTACTAGACGCACGACCTGTTATAGAATACCGTGAAAAACTTGAATAATGATCACCTTCAATATGCGAAGGAACATACACTACTCCATCAAAATCTTCCTTAAAATTAATAGAATCCCCCGTCTATCCCAATTACAAATGAGAATCTTGGATTATGGATAACAATTGAGTACTCTCCATAAATTGAATCACACAACCAATCTTTTCTAACAATTTGGCCAAGTTTAACCCTTTCTTCATCAAACATTTTTGTTAATCTTTTTTCTTTAAACAAACTTATCATTGAAATAATTAATGAAGATTATATTTAAAAATTTATATTTCTCATCTCTATTATCGCCATTATTTTTATATACTAAAATTTCTCTTTCGAAATAGATAGTTTCAAAAAGATGATAAAATTTGCGCATATAGCTGATTCACATTTGGGAGGCTGGAGGCAGCCAGAAATGCAAGACTTAAATATGCAATCTTTCAAAAAAGCGATTGATATATGCATTGAAGAAAAAGTGGAGTTTTGTCTATTTGCAGGAGATTTATTCGATTCTGCATTCCCACCGATAGAAATCCTAAAAGATACTTTCGGAGAATTCAAAAAATTAAAAGACGCAGGTATAAAATCTATTCTAATTGCAGGTAGTCATGACTATTCAATTTCTGGAAAAACTTTTCTCGATGTTTTAGAAAAAGCAGGTTTTATTGAAATATGCAAATATCAAGAAAATGAAAACGAAGTGGTACTCTTACCTTCCAAAATAAAAACTTTTTGCATATATGGCTATCCCGGAAAAAAATCTAGTTTAGAAGTTCATTCAATTAAGAAAATAAAAATTAATGAACCTTATGAAAAAGATTTTAGAATACTCATGTTGCATACAACCTTAACCGAAGTCGCTCAAGGTTTACCTATTGATTCGGTTTCGCTAAAAGAATTGCCTAAGGCAGATTATTATGCGCTCGGTCATGTGCATATAGATTATGAGTATAGCTATGAGAATAAACCAGTTATTTACGGAGGTCCAACCTATCCAAATAATTTTAAAGAAATTGAAGATCTAAAATACGGCTGCTTTTACATCGTCGAAGTAAATGGCTTCACCCGGCCAAGAAAAATAGATTTGAAGATTATTGACCCAGTACTAATAGAAGTTGAGATAGAAAATGCATTAACCGGAGCTCAAAAAATATTATCTGAAATAAAAAGAGTTGAAATCAAAAATAAAATTGTTTTGCTTAAAGTGTTTGGAAATATCAAACAAGGAAAAACATCAGATATAAATTTTAAAGACATAGAAAATTATATAACTAATTCGCAATCATATTCATTTTTGAAAAATACTTCGCAATTAGAAATGGAACACCAGTTTTTATCAATGGAACTTCAAAAAAAAGAAAAAGACAAAATTGAAGATCTACTTATTAAGCGATATGAAAAAGAAAATCCTTCACAATATAATGAATTAATTATTCCTTTAATGGAATCGTTAAATTTAGAAAAACAAGAAGATGAGAAATCTGCAATTTTTGAATCGCGACTATTTGCAGAGTTAAGCAAAATTCTTAAAGTAGATCTAAATTAGTTTCAGTAAGTTTTTAAATCAAATTATATTGTATCTCATATGAAAAGAGTTTTTATCATTCATCGATGGGATGGAAATCCAGAAAGCGACTGGTATCCATGGTTAAAACAGGAATTAGAAAAAAAAGGATTCCAGGTTTTTATTCCACAAATGCCAAATGCTACCAAACCTGAAATAGAAAAATGGGTTTCAAAAATAAAAAATGAAGTAAGAAATTTAGATGCTGAAACTTATTTTATTGGCCATAGTATTGGATGCCAGGCAATTATGAGATATGTAGAAAAAGAAAAGTATAATGATAAAATTGGAATAGTAATATTTGTTGCAGGATGGTTTAAATTAGATAATTTAGAAAATGAAGAAGTCAAAAAAATTGCTAACCCTTGGTTAAAAACTCCGTTCAATTTTAATGCCATCAAACAAAAAATAAGCAAGCTTACGGTGTTTTTATCAACGGATGATCCCTATAATTTCATAAATGAAAATGCGCAAATATTCAAAAATAATTTGAGCGCTAAAATAATTCTAGAAAAGAATAAAGGCCATTTTACAAAAGAAGATGGAATAATTGCATTGCCAGAAATTGTAAAAGAAATAAATTAAAAATCCAGAAAACCCCAACAAACCACACACTTTAGTGTGTGGTACACACAGGGTTTTCTGGATGCAAGAAAATTCTTTCTTAATGCGGAATTTTCTGCACAGAAAATGCAACGCATTTTCTTGTGATCCAAAATCTAAAACCCTAATGCTACAACCACATTCTAAAGAATGTGATTTTAGATTTATGGACATAAAAAATATCCGGGAAGGGAGAGGTGCACTAATATCTCGTCTTTATCGAATGTTCCTGTTCGTAGGAAACATCTTTTTGGTACTGCTCTGAATAAGCCTCAGAATATTTATTGTTTCCATGGTATCCAGACTGTTCCTCATAATTATAATGGACATAGCCTTGATTTTTACCATAATATCCTTTTTTATATGTATGTTCATATCCATTATCATAGTAAGTAAATTTGTCATAACCATATACTCCGGTATCATACTCATTACTGTATTCTAAATTATAATTGAATTTGTAATAACCCGGATTAAAATGCGAAATTTTATTCACAGCATAAGAGTGTTCTTTCTCAACTACCTGTTTTTTCTCCCAAAAATTCCATTTAGTAAAAGGGTTATTATATTTTGAATAAGTTTTTTCGCATGTTCTCCAATAACCATCGTAACCCTTACATTTCGCAGCAGAAATAAATCCTGTATTAAGTACAAGTAAGATCAAGAAGATCCCAAAAACAGAAACGATTTTTTTCGAAAACATGTTATGAAAAAACAAATGCAGTATTTAAAATTAGTTTACTACTTATTTTGAATTAAATTAATTGTAATTACCAATAATGAACCTTACCAAAAATACCCATAACCAAATGCAGGCCCATAACCATAGCCATAAAATCCTCCATAGCGAGGATATGCATAAAATCCTGACAAAGAATAAGCATAAGGATTGTGCCCGTACAAATATTGTTGATATCTATAATTTCCATAACTGCCTTTGAAAATAGGTTTTGGTGCTCGCTCTACTGCCGGATATTGTTGTAAATAATACGCATATCGGACATCATTGTAAGCATGGCCTGAATAACTATAACTATCATAAGAATCATAACTGTCGTAACAATCTACATAGTATCCCGAATCACTTCTGCATAATCCTGCAGATACCAAACTAATTAAAGTAATCAAAAAAATTACAGAAAATAAAAATAAATTTTTTTTCATTGTGTGCCTCCGATATTTTTCGGCGTGCGCCTTCGTGCTTCACTAACGACGACCACCCTGCCATGAACATTCGAGAGCGCAAGACGAACACCACCCGAGTCCAAGCCACAATCACCGCTCACAAAAAGCCTCGACAACCCATCTT
>Ga0209541_10002129_pt1 | contig 38072 bp, 36 predicted proteins | sample RifCSPlowO2_01_FD_184027 | JGI IMG/M metagenome (GOLD analysis project Ga0209541, IMG submission 184027) | Groundwater microbial communities from Rifle, Colorado - Rifle CSP2_plank lowO2_0.1 (SPAdes) (version 2) | ecosystem: Environmental > Aquatic > Deep subsurface > Groundwater | place...
TGATGATTCATAGATGTTACTAAAGCCACCCTGCCGGGTGGCTTTAGTATACGGCGTCGCCTTCAAACGTACACCCCAGCTAAAGCTGGGGGTTTAATCCTGTAATCAAAACCCCCTCCATACGGAGGGGGTTTTGAAAAGCGGGATACGGGAATCGAACCCGTGCCACAACCTTGGGAAGGTCGCGTACTACCACTATACGAATCCCGCGAGCATTACTTCACGAACGTATAGATTCTATAACTTTTCTGCTGTCTTTCCAAGTACTCTTCAAAATCCGGGCCGCGGATAAATATATGCTGCAACTGGATTTTTTCTTCTCCTGCCTCATCCTTATTGGTAACCATAAGAATGTGGTATCCATCAGGAGAAACTATAACATCGCTGGTGCTGCTCGCGGTGAGGTCAAAAGCGCGCTTTAGCCAGGGATTAACCTCGGTACGCGTAAAAAACCCTAAATCACCGCCGTTGTATTTACTGCTTTCGTCTTCGCTGTAAAATCTCGCCGCTTCCACGAAGGACATCCCCTCGTTGAGCAGGGTCTTGATTTTCCTGGCTCGCTCATACCCTTTATCACCCGAGGCCTGACTGTTGATTTCTAATTTCAAAATTTTCTCTTGCAAATCGGGCCGGACGATCAAAACTTTGAACCGCTCCTCACTGATGTGAAAAACTTCCACAATCTCTTTGCCAACATCCCCTGTGAAATTGCTTTTCAAATGCGTGTAATATTCTTCCAGCTCTGCTGAAAGGATGCCAATATTTCGTTTTTCCAAAAGATCAGAAATAATCTCCTGTCTAATGAGCGCTTCCAATATTTGCTGCTGATTGCCGGTAGCGGACATGATCAGCGATTGATGCATGACAGCCTGCTCGTGCAGCCATAGTCTATCATCAACCTCATCAAGAAAAACAACCCGTCCATTCACGAGCGCCGCAGGCAGGAACGGAAAAATATCGTTGAATGTCGCCGTAATTTTATTGTTTACGCCAAAACCGTAAATCGCGAGGCTAAAAATCGCGACTACTACGACGGCTGCTGTCAATATGATTAACAGGATTCTTCGGTTCATCTTGCTCCAAAAAAATAATCCCACCATTTTTGATAATTCGCCCGATTATCAGCGTTTGCTCCGGCAGTTTCGGAAGGTTTCGCCGATTGCGACTGTGGCAACGCTACGGCGAATTCTCCCTCCTTTTGCAATCCCAAAAGCGAGCGAGCCTGCCTTTCTTTGTATTCCGTAGTTTTGTAATAGCTGATCAGCTCCAGGATCTCTTTGTTACGGCCTTCTGCTGCCGCGATTTCATCTTCTAGCCCGGCAATAACCTGGTCAATCTGCCTCTTCTTATATGTTTCCTTTGCCAAATAGAAAATGATCGCCATGAGAAGCAGTATCCCCACTACGATCCCGAGCCTGGATTTTAGCAATCGGTAAAACATATGATAAGATTATTTCGTGAGATCTTACAATTAGATATCTAACGGGTGAATAAAAAACTCATCAGAACAATCACGATTATTGTGGCAACTATTACCGTCGCGGCAATGCTGCTGTTGTCTGTGCTGCCACTGCTCTACTGATCAGCGCTTCATTAACGAAATAAACGCTTCTTGCGGAATCTCCACCCGCCCTGATGCCTTGAGGCGGGCTTTTCCTTTTTTCTGTTTCTTGAGGACCTTCTGCTTTCGAGTAACGTCGCCGCCGTAGAGCCCCGCGGTAACGTCCTTGCGCATGGCAGGAATCGTTTCTCTCGCGACTATTTTGCCGCCAATAGCGGCCTGCAGCGCGACCGGGAACTGTTGTTTGGGAATGAGTGTTTTGAGCTTCTCCACGATCCTGCGTCCTTCACTCTCAGCAATGCTGCGGTGGACGATGAGCGCGAGCGCGTCCACCCGGTCCTCAGCCACCAAAACATCAAGCTTCACGAGATCGCCCGCGCGATATTCCAAAAAATCATAATTCATCGAAGCATACCCAGAGGAAATGCTTTTTAATTTATCGTAAAAATCACTGACAATGTTAGCAAGTGGAATCTCAAAATGCAGATTGAGGCGCCCTGGACCAAGATAGGTCGTATCTTTGTAGATTCCGCGTCGTCCCGTGACGAGCGACATTACGCCGCCCAGATATTTCTCGGGTGTGATAATGTCGAGGGTTACCCATGGCTCAAGGAGCGCTTCTACGTGCGCGGGGTCAGGAAGCTGCGAGGGGTTATAAACAGTAGTTTCTTCGTGGTCTCGTTTGTGCACCACGTAGGCGACAGATGGCGCGGTTAGAACGAGATCAAGGTTAAACTCTCGCGTTAGCCGTTCGCGGATGATATCCATATGCAGTAATCCTAAAAATCCAGTTCGAAAGCCAAACCCCAGCGAAGGGATACTCTCTGGTTCAAAACTCAATGACGCGTCATTGAGTTTCAGCTTATCCATGGCATCACGGAGCGTTGGATAATCATCGCCAGACTCGGGAAAAATCGAGGCAAACACCATCGGCTTGATATCTTTATAACCTGGCAACGGCTCGAGCGATGGCCTCGCTGTTGATGTAATAGTATCACCAACGCGTGCTTTGCTGACCTCGCGAAGGCCGGTGACAATGTAGCCGACCTCGCCGGTTTCGAGACGCAGGTCCTTCTTGAACTGCGGCGTAAAATATCCAACCTCGATCGAGCTGGCCTGCGTGCTCGTGTTGATAAATTTAATGCCTTCATTGGTACCGATGCCGCCACTGACTATGCGGACATACGCAATTACACCCTGATGCTTGTCGTATTTGGAATCAAAAATCAGGGCCTGGAGCGGAGCATCAGCTTGGCCTTTTGGTGCTGGTACTCTTGCGATTACTGCTTCAATGATCTTGTCTACGTTTTCGCCAGTTTTTCCGGAAGCAAAAATAATCTCATCGTCAGCAAAACCAAACGCGTCTTTGACCTGTATCGCAATCTCTTCTGGCGACGCGTTGGGCAGGTCTATCTTATTGATGACGGGAATAAGCACCAGATCATGCTCCATCGCGAGCTTTACATTCGCCAGTGTCTGCGCCTGGATGCCCTGGGTTGCGTCCACTACGAGAATCGCGCCTTCGCAGGCAGCCAGAGATCTCGAGACCTCGTAGGCAAAATCCACGTGCCCTGGGGTATCAATGAGATTCAACTCATAGCCATTGTAATCCATGCGCACTGGCTGCAGCTTGATGGTGATCCCCCGCTCTCGCTCCAGATCCATCTGATCGAGCAGCTGTTCTTTCATCTTGCGCTTCTCTACTGTTCCGGTTACCTCTAAAAACCGATCCGCAAGGGTCGATTTGCCGTGGTCTATATGCGCGATTATGCAAAAATTTCGAATTTTACTTTGATCCATGAGGAATTAATTATAACAGAAAAGGCCCGGATTCGCATTTGTCATTCTTTGACAAAAAACGAACCCTGGGCCTTTCAAAGTGCTAGAGGCTAGGCCTCATCGCACCAGTTACGAGCATTTTGAAACATTCGCAGCCATGGACTGGCCACCAACTCATTCCATTCCTTTGGCATCCACGGCCACTGCCATTTAAGGAACGTGCGCTCCGGATGCGGCATCATGGCCAAATGCCGTCCATCCAGGGAACAAATGGCAGCGATTCCACGAGGACTGGTTGCTGGATTGTAGGGATAGTATTCAGTCACTTCCCCGTTGCAATCCACATACCGCAGTGGGGCGAGGTTATTGTTCTCGATCCACTGCAGCATCTCCCGAGAAACAACAGGCCTGCCTTCTCCGTGAGCAACCCAGATACCGAGAGCCGATCTTTCCATTCCGTGAAAATATACTTCTGAAGCAGGGCTTGGAAAAACTCTCACCGTGGAAAATCTCGACTCGAAGCGTCCGGAGAGGTTCTCGCCAAAGGCTATCGGCTCATCCCCGTCCGGATACTCATAACCCGTGGTCGGCCAGCCCATGATTGCCGAAGCTTGACATCCATTGCAAACACCAAGACTAGCCGTCCCTTTCCGCGCCATGAACTCGGAGAACTCATCCATTATTCTCGGATTGAAACGGATGACAGCAGCCTGCCCGCGGCCTGCGCCGAACTCGTCCCGAAACGAAAAACCTCCGACCGCGATCACCATTTGGAAATCCTTGAGGGAAAATCCTTTGGCGAGGTCGTCCATATTTACATCCCAGGAGTCGAACCCTGCCATCTTCGTCACCGCCGCCATTTCCCGATCAGAGTTGTTCCCTTCTTCGCGAAGAATCGCGACGCGGGGCTTCACAGATGAACCGAGAATCGCCGGCGCAGTCAGGCTTGGTTTGAAGGATAACTGGTATGGAGGAGCCCTGGTAACAAAATCCACGACTTCCTCTTGCCTGACCAGACGCGGATCGGCTTGGAGCTTTTCCAATTCAGTGCTGGTACTGTTCCAAATGTGGCGCAGCTTGATCATCGCTTCCGATAGGACAATATCACCGTTGTATCTGATGACAATATCGCCATCGTTTTCGCTGACCTTGCCAAGCAGCACACCAGTTAATCCAAATTTCTCTAGAACTGAAATCACAGCAGCGGCGTCCGGTGTCTCAAATACATAACCCGGTGATTCGCTGAACAATCTCCGAATGGCAGAATGACGGCCGCTGAAATCAACATTGATCCCGACGTTACCGCCAAAAGCCATTTCCAGAAGAGTGGTGACAAGTCCGCCGTCGCTGACATCATGACACGCTGTTATCAGTTTATGCGCGAGTAGTTCAATCTCAACACGCATACCCTTGACCAGCGCCTTGGCTTCAATATCCGGACAGTCATTACCAACCTGCTTGTATACTTGAGCCAAAGCTGATCCGCCCAAACGAGCCTGCCCGTCCGAAAGATCCACGTATACCAAAAAGTTACCTGTTTGTTTGAGATCGCAAGTAACCTTACGCGTTATATCCTTCATCGGCGCACTGGCGGTAATGACGAGCGTTCCCGGGGCTTTTGAAGTGCTGACTGCTCCGTTCGGCGCTATCGCTGACCCTGCCATGGATAGACTATCCTTGCCTCCATGGATTGCGCTTTCAACCTCAATGACAAAGTCTCGCAAAGCGAGAGCGGTTTCGTACAAGCGCGCGCCTTCGCCAGGGTGCCTCGGTGCCCACATCCAGTTAGCTGAGAGCTTGATGTCGGAAGCGTCGGTGATTAGGGCTCCGCCCATATTCAGCAGCGCTTCTGCAACAGTTAACCTTGCCATCGCCTTGTGATCAACGAGTCCTTTTACCGGCTGTTCTGCCATACTGAGCGCGACACCGGTTAAATCAAAGTAGCTGTTGGCCATCACCGCGTAGTCTGACAGCGGCAAATGGTTAGGTCCTACGCATTGCTGCTGGGCAACAAGGCCAGTCACGCTGCGATCGACCTTGTTGGTAAGGAATTTCTTTGAACCGACCGAAACGAGCCGTAGAACCCTGTCCAGAGCCTGCATGAGCGTGAGGTCAGCGGGAAGCTCAAGCGGAGTCCTTTGCAACGACTCAGTATTCCATTCGAAAACTTTCCGAGGCAAATTGCCGAGGATTTTTTCCAACGGAAGATTTATCGGCTCGGTGTTGTCAACCGCGTCGTGCAGAACCAACCAGCCATCACCGGTGATTTCACCGACTATTGCATATGGGCAATTCTCCCGATCGCAGATCTTGGCGAACCGTTCGAAGTTTTCTGGACGAATGAGAAATGCGTCACGTTCCTGATCTTCGTTAACCCAAATCTCTTCAGTAGACAGAGTCGGGTCAGCTACAGGTATAGAACGCAAGCGCAATCTCGCGCCCGCCGGCGAACACAGCTCAGTCAAGGACACATCTTCTCCGCCCCCGCCGAGATCGTTGCAGTTTTCGATCGGATTCTCGTCGCCCAGTTCCACGCAAGCCCGCACAACACGACAGCCGCGTTGACCCATTTCTGGATCCCCGCGCTGTACTGAGTTCCAATCCAAATCTGCGCTTCTCTGGCCTGCGTCAAATGAACTTCCAGAGGCCCCGCCAACACCGATCCGATGTGCGGGCGTCCCGATTTGCACGACCAGCATTCCAGCTGCCGGTGAATTCTTTTTCAGATGGTTGTCATCCACAAATCCTGCCGCAGCCGCCAACATGATCGGTTTTAGATAGCTTCGATAGCCCTCGGGCAAAGACATACCAAAAGTCCTGGCGGAGCCAAAAACAACGGGACTTCCGACGCAGTTTCCATAGAATGATCCGCCGTCGCTTGCCTGAATGAGGATGTTGAGCGGGGATTCTCCGTGCCCCGAATGTTTCCAGCCGTCATCTTCCCAAGGCAAAACATAACCCGGGATATTGAGATTGCCGACGCTGTACATCGCACCCAGCACGCCCATGAGTCCGCCGCGTCCGATGGTAAAAAGATCCCGCAAAATACCGCCGACCCCTGTTGAAGCACCTTGAAAGGGTTCGATAAAAGTCGGGTGATTGTGCGTTTCGACTTTGATCGAGTTGTGAATGATTCTGATTTTTACCACATAACGTGAAGGCTGTCCCGGATGCTCAGGCTGTAATACCGACACTTGTCCGCCACGAATCGCAGAGGCGTTGTCAGAAAATGCTACGACCGAATTACCAGGATTGCGCTTCCATGTTTCTTTGACGAGCTCCATGCAGCTGTAGGGTAGCCTAATGCCGTCTCGGATGTAGATGCCTCCGAACTGGCGATGCCGGGAGTGGTCCGAGTTGCATGTCGTGAGCCCGACAATTTCGACAGAAGTAGGCTTTCGGCCGAGTCCAAAAAATAACTCGCAATAGAAATCCAAATCCTGCGTATCCATTCCCAGTTTGCGCTCAATATTGAATGTTTCCAGTGCTTCGCGACCTTTTTCAAGAAGCGGAATGATGGTAACCGATTGCGGTTTAACATCTGACGCAAAACTCGTCAGATCACGAGAGTACGGCATTTCCGTCATCCGGTCATATAGCGATTCAAGAAACTCATTGCCTTGTTCTTCGGATAGCGGAATTGGAAATCCATAACTTGTTGACCGTTCGATTCGAATAACCTTGTTGACCCCGCATTTTCGAAAAATGTCGATCGCTGTTGAGGAATGCGATGTCTCGAAATTCAGACGAGGGCCAACTTCGAGCCACGTCGGATAGTCATAGAACCAAGTCTGCTCGTCGAACCTGACAATCCATCTAATGATTTGAAGTTCGCGCCGATCAAGAGCCTCCGTAGTTTGAATGTAGTAATTGTTCTCAACCGCCAAGTCGTTTACGGTGAGGCCAAGTTTTGCGAGCTTTGCGGTCACCAGTGAAAGGTTTCTTACTGCAATCTGCGCAGCTTTACATACTCGTAACAACATATGTGCCTCCTTGGGCATGGAAAGATTTTTGAATTTTTAGTGCGTTTTGTTTTAGCCTTTTATAGTACGACAAATGAGTGCTTTCGACAAACAAATCGCCCGGAAGTCACGTATTTTTGTGACTTCCGGACGATGGACTGTGAAACTACTCTCCAGAGACTTCGTTCCAGGCTTTTTGATCGAGCTTGTGCGCCTTGACGATCTGCCGCCGCGCCTTCGCGAGTTTCCTCATTTCCGAAGCGTTGGCCCCTTTGGCACGAAGCGCTGCTCTGACACTTCGACTTATCTTCTTACGTGCGGCCGCACTAAGTTTTGTCCCTTTTTTCGGCATTGATGTTCCCCCTTTTATGAAATCGATTTTGCACAAAATGTCAACTGTTAGAGCGCGAACAAAAAGAGCAGTATAACTGCTCTTGGGTTCTATGCGAGGGGAGAGGGTGCAGTATTTCCACGCATGCCACTGCTGGTATGTGTGGCTGTTCCTAACGCGATTCAACATGCGCCTTAGCCATCGCGTAGTTGTCTGTACCCTGTGGTGTATTCACCTACGTTGCTCGCCAGCAATCCTCCCTCATCGCATTCCTGCAATGTCCCGCTATTCCTCTTTGACTTTTTCTAAGCCAAACGTACCACATTCTGCAAAAGCATGGCAACCGTAACCGGGCCAACTCCTCCTGGGACGGGCGCGAGCAGTGAGGCTTTGCCCATGACGCTTTCCTGATCCGCGTCGCCAACAATCTCCCCCTCGTCAGAACCTGTCGTGCCAGCATCAATGATGATCGCGCCGTCCTTGATCATGCTGCCCGAGATCAACCCAGCCTTGCCAACGCCAGTGATGATGATATCTGCCTTGGTAACCAGCTCTGACAGGTTCTCGGTTTGGCTATTTGCCAGCTCAAATGCGATTTGTTTACTCAAAAGAATTGCCGCCAGTGGTTTGCCGATGAGGTCTCCGGATCCAACAATAAGGATGTTTTTTCCTTCGAGATGAACGTTGTAGTATTCCAATATTTTGATCACAGCAGCAGCCGCGGGCGGAACGAACAGCGCTTTGCCATCGATTAAACGCTTTTTATTCTCGCTTGTCAGACAATCAACATCAAGTCTCGGATCTACCGAATCTAAAACAAGATCACGATCAATGTGCTTTGGCAGCGGCAGCTGGACGATGATTCCTCGCACGTCCGACTCGGAATTGGCATTCTTGACCTGCGTAATCAAATCTTCCTGGGTGATCGTATTCGGGAAATTTCTAACATCGACGGCAACGCCTATCTCCTCTCCCCTTCTCTGTTTCATTTTCACATACGAGGCAGATGCGCGATTTTCACCAACAAAAATCACTACCAATTTTGGTTGGAATTTTTGCCCTGAGCGAAGTCGAAGGGCTAAAACTTTCAGGATATCATCCGCGATTTTTTTTCCATCAACAAACTGTGTCATGGGATCAATACTAGCATTTCCGCACAAATGAAAAAAGGATCCCGTACAAGTACCGAATCCTGATTTCATTGTGGAGGCTATCGTGATTGAAAACGAAATCTTCAGCTTTTTATCCGACTGTTCATCAGGTTGCCCCTCAAAACAGCTCCGGCATCAAAACTTGCGGTGTCCGATCTAGAGACCACAAGCAACGGCAGCTTTCCTACCGCCACTTTTGACTTCGATTTTCAAAGAGATATCCCCCACGAACTAATCTTACTTGCGGCTGCGATTAACGTCAATAAATAATATTTTTGGCTTATGTTAGCCAAAAATATTTTCAATTGTTAATAAACTGTCAATAAACTGTAGATTACCCGTTGATAAACGGTGGCCTCTCGCCACCTCTTACAGCTTAAGGTATACTCTAGCCAGGTATGCTACGCTACCCTATGTACGGGTCCTAACAACCTACCGGAGGATACACGATGAGGAAACTAGACAGATACGACCTTCTAGATGTAATCAGCGGCCGACTCAGGACCACGGATGGTATCGCCTCATTGTTTGATGAGGACGAATGCGCAATACGCGCGCTAGCATTAAAACTCAAGCAAGAGGGACTCACAGTGGTTAATGAAAAGAATGTGAGCCTGACTCGCAAAGGAAGGGGGCTACAAGACCAAAGGCTCATGACTGCCGCAGTGCAAGCGGAGCTCAATTCATTGCGGCTCCGATGCGCAGCTGCGATTCGCGAAGCTGCGCCAACAATGCCTGCCAAGCGAATGAGCGAATGCACCGAGAGTATTCTCGAAGCTGCTCTCGTTTATGCCCGGGATCCTTTGATCTATGATCTCCGGCGCGCCGTCAGGACAAGGCTTTCCAACGCGAACATAAAAAGCGCTGACCTCAAACGCGTCGCCGATCACATAGCGGATCAAATCGGCGGCGTGTGCCATGCTCGGCGGCACAGAATCGTGTCCACCGTAGCTGGGTAAATGAAACTCACTAATAACAGGGCATCCACCGTAGTGGATGCCCTGTTCTCATTTTTGGTATCTGTTTTTCGCCCACCAATCGAGTATTTCTCTAACTACGGGAGCGGTATTGATGCCTCCCTCTCCCCCGTCCTCAATGATCGCGGTGATCGCGATTTGCGGATCTTCGTATGGCGCGTACGCGGTAAACCAGGCGTGTGACCTGTTTCTGTTTCTTGCGTCAAACTGCGCGGTACCGGTTTTCGCCGCCGAGGTTATGGGAAGCCGCGAGAGTGTTATCGCGGTTCCGCCTGTGGCGGCCATGCGCATGCCTTCCTGGGCAATTTTTATATTTTCAGCAGAAGCCGGAAGCTCGCCCAGGAGATGCGGTTCGTTTCGTTTAACTACCCGCCCTTCACTTTCCACGCGGTCCACGATAAAAGGCCTCCAGATTTTACCGCCATTGGCGATGGTCGCTGTCCATGACAAAACGTGCAATGGCGAAGCCAGAAGATCACCTTGGCCGATCGCGGCGTGATACGTATCTCCGAGATACCATTTGCCGGAAAACTCGTCACCTTCAAAATAATTTTGCTTCCACTCTGGATCTGGCACAAGTCCGGCCTGCTCCCCCGGGAGGTCTATGCCGAGCTTCTCGCCAATCTTAAACTCGCGGTACCAGCGCGCCAGCTTGTTTATGCCCATTCCTTCAATATTTGCCGGACCAAACCCTCCGCTCACGATATAGTAAAAAATGTCAGACGAGAGAGCGATTGCTTTGCGCACGTCCAAAAGCCCTAAGGCTTTGCGGCCATACCCGATAAAAATCGAATCTGGGCCACCATAAATGTTTTCAATTACTATCGCTCCTTCGTCTCTGATGATCGTATTCTGAGTAATGATTTGTTCTTCGAGAGCGGCTATCGAAACCATAGGCTTTACAGTTGACCCAGGCGGATAGATGCCGCCGATCGCGCGGTTAAACAATGGCTGGTCTTCATCCTCAGCAAGAGCGGCGTAATCGCTTGAAGAAATTCCTTCCGCAAAAACATTGTTATCAAATCCAGGCAGACTTATATAAGACAAAATGCGTCCGCTTCTTGGATCCATGGCGATCACCGCTGCCTTGCTTCGGTTTAAGGCGCGTAGCCGCTTTGCCATCAGCTCGTACGCTTTGTCCTGCAGCTGTGCGTCTATGTTGAGGATGATGTTGTCGCCTGGGACAGCTTTCTTTTCTCCAAAAATCCTTTTTACGATACCCCTGGCGTCGACCTCAACCTGGCGCTCGCCAAACTGGCCGCGAAGGTCGTTTTCATACATGAACTCGAGGCCGGTTTTTCCTATCGAGTCATTGAACAAATATCCCAGGTCTCGTTTTTCTTTATATTCGTCAGGGTTTAGCTTGCCGACATATCCCAGGAGATGAGCAAGCGCAGCCGGAGTTCTATTGTAATCGCGAATTGGGGTATTCACGATGCGAAACCCCGGCAGTTCGCCCTCGCGCTCCTGGAAGATCAAAGCTTGCTCTCTTTGAATATTCTGCTTGACGAGCACTGATTGAAAAACCTGCCCTTCCCCATTAGCGATAATTTTGGTGATTTCGTCGCTGGGCATTTGCAGAATCTGCGATGCCCCGGCAATTACTTTTTGCCGCTGAGCGTCATCTTTTGGCAAATCAAGAGGAATGGCGACGATTTCAAAACTTGGTTTGTTAGACGCCAAAATCTCTCCCCTGCTGTCAAAAGCCGTTCCGCGCGGAGCTGGAACATATTCGATCCGCAGCCTGTTTCCTTCCGCAATGGCTCTATAATCATCGTACTTGCTCACAGTCAGATAATAAAGCCTGCCGACAAGAAAAACAAAAAGAGTGATTGTCAGCAAGGTGATCGATTTCGGGTAAGGGCGGCCCGTGCTCGCCCGCTCCAGTCTCGCTACTGCGTCGCCGTCCATGAAGCTTTCTTCAAAATCAAGACGATCCTCGCCAGGATTGACGAGAATACCAGAATCTTCAAGCGAGTCGTTCAGATCAAATGGATGCCTTCTACTCATTGAAAAATATTCTAAATAACCGGTTTATTGGCAAAAAGCAAACCATATTGACAACTATGCGCCATAAAATACCCCAGGAATAAAATTCTGAAAACGGTGGCGGTACCACTAGCCCCAAGCCAGCAATGATAAGATTGAATATCCAAGCCCAGAGCGGGAGCAGAATAGCCTGCGCGGAAATCAACGCAATAGCCGTGCCAAAAGAGATGTCCTGAGACGTTATGTTTCGGGTCATAAAATACGTAATCGCAGCCGCGAGCAGGGTTGAGGAAATAAAAGTTCCGAAATACAAACCGGAAAAAAGTTCACCTAAAAAACCAATCAGGAAGCTCAGCCATACTACTTCTTTTAGATCCCGTGAAATCGCGGCTGCGGTAATAAACAGGATCAGCAGCTGAGGAATAAAATATGATCTGGGAAAAACTTGCTGGAATGCGCTCTCCAGCCAAAAGAGCACAAAGGCATAAATAAATAAATAAAAATACTTCTTCATCCCGCACCGCTTTCTGTTAATAAAATTGCCATGTTCGTTTTTTAAGCAAATTAGACGATCGGACTTTTAGAGAAATAAGGAGGAAAAGCGGTGCGGGATTCACTGGCTCTTTATCACAAATACTGCCTGCATTGTGCGAAAATCCGTAGCCGGAATAACACTAGCGGATTTAAATAGTTCACTCGAGCCGCCACGAATCTCCGCGATTTTTCCTACGAACAGATTGCCGGCAAATTTGCCCCCCAAACCCGAAGTAATGACATTGTCACCTGCCTTGAGCACCTCGCTTCTCGAGACCTGGTCAAAAAGCAAGCCCAGCCCATGCTCGCCTTTCATGATGCCGGCAGCGCTGCCGTCAGCGGTGCGCACGTTTACTACCATATTGGAAGAAGTAATCAGCTCCATTTGGCTGGTCCGGCTCGACACGTCAGTAAGTATGCCGACGAGAATCCCGCCAGCAGCAATGACATTGTCTCCTGTCTTCAGCCCGTGTTCGCCGCCGCGGTTCAGCACGGCCTTCTGATCGAAATTCAAATAATCATAGCTGATAACCTCCGCGGCAACGAGATCAAAATTGCTTTTGGAAAGAAAACCGAGAGCCTCGCGCAAAACTTTGTTCTCTTGGGAAGTTTTTTCAGTTTGAGCCAGCTCGGCAGTCAAAGCCTCGATTTGTTTCGTCAAGATTTCATTTTGCCCGACCAGCTCGCGGACAGAAAAAAACGCCTTTCCAAAATCGCGGACTCGTTCCAGAATAAACACCGCTGGTTCATTCAAAACCCCGATGCTTAGCCGGCCGCCGTCAATGAGGGACGAGAGCAGTCCCAAGCCATTCAGAAACATCAGCACAATCAAAAGCGCCACGGCGACGGAAATTTGCGTAAGGTTATGCGGCATTAGGATTGCTTATTACCTTATCTTGGAACTTGCTCAAATTCAGTTAAGACCAAAACCTCTTTAAGGGATTCAAGATCTTCGAGCACTATGCCAGCCCCGCGCACCACAGCTGTCAGCGGATCATCGGTGATATGAACCGGAATCTGGGTCTCTCTGTGTATCAGCTCATCGATTCCCCTAAGAAGCGCGCCACCGCCAGCCAGGATAATTCCTCTCTGCATAATATCCGCGACGAGTTCGGGCGGGGTTTCTTCAATAGTCTGTCTGATGGAATTGACAATGGTCCTTATAGACCGTGACAACGCTATGCGAATCTGCTCGTCATTGACTCCAACCTCTTTGGGAAGGCCGGTGACGAGGTCGCGACCGCGCATTTTCGTCTCTAAGCGGTCTTTGAGAGGAAAAGCAGAACCAATTTTGATTTTTACATCTTCGGCGGTGCGTTCGCCGAGCATCAGGTTGAACTCATCCCTGGCAAACTGGATAATATTTTCATTCATTTCATCGCCGGCGATGCGAATGCTTTTGGAAACCACAATACCGCCAAGAGAAATTACAGCAATTTCAGCTGTCCCGCCGCCGATGTCGACAATCATGGAACCTGACGGATCCTGGACCGGAAGGCGAGAGCCGATTGCGGCGGCCATTGGTTCTTCGATGAGAAAGGCCATGCGCGCGCCCGCGTTAAGCGTGGCATCCTGCACAGCGCGCTTTTCCACCTCAGTCACACCTGAGGGAATACCAATCACTACTCTCGGCCTCGCTAAAAAATTGAACATCTGCTGATGCACCTTGTCAATAAAATAACGGAGCATCTGCTCTGTAACCTCAAAATCGGAGATAACGCCGTCAACGAGCGGGCGGGTGGCGACAATGTGACCGGGGGTACGCCCAACCATGCGCTTGGCTTCATTGCCGATCGCCAGGATCTGCTTGGTTTTGGTATTGAGCGCCACAACAGACGGCTCGTTTATCATGATCCCCTTCCCGCGCACATACACCAAGGTATTGGCTGTCCCCAGGTCAATACCAATATCTTTTGAAAATTTTCCGAATACTTTATCGCTGATAGACATAAAAAAACCTAAAAACTAATTTTGACCGTTTTGGTTTTTGTTTTTAGGTTACTTTTTGAGCGTTTTGACTAGCTCTTGTGTGCTGACGAGTTTGGTTTTGTCTGTGTTTCGCTTCTTGAGCTCGATCTTGCCATCGGTCTTTTTGGAGACTACAGCGCGCCAGGGGATGCCAATCAAATCACTGTCCGCAAATTTCTCGCCGGCACTCGCCTGCCTGTCATCATAGAGTACCTCGATTCCTGAATCGAGTAAAGTTTTATAAACCTTTTCAGACTCTTTTCCAACTGCTTGGTCGTCTTTTCCGGTTAGTCCCAGCAAATGCACCTGGAACGGCGCCACGCTTTCCGGCCAGACAATGCCTTTTTCATCGCTGCGCACCTCAACAATGGTCGCCATAACTCTTCCCGGCCCAATGCCATAACTGCCCATAACTACCGGATGCCTTTTACCTTGCTCGTCAGTGTAGAGCAGCCCCAGCGGCTCTGAAAATCTTGTCCCAAGCTTAAAAATATTCCCAACCTCTATGGCTTTGGCCTCTTCTAGATCTTTTTTATTCAATCCCAGTTCTTCTAAAATATCGTCCTCGTAAACCTCCTTGTTAACAGCGATTTTCTTCTTGCGATCCAAATAAACAACATCCTCCCCTGCCTTGCAGACAGTTTGGAATTCGTCGCTAAATTTACTAAATACGCCTCCTGAGGCAAATGTCCGATAAGTCACATCGCCGATCCCTGCCCGGCGGAACACATTCAAGTATGCCTCCGCTGCTTTCTCATAAAAAGCCTCTAATTCTTCCGGTGTTTTTGTAAACGAATACAGATCTTTCATTACAAACTCGCGGACCCTGAGCAAGCCGGATTTTGCACGCAATTCATTGCGGAATTTGGTCTGGAACTGATAGACATAAGCTGGCAAATCTTTGTGAGATGATATGTAGTGACTCATCAGTTCTGTGAGCGGTTCTTCGTGAGTGTAGCCCAAGCCCAAATCTGCGTTATTTTTCAGTTTCGTTTTAAACCAAATGTCAACCTTTTCATCATTCCAGCGGTCAGTCTTTTTCCAGATTTCCGGATCCTGGAGAGAGTTAAGGGTTACTTCCTGACCACCGATGGCGTTCATTTCTTCACGAATGATTTGAATAATCTTCTGCAACACTCGCAGTCCCAGCGGCAAAAAGCTGTAAACCCCGGCCATATTTTTATAAACAAAACCGCCGCGCTCGAGCAGCTGTGCGTTTATGCTTTGATCTTCCTTGGCAACGTTCTTTAAAGTTTTGCTAAATAGCTGCGACTGTCTCATGGCTATAATATTCGATCAAATAACCTGCGAAATTCGTCAGAATAGCGTCCGAAATCGCGGAAGCTTACCGCGACCATGAGCAGCATCAGTAGCAAAAACCCGACAATATTCGCGGTTTGCTCTATTTTCACGCTTTTGACGCCGCGGATTTTTTCGATGAGCAGAAACAAAACTCGCCCGCCATCGAGCGCTGGAAAAGGAAACGCGTTGATGATGCCAAGGTTGATTGACAGCACCGCGGTAAACTGCACGAGATAGACAATACCCAAGGCTAGAAAATCCTTGGTCAGAACCGCGATGCCGACCGGTCCCGCCAGACCCTCAGCAAGCTTGCCGGATGAGAACAGCTTGCCGATAAGCTGGCCAAACGCGCCAAAAACGCCAGTAGTTTTGTAGTAAAAAGAAACAAAAGACATTTTGAGAGCGTCAAAAATAGGATATTTCGCGACAGCGATCATGGCCGGCGCAAAGCCGACTGGTCCTGAACCTTCAGGCGGATTGGCTCGCGGCGTCGCGCTTCGCTCCAGCGTTTCTGTGCCGCGCTGCAGCTCATAGATTACCGGGTTTTCAGCGCGAGATTTAGTATATGCGATCAGCTCATCTATATTGGTAAATTTTTTATCATCGACAGACAAGATCAGATCGCCGTGTTTGAACCCGGCGATTTCCGCTGGCGAGTTCGGCTCAACAGCAATGATCGTGAGTTTTTCCTGGGAGAGACGCGCATTGCCAAGATGTGTTCCTTCGCCTATTTCTATAGGGGTACCGACAAGACAAAACCCTAGAAACAATAAAAACCAACCCAAGACAAAATTCATCAGCACGCCGGCCAAGAGCACGAACAGACGATGTCCGAAACTTCCATTGGCAAACGACCGCGGATCATCAGAAACCCCTTCTTCACCAGTAATTTTTACGAAACCGCCCAGGGGAATGAGGTTTATAGAATAAAGCGTCTCCCCTCTTCGCACGCCAAAAAGGCGCGGCGGAAAACCAAACCCGAACTCTTCAACCTTCATGCCTGCCCGGCGGGCTGCCAAAAAATGCCCAAGCTCGTGCACAAACACAAGGATGCCTAATATGAAAATAAACGCGATAATAGTTAAAATAATGCTCATATGGTCATCATATCCTTTTCTTTGCTTTCCGCGATCTCTTTTATTTTAGCATTGAACTCATCAACCATTTTTTGCAAAGCGTCCTGAAGGCGAAACTTTTCGTCTTCGGAAATCTGATTGCTCTCCTGCTGTTTTTTAAGCTCTTTCAATATATCCTCTCGGATACCGCGGATGCGAATTTTTGCTTCTTCCGCTTCTTTGCCCACGATTTTGAGGAGCTCCCGCCTGCGCTCTTCGGTAAGCTGCGGAATAGTTATGCGTAGCTTGTCGCCCTCGTTGGTCGGGTTGAGCCCCAGGCCGGCGTCTCTGATGGCTTTTTCTGCCGGAGCCAAGGCATTTTTGTCCCAAGTCTGGACCACGAGCTGCCGCGGTTCCGGAACAGTGATGTTCGCGAGCTGTTTTACCGGTGTTGGCGTTCCGTAATAATCAACGCGCACATCCTCAATCATGGCTGGGTTGGCCCGACCAGTGCGCAGCTTCGACAGCTCCGCCATCAACTGATCAAGAACTTTTTCGAAATCAGGTTTTTTTTGCGTAATATTCATAGTTATCTTAATCCTGTGTAAATTCTGTTTGGTTCAAACGGGTCAATGACAATCGAGGATATGGTACGGTTGGTCGGCAACTGAATCGTTCGCCAGTTCGCTCCGTTGTCATCGCTGCGGTAAACTGTGGATTTGATGCCCGCAAAAATTTGTGACTTTCTTGATGGATTCACATCAACGGCCGTAACATTGGTTACCTCAGGAGACGCGGGCAAAGGCAGTTTACTCCAATTCTGGCCGCTGTCAGTGGAACGATAAAGGCCTTCGTTTGTCGCAAGGTACAGCGTCTGCTCCGACGCAGGGTCCACATATAGATCATTAAAGGAATTTGCAGCCTCGTCAAAATCGACATCAGTCCAGGTCCTGCCCCCGTCAACGGAACGATGCAAACCAGACTGCAAATTTAAACTATATACTACATTCCTGGTCGCCGCCAAATCCACCACCCGGTCGTCAAAATCGGCCATCAAGGAATTCCAGGTATCGCCCCTATCAACACTCTTCAAAATCGTTCCAGTGGATAGCCCGGCATACATAGTTTCTGAATCACTGCGATCAAAAGCCAGGACCGTCACGGAAATTTTGCCGGTCGGCTCATTGTAGACCTGCAGCCAGGTAGCGCCGCGATCCGGACTCTTGTATATCGTGGCAAGGCGTCGCTTCGAACCGGCAGCAAATATTTCCCGATCATTAAACGGATTTATAAACGCGTCATATGCGGTAAAATCCGGCAGCAGACGCAGCCAGGTAGCGCCGTGATCATCCGATCCCAAAAGGCCTTGGTTGGCGCTTGCTGCGATAATATTTTGCGGCTTGCTGCCCTCCACAAACAAACGCCAGACTGACGCGCCGCTGAGATTGACCTCGCCTTTTGGCTTGCCGGCTTGCCAGCTGTCGCCGCTGTCAACGCTGAAAAACACTCCTTGGATACCGCTGCTGTCGGAGCCTCCCAGAAGCAGATCGCAGGCCTGCGCCGTAAAAATTATCGGCAGAAAAGTTAAAATGAATTTAACGCGTCTCACAAAAATAAATTATCCATAGCGAGCTTAATGTTTACATTGCTCTCCAAATCAGATAATGCCTGGTACAGTTTTTTTCCCAGATCTTTCGGGGCAAGGCTGTCAGCAAAGCGTTTGAGACTATAGTTCAAAAAAAATCTTACCTCCGGTGTCTCCTGGGAAGCAATTTTTTCCGCGATCTTCAGGCGCTCCACCAGGCTTTTTGAGATCAATAGTTCATAATTCTGCTGGCTGTTTTCTACCAGCTCCAAAAAAAAATCGTCAATCGCGAGACGGAGGGCAAAACCAACCCGGCCGCCGGCCAGCTTCACAATTTTTTCTGTTTTTTCCTGACTGGTACCTGTCGGCGCTAAAGCAACTTTCACGTCATCGTCAGTGCCGCGACTGAACATGATTTTTTGTACTCGCGAGGCAATCGTCGAAAGCAGGCTATAAAAATTGGAGGTAGTCAAAAAAATCACGCTGTGGGCTGGTGGCTCCTCCAGCGTTTTAAGCAGGCTCGAGGATGCTTCCTCGGTCAGGAGGTCAGCTTTTATCACTGCGACTTTGTGCTTGCCTGCGGGAGCAAGCGCCAATCTGGACTGTAGACTCCGCGCTTCTTCCGCCGTGATCAGCTCATCCTGATCTATCACAAACACATCAAAAACCGGATCCGCTCCCAGCATGGATGCCAGCTCCAGAGCGAACGTGGTTTTCCCAATATTTTCTTCTCCGGCCAAAGCGTAAGCATGAGCCAGACTATTGTTTTGCATGCTTCGCAAAAATAGACGTTTTTGTTTCTCATGGCCGATGGTTTTCACAAAACTCATGTGGTTAATTATACCACATAAAGCCAAAGAGACAGAATCTGGAATTACCAAATTCTGTCTCTTCTGTATCTACTCCAACGGCAGTGGAACTTTGCACAGATTGTCCGGCGCTCGCATAAAGTGCGGTTCAGGTATGGGGGGATCGAAATGCGGCGAGTGGCTCGCGATTCTCACCGGCATAGAACCGATGGTTCCTGGTCCCATGCCCCGGCAATGCGTCGCGCAAACAAGTTTATTCAATTCGTTCTCGAAAAGCTGGTTCTTGGCGATCAAAAGCCAATGTTCAAAAGCTTCCGTCTCGTCATCAAACCGCCGAGTCAGGAGGGAACGGCCAACGCGCTTTGCGAGGAAATCGAGCGCGCTTTCCCTCACCTCCGGATTGTTTGCCCACTGCGACCAAATGAGGCCGCCGTTCATCCAGGGCTGTTGCTTCCCGCGAACAAAGACAAATCTATCACGATGAAATACTCCACCTTTCCCGCACCGGTGCGAGCTCCTGCGACCAATTCGCAAGACTACGAAATCGCCGGTCTTCAGGCCGCCAATCGTTATGTCAGCGGTGACAAAGTTTTCGATACCATACCAAGTCGGCCTGGTATTATTCACTATGTTCGTGAGACGCGCGGCATCAGGCCTATTGGCGAACACTTCCTGGATCGAACCGCCAATCCAATCGCCGTTTGCGGAGAACCGCCGGTAATCAACGTAACGCAAATCGACTTCTTCTATCACAGCATCCGGTTTCACTGCTGCTCTGATCATACACTCCTCCTCAGGAAAAATTGTAATTAATGCAAATAAGAAAGTACTGTAGCTCAATTTTTCACGCCAGTCAATAGTTGCTCCAGGGTCAGCAAAGCGGTTTGACGCCAGTTGAACCGGCGATTATTTTCAAAACCAAAACTGATGAGCTGCTCGCGGAGGTTATTGTCGCTGATAACCTTTGATATCGCCTGGCCAATTTCATGTGGACTGTCTGGATGAACAATCAGCGCTCCTTGCCCGGCAATTTCCGCGTTGCTTGCGGTATTTGAGGTTATGACCGGCGTGCCGCAGGCTTGCGCCTCAACAATAGGCAAACCAAACCCCTCGTAAAGCGTGGCAAAAAGTAAAGCAGACGCGCTGCAGTAAAGCGCGATTTTATCCTGCTCGGAAATATAATCCAGGAACCTTATCTTGGCTTTGAGCTCTGGCCTTTTTTCCAGATATGAGTCAACGTCGCGCGTATCAACCTTCCGGCCGGCGATCACAAAGGGAAAATTTGTGCCAGACATTTCATAACCTTCGATCTGCCGCAACAAATTTTTCTTCGGTTCGATCCTGCCCACATAGAGAAAAAATTGTTTGTATTTCAAACCAAACTCTGCTGCTGTTTTTTCTGAGACCTGCCGCTCCAAAGTATGGTATTTTGACTGATCAAACCCAAGATAGGTTACGGTAATTCGCTCAGCTGGCACTGAATAGTTTTGCATAATGCGATTCTTGGAAAAGTCAGAAACCGTAAAAATTTTTACCGCTTTTTTTACGGCTAGCTTCGCAGAAAATTGGTGATACCACAGAGAAGGCTTGTCATACAGCTCTGGGTAGTCTTTGAATCCCACATCGTGTAGCGTAGTATAGGTTTTCCCAGGATGCACAAGCGGGATGGTGTGCGCCGGGCAAAATAAAACATCGGGAGGAAGCGCCAGCATCTCCGCGGACAAGCGCAGCTGTCCCCAAAAAAAACGAAACGGCCACCTGAGAATGTGCACCTCGAAATTGTCCGGCAGGTTATTGGCAATGTCTGACTGAAGGGCGTCGCGCGTGTAGAGCCTGACTCTTATCCCTTCTTTGCCTCCCAGGATATGTTTGAATTCTTCCAGCAAATAAAAAGCATACCACTCGGTTCCCGTGCGGTTCTTGCGGTTTGCCTGGGAAGCGTCTATACCTAGAAGCATAGTATCATTATACGAATCGAGAGGCTAAAGCGGAAGCTTGGGTCTTCTGCTATTTTGTTGCGAGAATGCTGCGTTTGTATGACTCGAGGTTTTCGAGCGCCACGCCGGTCCCCTTGGCCACACATAGCTCTGGCTGGTCAGCCACGTAGCATGGTACGCCCGTGGCCTGCGCTACCAGCCGATCGAGGTTGCGAAGCAGAGCGCCGCCGCCCGTCAGAATCATGCCTTTATCGATCACGTCAGAGGCCAGCTCGGGCGGGGTTTCTTGTAGAACAGCTCTTACAGCCTGAACAATCTCACGCAGCGGTTCCTGGATCGCTTCCACGACCTCGTTGGTGCGAACTACGATAGTTTTCGGCAATCCCTGCACCAGATCGCGGCCGCGAATCTCCAGTTCCATTTCATCTTCGAGCGGCAGAGCTGAACCGATCTCCATTTTTATTTCTTCCGCTGTCCGGTCACCGACGGCGAGCCCGTGTTTTTTTCGAATGTATTCGGCGATCGCGTTATCCATTTTGTTGCCGGCCATCCGCACTGAGGTTGAGGTTACAATGCCGCCAAGCGACAAGACCGCAACATCAGTCGTGCCACCGCCGATGTCAATTACTAAATTCCCTGATGGCGTACTGATGTCAATCCCTGCGCCAATCGCGGCGGCGACGGTTTCTTTGATGACGTAAGCGGCTTTCGCACCCGCGCTTTGCGCGGCATCCACGACTGCGCGTTTCTCAGTGGAGGTTATCCCGCCGGGTACGGAAATCATGACCTCAGGCCGGAAAAACCAAACATTGCCAATCGCCTTGGTGATGAAATATTTAAGCATGGCTCTGGTCACTCGGTAATCAGCAATCACGCCATCCTTCATCGGCCGGTGCGCGATGATGGTTTCCGGCGTTCGGCCAAGCATTTCTTTGGCTTCCGATCCTACCGCCAAAACCGCGTTATCATCCACACCCATGGCCACCACTGTCGGCTCATTGATAACGATTCCTTTTTTCGGCACAAACACCAAGGTGTTGGCTGTCCCCAAATCTATACCTATCTTTTTAACAAAAAGTGACATAATTTAAAATTAAAAAATCAAATTTCATTATTCTGTGCGTTCTATTTTCGCGCCCAATTGATTCAATCTCTCATCGAGCCTCTCATATCCTCTGTCAATTATCTCTGCATTATAAATAATGCTCTGACCATCAGCAACCAGCGACGCAATCAATATGGAAGCGCCAGCTCGCAGGTCTGGCGTGCGAATCTCCGCCGCCTTCAGCTTTACAGGCCCTGTGATCCGGGCGCGGTGAACATCGTCAAAAACCACCTTGGCGCCCATCTCCACCAGGACGCGCAAATATCCTTGCCGGCCTTCATAAATCCAGTCATGGATCAGAGTTTCGCCTTCGGCCTGCGTGGCCAAAACCCCAAGCAGCGGCTGCTCATCAGTGAGGAGCTGCGGAAAAACCCCGGTAACAATTTTCGCTGCCCGATAAGGTTCATCTGATTTGAGAATCTGCAAACGGCCGCTGTCTTTGTTTTTGCCGCCCTGCAAGATGAATTTCACGCCCATACGATCAAACGCGGCGAGCGGCGCGTCCAGATTTTCAACATTTACATTATGAATCGTCACCTGTCCCCGGGTTACCGCTGCCGCCACCGCGAACGTAACAGTTTCTATCTCATCAGAACAGATTCGAAATCTCGCCCCGGTGAGGAAGCGCACGCCGGTGATACGCAGTGTCGGTGTTCCCACGCCGGAAATCTTCGCGCCCATCGCGATAAGAAAATCACATAGGTCCTGAACATGGGGTTCTGTCGCGGCCATCCGGATTTCTGTTACGCCCTGCGCAAGCACCGCGGCCATGATCAGATTTTCCGTGCCGGTGACCGACGAGATCGGCAGGCTGATCTTGGTTCCCTCAAGCTTGCCTTCAATCTCGATTAAATCGTTTTCTCTGATTGTGGCGCCAAGTTTTTTGAAGCCATCAAGGTGCACGTCAATCGGCCGCGAGCCGATCGCGTCCCCACCCGGTTTTTGCAAACCCACTCGTCCAAATCTCCCAAGAAGAGCCCCCGCAAGCAAAACCGAACCTCGCAGTTGACCAGCAAGCTCAGAGCTCACTTGTCTGCTCTCAGCCGCGGTAGCGTCGACTGTTACGACTCGGTTCGAAAAATCTACTTTTGCGCCGAGATATTTTAAAATCTCCAAAAAAACCCTGACATCGGAAATCTCAGGAACGTTCTCAATCTGGGACTGCCCCTTGCCAAGAAGCGTAGCCGCTAGAACCGCAAGCGCCGCGTTTTTTGACCCATTAACCGCGATCTCGCCTGAAAGAGCGCGTGCGCCAGCGACAATAAATTTGCTCATTTGATATTCATTAAGGCTAGGAAATTATATCATTTTCTGGTAAAATAAACATCAAATGACTCTCCGTAGAAGAATCATGCTCATTATCAGCGGAATCGCGGTATTTACCGCGCTTGGACCATTGATAGTGCTCATGGCGCATGGTTATCGTTACGATTTTGATGACGGCAATCTCGTTGTTACCGGAACGCTTGTTATAAAAACCGAACCCCGCGGCGCGACGGTAGAGCTTAACGATACCAAGCTCAACGATACTCCGGTGACCAAGCGGTTCCTTACTCCTGACAAATATGAGGTGGAAATAACAAAAAATGGCTATCGCACTTGGCGCAAGCGCGTGAATATCTACGAACGGCAGGTTACTTTCCTCCCAAGCCAAAATGAAAAGATCAGTCTTCTCCTGTCAGAGGCGCGCGCGCTCAAAACCGAAGACAATGTTGGCGACATCTTTGCTTTTGAAGATTCCATTTTCTTTTTGAATGTTCCCGGGACGAAAATTTTTCAAACATCTTTTGACACAAGCGTCTCGCGCGTGGTCGCCTCATCAACGTTAGCGCTTCCTGAAGCGCGTTTTATTGACGCAAGATTTGGTGGCGGCGGGCCAGAGTTCATCTTGAAATCCCGCGAAAATTATTGGTATGTCTCAGGCGATATTCGCTACATGCTCCCCTCGGTCACTGGCCATCAGTTTGCCGGAGATGCGGGCACAGTACTTGGAATCAACAGCAAAAACGATTTGTTGCGGATTGAGCGCACTTCTGTGTCAGTAATCGCCAATGACGTCCTGGCCTTCAAAAAAAACGGGGAACAGATTTATTATCTGACAAAGCTTCCCGCTGGCCAGTTCGCGCTGATGCGGACGGTAGACGGGACACGAAGTGATAAGGTTATGGATATACCGTCATTCGCAAACGGCTCGATTGTTCTCTCCACTGACAACCAGGTTTTTCTGCTGCTGGACCGAGAGCTCTATGAAGTAAAAGACAACCTTGCGGGGATCAATAGCAACGTCGATTCAGCCTATTGGGATATTCACGGTCACTTTTTGCTTTACGGCAATAGTCATGAAACCTGGGCTTACGAATCTCTGGCAAATATTCCCAACCGGCTGCTGTTGCGCTCTACTGTCCAAACCCTGAGTCCTTTCTATCACAAAGGCATAGCTTACGCGTTTCTTGTCGAGGGCAATGAAATCAAAGCTGTGGAGGGGGACAGTTCTGGCCAGCCAAATATTTATTCGCTTCTTACCAGTGAAGTTCTAAAAAAAATCTCCATTAATGAAGATGGAGATGTGCTCGCTGTTCTTGATGGTCAAAGCCTGAAGCTTGTTTTGATTCGCTAGATTACATCTGGCCGGACATCAGGCCTGCCAAAGTTTTTTGCAGTTTATCCACGGCCTCATTCACGAGATCCTTTAATACGCGCGCGGTTGTGGCGTGATTGAGGCTTGGGTTTAGCTGCAGCTGTTCGACTTTCATATTCCCATTCAGCACGATTTTGATGCCTTCGCGTTCGACCTCAACCTTTTGGCTCTGAATGGTTTTTTGCATTTCTCGCAGTTTCGCGAGTTCTTTGAATTTCTCAAACATAATTTTTTATATTACTGTTTTAAATTGTTATCAATAGCCTCGTTAACCAGGGTGTCGGCTTCTCTGTTTTCGACGCGCGGAACATGGGTAAAAGTCACTTTTGAGAATCCGGCCTGCAGATTTTTTGCTTTGAGAAACAGAGCCTGCAGTTCCGCGTTTTTGACCTTATAAATGTGATTGAGCTGGCGCACAGCGAGCTCGCTGTCCATGTGAAATTCGAGTACTGTTCCACCCAATTTTTTGGCTGCCTGCAGGGCTGCGACCACAGCCTCATACTCGGCTTGATTATTGGTCGAGTTGTCTCCGAGGTAACGGCCAAATTTTTCTACGACCTTGCCGCTCTCGTCCTTGATAACCACCCCGATACCTGCCTGTCCTGGATTGCCCCTGGCTCCCCCGTCAGTATTGATTGTTAGCTTCACCCCGTTAGAAATTAATTGTTAACACACGCCGACCGTTGAAATACAAGACATTTCTAACAGGGTTCATGTAAATCCATATCTACTAGTCTAAGTTGAATACTGCGCTGCCCGTTCCATTCATTAAACTGCGGTTCACAAATCACGTCAACCAGGCTTCCTTCGGCAAATTTTGCGGCCAGGTGACCCATGCCAAACCCAATGCAGCCGATTGTCTGCTTTTCCGAACTCACATGCAAACGCAAATGTTTTCCATCCTGGCCGATTGCTGAAATTTTTTGAACTTTCAAACCAGAAAGTAGAAATCTTGGTTTGGGATTGCCTTGGCCTGTCGGCTCAAATTTACAAATAAATTCTATGAACTCCGGAGTTACCTGCTCTAGCCTCACGAGCGCGTCATAGTGCAGCACTTGAAACAAATCCTCGTCAGTGAGCGATGTTTCCGCGTATTCAAGCAAGTTGCGCCGGAATGTCTCGATATGCTCCGATCGCAAAGTAAAACCAGCTGCCTGCGGATGCCCGCCGTATTTGACCAATATCTCTTTGCTATGACCGATGGCTTCGATGATGTTGAAGTTGCCTATGCTTCTTGCGGACCCGGTCGCTTCTTCAGCGGTTTTATCCATAACCAACACTGGCCGATAAAACTCTTCGGTGAGCTTCCCGGCAACGAGCCCGACAATGCCTTTGTGCCAACCTTCGCCCGCTGCAAGCAGAATCTTCTGATCCCCCAGGAGTATCATTTGCTCGCGAGCTTCGCTGAGGATGCGCTGGGTTTGTTCCTGGCGCGTTCGGTTGAGCCGCTCAAGGTTTTGCGCTAAAGCTTCTGCTTCCATTTCATCATCAGTCAGCAACAGCTTGAGCGCTGCGTCCGCGTGCTCCATGCGTCCTGCGGCGTTGATTCGCGGCGCGATGATATAGCCGATTTTGTAGGTATCCATTTCGCTCCGATCTATGCCAGCCATCTGCAAAAGCTTTTTCAAACCGATCCAGCGGCTTTTACCCAAAACGTAAAGTCCCCATTTGACGAAAATCCGATTTTCACCCAGAACGCTTTGGCAATCCGCGACCGTGCCAATCGCCACAAAATCAAGCAGCCATTTTTCCCAGCCGGGCGGAACAGTAAACACTCCTGCCTTGAGAAGTCCTTGCACCAGTTTAAATGCAACACCAACACCAGTCAGGCCCTTGAATGGGTAGGGATCATCTGGCCGGTGCGGATTCACGACAGCGGCCGCTTCCGGCAATGCCCCCTCACCCTTCAAAGGGTGAGGGGTGAGCTGGTGGTGGTCGGTGATAACGACATCTATGCCCAATTCATTTGCTTTTAAAACTGACTCAAACGCGTTGATGCCGCAGTCTACAGTAATAATGAGATTTGTTCCGCGCTCTTTTAAAACAGTAATCGCGTCCTGATTCATGCCATATCCTTCGGTAAATCGATCAGGAATATAGTAATTGATGTTCTGATAGCCACACTGTTTAAAAAATCTGAGAAGTACCGCAGCTGCGGTAACCGCGTCAGCATCATAATCCGCATAGATTGTGATTTTTTTGTTTTCCTCGCAAACTTTTTTGATGCGTGTCACGGCTTTTTCCATATCTTTTATCATAAATGGATCATGGTGATCTTGATACTGCGGATCGAAAAAAAATTTTATTTGTTCGTCGGAGGCAAGGCCGCGCGCCTCAAATAGCGAACCGAGAATGGATTCGCTTTTAGTATTCAGCCGTATTTTCCAAACACGCTTAGCCATCTGTGGTTTGCTTTAGAAGAAAGGGCAACAGAGACACTGCCGTCATCTCAGTAGGCTTCGGTATGCCATACAGATCAAGAATCGTCGGCGACAGGTCAGAGAGGACACCTTCTGGAACCATGCTTGCTAGTTCCAAATAACCGCGCGAACGAACCTGTTTTAACGCCAAACCTCTGCCCGCGACGATAAAAGGCACCGGATTCATAGAATGCTCTTTATCAATCATGCCCGACCTCGGATCAACAATTTCTTCAATGTTTCCGTGGTCAGCGGTGACGATAAAACAAGCACCAGCGGGAAGCGCTACTTCCGCGATTTTCCCAATGCAATCATCTATGGCTTTTACTGCCTTGAGGCAGGCATCTTTCACCCCAGTATGACCGACCATGTCAGCATTGGCAAAATTGGCCATCACAAATGGCACACCGGCATTGAGTTTTTCAATTATCTTTTCAGAAATTTTCCCAGCGCTCATTTCCGGAACATTGGAATAGCGCTGCTCATAAGACCCGGGTGAGGTTACGATCTCTCGCTCTTCCAGGGGAAACGGCGCTTCACGCCCTCCGTTGAAAAATGACGTGACATGTGCGTATTTTTCACTCTCCGCAATATGAAACTGCTGCCAACTCTGCTCGCTGATGACTTCGCTCAGGCCTCGCTTGATTTCCATCGGCGGGAAAGCCACTGATACAGGCAAATCTTTTTCGTACGCGGTGAGGGTTGCGTAATACATGTTTTGCAAAAACGGATATTTTTTGGAAAATTTATTGAAATTGGGATCGGAAAACGCCTTCGTGAGCTGCAGTGCGCGGTCTGAACGGAAATTGAAAAAAATTACGGCGTCGCCCTCCTGCACTGTAGTTACCGGTTTGCCGTCGGGGGCAGTGATCACGGTTGGCGGAAACGTTTCGTCAAAAATCTGCTTCTCATAATAGGCAGAGATCGCTTCCCTCGCGCCAGCAGCTTTTTCTCCTTCCCCAAAGACCATGGATTTATAAGTTCGCTCTGTCACCTCCCAGTGACCGCCGCGATCCATCGCATAAAATCTGCCGACGATCGTTGCGACTTTTCCTAAACCCAGTTGCATGAATTTTTTTGATAGCCGGTCCAGACTTTCAATCGCGATTTTGGGTGCTGTGTCGCGTCCATCCGTAAACATGTGCACGAATGCGTCTTTGATTCCATTATCGGCAGCCATGGCAAGCAGTGCGTACAAATGATCTTCTGAGCTATGCACTCCGCCATTGCTAACCAGTCCCGCTAGGTGGAGTTTTGATTTATTTTTCTTGACATGCTCCATGGCGCCCATAAGCACTGTGTTCTGAAAAAAATCTCCCATTGTAATCGCCTTGCTGATCCGCGGCAAATCCTGACTGACAATGCGCCCCGCACCGAGGTTCAAATGCCCAACCTCAGAATTGCCGCGCTCTCCCCAGGGAAGACCCACTGATGGACCCGAGGCCTGAAGAGTGGTAGCGGGAAAATTGTTGATGAGATAATTGAGATTCCTTGTCACTACGCCTGTTACCGCATTGCCTTCCGAAGAAGAGGCAACGCCAAAACCGTCTAATACCAAAAGAATAATCTGTTTGAACGTAGTCATTTTGCCAAAGCGTTTAAAAGTCCTATGCTGCTCGGTACCGCGATGTCGAGCTGCGGGAGAAATCCGGCAGACTGCAGGATAGGCATGATGCTTTCACCGCTCGCGGCCGCGTTCACGTGGTTTTGGGATCGAGAAGCAAAGAGCCGCAGCAACGCGCTGGTGCCATGTTTGAATTTCTGCTGCTGCACATGTCCCAGCGCGCCGCTCCATACCAACGCCACTCCTTTCTTTATGTATTTACTGTATTCCAGTGTTGTCTGCGGACCGATGTCGAGGATCATTTGATGCGATTTGACCTTGTCGGGCTTCACGCATTCAGCGTTTCCTGAAGGGTCAGAAGAAACAACCACGTCGATCGGCAGCTGGATTTTAGATTTATAATCACGCCACAGTTTTTTGATCGTGGCAGAGTTAGCCTTGGGGTCAACGATAGATTTACCGATCTCGAATCCGCGCAGCTTAAAAAACAGATTAGCAATACCGCCGCCAACCAGGACAACGCTGGCTCTCGGGATCAGCTTCTCAAGTGCGGCTTCTTTGCCCGCGATTTTAGTACCCCCAAGAATCAGCACCAGTGGTTTTTTTTCTCTACTCAAAAATGAATCAATATTTTTCTTGGTCCGGTTGTACTCAAGGCCATTTTGGGAATGCATACTGCCGGCAATCGCATGGGTCGCGTCTTCATCACTGCCAAAATCATCGTTAACAAATTCTTCTCCGAGCTTCACAATCGTGCTGATTTGCTCTTTGGACAGCAAATTGAGATTTTCAACGACAGCAATATCCCCTGCTCGCATTTGCGCAAGCAGCTTTCCGCTTGGCGCAAAATATAAATGTGGAACGTCGTACTCTGGAAGCTTTGGGACATCGTCATGCAGCAGAATGAATTTGCGGCGCATGGCTTCTGCCAACAGGCCGGCATGGTTAGCAAGGCTTATCTTGTCGAAAAAGGACACAGCAATAACTTTGTTTTTGCTGCTTGCCAGCGACTCCAGAGTCGGCAACATATTCTCTATCGGCAGCAAAAAATCCACCAGCACCAAAACTCTTTTGTTTGAAATATTAAGCTTTCTTGTAACTGTCTTCGTCATGTTCCTAGTGTAGTATGATAGACTAGTCTATCATACTACGAGGTTGATAATACGAATTACGAATTTCATCTACTTTTAAATTCATTTGGTAAATTTTAGAGTGGATATAATTTGTCTTATGTATAAATCCTGACCATCAAAACCACTATATCCATTGGAACTTAAATCACTGGTCTCTCGGTCATTTAATCCAAAAACCATAACAAATTTTTTGGAAGGTTCCATCAGTGAAGTTAAATTTCCTAACCCGCCATATCTCTGGGGACCATTTATGGGAAACATTATCTCAATATCATTTATAAGGCCGATTTGGTACAATCTTACAGAACTATCATCAATATACTTTTTGTACCAATCGCGCAGAGACAAGTTGTCCGGATTTTTTCCAATCGTTACATAAAAATTGTCGAAATATACGCTATCAAATGTGCCTTTCGCATTAGTACCTGTCCCATGAGATGATGGCCCGAAATCAAACCGTGGATATCTAAATTCGAATCCATAATTATCATTCTGATAAATCCTCCATTCTGAGAAATCAAATTTTGGAACTGTTATTCGTGTTTTTGCCAACGGTTCCGAAGCTTCTGTTCCGGGTTCAACAAATTTAAAAGTGGTGATAACTGGGACAAAATTGTTTTCATAGTTGCCGATAAAAGTGAAGATAAAAATTGTATTATCTTTTTTTAAGATTTTCTGGAAACTGACTGAACTTTTATCTCCATTCAATGAATTGTAGCAATCCTGCAGATTTTTGTGTCCGAAAATGCAATATTGCGTAACTTGAATAGGCATATTGCCAACATCCTCTCTATAAACCCCCATTACCGCACCTGGATCAAGCTTATATGTCCATGTGTCTTTATATGCTTCATCCAAGGATTTATCAGATTTTTCCACAGACAATGTTAATTCCATGTAATGGCCTTCTCCGCGAATTGCAAAAATAGTATCGGGCCTATTGTGAATTTCGCCTATCAAAGTTTTTGGGTATTTTATCTCAAATCCATACTCCTCATTGCGGTAAGTTTTCCAATCAGCAGTTTGGTCTGTTCGCACTTCACATCGCTCCCCCGAGTCGCATCGTGTCCCTGACAAATTTCTCTCAAACGGCCAAGATTGATTAACTTTAGCCCAAGTGCCATATCCGGCCACACTTAAAAAAACAAGAATAATCGCCATCCCTACAGCCGTATGAATCTTATGATGCGGATCAAGCTTCGGCGGACCTACATTAATCGTCTGATCGAATTTCTCTGTTTCCTGCTCCATATTCCATGCGTAGTTTCCTGGACTACTCCAGTATACTATGTGTTTAATAATACTGATTTTCTTTTCTGTCTTTTCTTGTAACCTTTGTAGGCAGTCAAAGCTCCGAATTTTATCAACTCTGCGCCAATCAGAGTCCTCTTAGTAAGCTGTGTGCGCTCTGCTATACCAATTCTTTCTTTCAGCCGTTCCAGATATTTTTTATCTATCTCTTTTAACTTTTCGATTAAAAATTTGAAGTTATCCTCGTAGCCGTCATAGGTTTCTATCCAATCATATACAGTCTTTTTTGACACGGCATTCAGCCTGACTAGTTGGATGATTTCCAAATCGCTGTCAGCGAGTTTCAACAGCTCGAGACGCTTTGCTAACATCAGTATCTCAGTAGGTGTCAAAAATTTCGACAGAAACCTTTTTATTTCATTGCGATCTTCAAGCAAAGTGAACGCATTCCACAACTGGCCAATTAGTTCTTTGGTCCGCTTATCATCAAGACTATACTGTGAGACTTTCGCCATTTTGTTTTTTGCCGGAGTATACTGGAGTAGTCCAGTATACTCCGCATTGATTTAATACACGGTTTCCATTTGTAGACTGCAGTTTTGCGAGATCCAGCCGCGGTCAAACTCTGCGAGCTCGCGGCGCTGGTTTTGGTAAACGTAATACTGCCGTGGAACATCATCTGATCCAATGGGTCCTGGCATTGCGTTATTGTACCATTTTTCAGGGCAGGCTTTAATAAGAGCTTTTACGACACTCTCGCTGGGACATTTGGCGAATTGACAGGACGGTCCAGTACGGCCAACCTGACTGCCGTCTGGACAGACCTTTGCCTCAAGCGTGCACATTCCACCCCGGTATTCATCCAAAGGCTTTTGAATAGCCTGATACCAAACATAATTCCCAACGCCAAGAACAACCGAAGAAATAAAGAATAGCGCAATGATCGGATGTACCTGATGGTAGGGATTGATCCGGCCCAGCTCTTTTGCGTATTGTGGGGGAATTGGTTGCGGCATTAAATTCTATTTCGTGAGTTTGAATGAAGCCAGGATTTTTTTGCCAAGATCACTATTGGCGATTTCAACTAGCGCCATCGTTCCGGAATCTTTGGGGATCATGTACAGAGTGTGGTTTTTGTACTCTCCTCTGCCAGCGGCCGTCGAAACAATCTTGCCATCGAGTACTGGCTTTTCTGGGACAAGCACATAGTTTGGCAAAACATCGTTGAGCCACTGCTGGCTCACGCTAGAGACTTCCATGGAATGGATAAGGACGACGGGGGGGGTATTTGTGGCGGCCCCTTTCTGGGTAAATTTCACCACAGCGTCAGGCTGCACGGTGACGAGAACGTCTTCCGGATATTTTACGGAGAATCCATGTTGCCCGCTGCTATAAGTTTTCCACTCGGAAACCGTATCTTTTGGCGTGAAGAAATTGAATGAGTAAAGAATCTGATCCGCAACTTTTTCGGCAAGCGTGCTCCAGTAGAACTGATAAACTGCTTTGTCGCGGCCCAAAAACACATAACTATCAAATACTCTTTTATCTGAGCTGTAGATTTTTATTCCGCCGCCGGGCACTTCCTCAACCAAGAAATTACTTTTGTAATTGGAGCTTGTCTTCCACCAATTGGTCATGCTCAGAGACTGCGGATTGTCCTGAATGGATAGAGTCATGCCGGCAAAGTCCTTGGATTTTGCAACCGGCGTGAGCTGCAATGTTTTGGAGGTAATGTTGAAGGCCGCGGTAAATTCGCTGGGATATTCCAGCGCAAATCCGAGTTCTTCATTGCGGTACGCTTTCCAATCCGAAATATCCACCAAAGATTTTTGCGCTTTGCTTCCCTGGTACGGATAGTACGCGTCATCATAATTATAGCTTTTTGACCAAACAGTGTATCCGACAGCTGTGGCGACGGCGACGATGAACGCCAGCGCTGGCACGGCGCGGATATGGAGATGAAAATGCCCTTTTTTGTTTTGCATATTTTCCTTTCATGCCCTCCCCCATGTTAAGGGGGAGAAAATAATGTATTTTATTCAGTAACCACGGAAATTTGTTCAACGAGACGGTTCGCGTAGCCCCATTCGTTGTCATACCAGGCCATAACCTTTACGAGATCGCCGTCCACAACTTTGGTAAGACCGAGATCCATGATCGCGGAATGTGAATTGCCAATGATATCAGAAGAAACAATTGGGTCGTCAGTGGCCTCGAGCACGCCTTTGTAGCGAGGCTTGCCCGCTTCTTCTCTGAAAGCTTTATTTATTTCTTCGACAGTAACCTTGCGGCCCACAAGAAAAGTAAAATCCGTGAGCGAGCCAGTGATGGTCGGCACCCTGATGGCTAGCCCATCAAATTTGCCCTTGAGTTCCTTGATCACCTCGGTTACTGAAACTGCGGCTCCCGTAGTTGTCGGCACAATGTTGCTGGCGGCGGCGCGCGCGCGCCTTAAATCTTTGTGCGGGCCATCCTGCAGATTCTGGTCCTGGGTATAGCTGTGGATCGTGGTCATCATCGCTTTCTTGATGCCGAAATTATCAAGGATGATTTGCGCCACCGGGCCAAGGCAGTTGGTGGTGCAGGACGCGTTGGAGATCACGCTGTCCTCCGCATAGTTAACATCGTTCACGCCCAGCAGATAGGTCTGGATGCCGCCTGTCCCTTGGGTTGGCGCGGATACGATGACGCGCCTCGCTCCAGCTGCCAGATGCATTTTGGCGGCCCCGTCCTTGACGAAAAAGCCAGTACATTCCAGCACGACGTCAATCTTTTTTTCTTTCCATGGCAGTTTGGATGGATCTTTTTCCGCCAGAACCGGGATGACTTTTTTGTCCACAATCAAAAAACCTGGTTCAGATTTTACGTCTTTGTCGTACACGCCGTAAGCCGTGTCGTATTTGAGGAGGTGCGCAAGGGTTTTGGAATCAGTCAGGTCATTAACCGCGACAATATCAATGTGTTTTGATTCGGACGCGATCTTGAAAGCTGATCTTCCGATTCGACCAAATCCATTTATTGCCACTCTTATTTTAGACATCAATTATATCCTTTTAGGCTGATAATTTTTTGGAGCCTTTTTTAACAAATCTAACAGCTGTTTTTTTGTAAGCAATCCTTTTTGCGCGCCGGTGTACTGCACGACAGACATCGATTCTATCGGTGCCCAGCGAGCTGCCTCGGTAACAGGCAAGCCATATATCAGCGCGGCCATAAATCCAGTGGACGAAGCATCCCCTGCTCCAGTGCGCTCAAACGGCGGAGCCGGATCAGGATAAATCGGCATAGAATATTGATTTGCGCCGTCAGATACAAACGATCCGTCTGGGCCATCGGTAATTAAAATTATTTTCGGTCCCAGCTTGTGAAGACCCGCAAACAGTGTTTTGGGGTCGCGTGATTTCTCAGACAAGATTTTTTGCGCTTCTTCGCGGTTCACAAACAACACGTGAGTGTTCCGGTAAATATTGCGAAGTTTTTGGGTGCCAAGTTTGAGCTGAAATGTCCCAGGGTTGAAACCCATTTTGATGGTTGGGCGCTTTTCAAGATACGCCGCTAGCTTTTGGTGAAACGGCAACGTGTTTTCTGCCATCGACGAGAAATAAACCCATTCTGTTTCGCCGATCTTGCTGACATCATGGTATTCGTACAGATTATGCTTCACGAGAATAGTTCGCTCCGCCTGGAAATTGAGGACAAAATGATAATTAGTCTGCGCCTTGGGATTTATTTTTACCAGATCAGTACCCACCTTTTCCTTGCGGTAAACCTCCAAAACCTGTTTGGCAAACAGGTCGCCGCCAATCGCGTTGAATGCTGCGGCCTTGAGGCCTAGTCGCGCGAGACCTACAGCCACATTAGAAGAATTTCCCACAGCCGGGATAACCTCGAGAGTCTCGTAAGGAATTTTGTCGGCAAAAGAAAAGCAAATCTGGCAATTTTTCTTGTTGATGTCGCAATGCACGGAAGCCTCATGCAATCTAATAAAAGCGTCAATAGCGCAATCGCCGATAGAAACGATTTGATATTTTGATTTTGATTTCATTCAGAAAACAGCCTAAATAATTCGCAATTATTATAACACAAAAGCCCCCTGATTGCTACCGGGGGCTTTTGAAAAATCTAAAACTAAACAATCAGGGGCGGACTTGCTGGCATTGCCGGCGCAGGGGCTGCCACTGGTGTCATCTTTTGATCTTGGAGGGCGCGGTAAATTAGATACCCGTACACCGTGGCGACCGGACCAAAGATTATCCCAGCCACAGTCATGAGCATATTTTTTACTCCCGGCTCTGCGTTTTGGTTATCGATGGCAAGCAGGATGGCGACCTGTGCCCACATCTGGATGAGCGCCGCAATCACTACGACCACAAGCGCACCGATTATCAGGGCCGCGTCACCGCCGCCAAGGTTTTTTGGGAACTCTCCTTTCTCCATAAATCCAGACACGCCAAACAAAATCACGGCCGGAATAGCAGCGATCAGCGGCACAAGCTGGAGGAGGATCAGGGTCTTTATTTTTTGTTTAAAAATTTCCCATGACTGTCTCAGAAGTTCCGTAGCTTTTAGTAAGGCCATATGTGTATTGTGTCATTCCCGCGAAAGCGGGAATCCAGTATTAAATAATAAATCTTGACCCCGGATCATGTCCGAGACGATTTCTTTCTAGAAATCGCTTTTTTAATCGCCTTGATTATAGCATCTTTACCCATGCCGTATTTCTCCACCAGCTCCCATGGCTGGCCAGATTCGCCATAGCTATCAGGCATGCCGACGCGTTCCACGGGCACCGGGCATTCTTCAGCCAAAACCTCGATCACAGCAGAGCCAGCCCCGCCATTGATCTGATGCTCTTCGACCGTAACCACTGCCCCGCACTTTTTCGCGGCGGCTACAATGGTTTTTCGGTCAATGGGCTTGATAGTGTGGTTGTTGATGACCTCGCAGCTAACTCCTTCTTTATCTAACTCCTGAGCTGCCTGGAGCGCGTTATAAACAAGCATTCCACTGCCTATGATCGCGACATCAGCTCCTTCCCTAAAAACCTCTGCCTTGCCGATTTTAAAAGCCGTCGCTTCCGTCGTAAATACCGGACTTTTCTCGCGGCCAAACCTGATATAGGCGGGACCTTTGTACCGGCCAATCGCGATCGTGGCTTTTTGCGCTTCGATCGCATCGCAGGGCACTATCACGATCAAATCCGGGAGTACCCGGGTAATGGCAATATCCTCGAGTGCCTGATGAGTCGCGCCATCCGGTCCCACGGAGATTCCCGCGTGCGCTCCGGCAACCTTAACATTGGCCTTGGAATAGCAAACCGAGACCCGCAGCTGGTCCCAGTTGCGACCGGGATTGAAAGTCGCGTACGATGACACAAAAGGAATTTTGCCTGACAAGGCCAGGCCGGCGGCAATGCCCATCATGTTTTGCTCGGCAACGCCCACCTCGATAAAACGCTTGGGGAATTTTTCCGCGAACCAGTTAGATCTCGTGGATTCTGACAGATCCCCGGTTAAAACGACGATATTGGGATCGCTCTCGCCCAAGGCCACCAAACCTTTGCCATAGCCATCTCTGACCGGCAATTGTTCGATGTCGTCTCTGAATAATTTTTTGGAAAGTTTTGCCTCTCGAATTATCATTTATTATCTTCTCGCGGGTTTTTTGGCTGCTTTCTTATATACGCTTAAATTGAACTCTTCCGCCCCGGATGCTTTGCCTGCTTCAGACCAGACAACTACGCCGACCAGCATCGCGAGCAAAACAAGGGTTGAAACCCAGAACTCGGGAGAGAGTTTTTTCCTCAATGAATGCATTTGTTTCCTTATTAATTATTAAAATCTCAAAATTCAAAAAAATTTATATAGCACTATTCCGGCCATTCCCGACAGAAAATATATTATGGAAAAAATATAAAATTTACGCTTACTATCATGCTTGGCGTGCTCTAGTCCCACCAGCGACAGCACAACGCCGACGATAAAACATAGTGCCGCGAAACCGACATACAAGACGCAAAGAAAAGTATTGAAAAGCGAGAGCGGATCATTGAGTGAAAAACTGCATCCGGCAAGCATGATGAGAAAAACAAGATACGTGACGCCGATGCCGGCAAGCAAAACTTTATACCAACTGGGGCCATGACCATGCTCACTCATGCTCGCTCCTAATCTTCCCATCCAATGTTCTGAGCTGCTTCAGCGCATCTGCTGCCTGTTCTTTGTTTGGCGGTTTACCGTGCCAGGTATAGTCCTGCTGCATAAATGACACACCCTTGCCAGGTACTGTGTGCGCGATGATCAGAACCGGACATTCATAAATGCCATATGCCTGGTTGCAGGCCTCAACCACCTGTCTGATATTGTTTCCGTCAATCTCGATCACATGCCAGTTGAACGCCTCATACTTTGCGCGCAGCGGCTCAAGCGGCATCACGTCCTCGGTAAAACCGTCAATCTGGATGGCGTTTCTGTCCATGATGGCGGTGAGGTTATCGAGGCGGTTCTTGCCGGCAAACATCACCGCTTCCCAGATCTGCCCTTCCTGCTGTTCGCCGTCTGACATGACGCAATATGTTTGATATTTTTTGCCATCCATTTTGGCGGCCAGCGCCATGCCAATCGCCTGCGACAGTCCCTGCCCCAGCGGTCCAGAGCTATTTTCCACGCCAGGCGTAACCAGGTTATGCGGATGACCGTGGAGCCTTGTTCCCAATCTGCGCAAAGTTTTTCGAAACTCTTCTCGTGGGAAAAAACCTGCATTGGCAAGAGTGGCATAAAGCACCGGATTGATATGGCCACAAGAAAGTGTCAACCTATCGCGATCTACCCATTTTGGTTTCTTGGGATCGATGTTTAAGACATGAAAATAGAGAGCCGTAAAAACATCAGCCATACCAAGCGGGCCAGCGCTATGACCAGAACCCGCATTGAACAAAGCCGTAATAATATCCTCGCGGATGTTATTGGCTATCTTCTCGAGCTTTTTTATTTTGTTTTCGTGTATATCCTCGCCGATCATG
>Ga0209541_10002132_pt1 | contig 38032 bp, 44 predicted proteins | sample RifCSPlowO2_01_FD_184027 | JGI IMG/M metagenome (GOLD analysis project Ga0209541, IMG submission 184027) | Groundwater microbial communities from Rifle, Colorado - Rifle CSP2_plank lowO2_0.1 (SPAdes) (version 2) | ecosystem: Environmental > Aquatic > Deep subsurface > Groundwater | place...
GGAGGATTTAATCTATGTGTTAATCTATCAATTATCATAGTTTAGATTTTACCACCATACCTATTAATATTCAAACTATGGGATTAATACTTAATTGGATGTGTAACAGTTTTGTGAAGTCCAAACAAGCCTTCTACATGAAGGGTACTATCCATGAGGTTAAATAGAGTTAATTCTTAAATGTTCAGAAACTGCAGTGGCAATATTCCTTTGCCCTGCAAAATATTCTCCTGATTTAATATTTTCTGCAAGTTCTAAGCTTTTATCTATACATGCTAAAACAAGGGACATTTTGGGATTTTGTTTTACTTCAGCAAGCATTGATCCAAATTCTTGATATCTAGTTTCACGAATGTGGACAGTGAGACCATTCTCGGGATCGATAGTTACACCACCTGATAAAAGGCTATTATCGCTTACAGCGTAAAGTTCTAACATCTCTTGCAAGGATGAGGCCATATGAGCTGATTTGTAATTAGGTTGCAGATCCTCCGAGCGATTTCCTAGATTAGTTGATGCAACCAGTTGTCGTTTTCCCGTAATTACTCCTCTAAAACTTATATTTAAGAAACCAAATCTAGGGTCGATAAGAATAAAATCACTTCCAGATGTAGCGGATAATCGATTATTACCATCTATCCAAGATGAATTTTCTTTTTCTTGAGCGCCAGTAAGGATTAAAGCGTCTGAACTTAGGCGAATACAAAAATTACCCTTAGAATGTCTAAGCCCATTTAGAGCTACGATAAGTTTAGGAATATTATTAAGTGATTCAATTGCCATCTATATATTATAAAGGTAAAAAGTCTTAAAGTCAAACTATAGGGCATGATTTGGAGTTTGTCATTCGATTACACTCAGGGTTGTAACAGGAAAATCTGTGGGTTGTCAAGATCTGCTATAATCCAAATATGTCGGAAAGAAATCCAGAAAGAACTCGTTTTTCAGTCGGTTCATATGCCCGTGCAGAACTTGGAGCAGTAACTAGTCATGCTCTGTCTAAAGGTATTGGGTATGAAACTGTTCAAGGTCCAAGAGAGAATTTTCCACTAGCTGACGGTTCCAAAATTTCAGTTCCAGAAGGTCAAACTGCTGTAGTACTTATCGCAAATGGTCCAGAAACAGTTTCCCGTTTCTGGGATGACTTTCCATATCCTGAAGATAAATAGATTAATTTGGAGTTTGTGCTTCTCAGCTTAAAATTTCAAGGGTTTTCTATGATATAATTCTCTCATATGACAAAGAAATTAGATTATTTAATTAAATTAACCTATGACAAATCCTACAAAGGCTATGTGGCTGATGTAGTGAATTTATATGGCTGTATGTCTCAGGGAAAAACTAAGGAAGAAGCTTTAAAAAATGCTGAGAAAGCAATTAAGGCTTATATGAAAGTGGTAACAAAACCTACTAAATCTTCTGAATTTACTAAAAGGACTGTTGAGACCTCTGTTTCTCTTGTAAATGCCTAAGCTCACAAATATCTTCGGAACAAAAGCAGTTAAGGCATTTCTGAAATTTGGGTTTATTCATGTTCATACCTCAGGAGATCATGCCATCCTCCAAAAATCTGGCTCTCCGACCTTATCAATTCCTCTTCATAAAGAAGTCGCTCAGTTTCTTCTCAAGGCCCAAGTTAAAAGAGCTGGAATTAAAATAGAAGACTACATTAAAGCTCTAAAATGAAATGTACTTTTCAGCTAAATTTTTAACGATAATCTCTTAAATTAAAATCTTCACCTCTATCTAAACCAAACTGCTCAACAAAGGGGTGATTTGGAGTTATATATCTTTGATAAAGAGGATTTCCCATCTCAACAATAATAATTCCCTCTGGCAATTGTTCTTTTAAAAATGGATTAAATTGAGTATGAAGTAAATCATAAATTGTAAATCCAGCATGGGTCCAGAAGTGTGTTTGGAATCTATCTTTAACTCCTTCGGGATCAGTAGGTTCATCAACTAAAAACCAGCCTGCTTGTCCTTTTAAACCATATTCCAGAGAAAGCCCTACAGTAGCAGTAAGACATTCTCCTCCTTTGGGGAAAAGGGGCATATGACTGACTCTGCCATAAATTTCTGTTAAAGCCCTCTGAAGTCTAGGTTCAACACTTGGGTTTCTATCTATAGTTCCATCTGCAGCAAAAAGGGTAATGGTTTCAGCACTCATGAAACTATATTATACCAAAATTAACCTATAGTTTCAAATGGATCTTGAGTTTGCACCACCTTGAATTTGAAGTCAAGAGTGGTTAGTGATCAGCTAGTTTACTTAGATCAGAATGGGTAGCCATATGAAGACTTACAGGCATAATTTGAGGATACTCTTCTGTAACTTTTGTCATAAAAATTGGTACCATGCCATAAATTCCCCAAACCCTGGTCCAGAGCTGATCCTCAGAGTAATCCTCCCCAACTACTTGGCGTCCGATTATTGCTACCTGAGCGTTAAGGTGAGTTCTAAGCCAGGTGACATCTGTTCTTAGATGTTGTTCGTAATATACTTCTGATTCGGTTAGATAATCAGCTATTTCAGGATCATTTGAGATAGGGTGATCTGGATTAAGTCTGACTACATGAGGTATATATAAAACAAGATCTGGGAAATTAGCTCCGACTCTTAAAGATAATTGATGGGGATCATCGTCAAAATCCATAACACTTTGACCCATTATAGCAATGTGCTCGCCTTCATAATGAGAAAAAAGATCTCTATCAGGAAGAATTATTTTGTTAAAAGTATTCATTCCAGCTGCAAAGCTTGCTGGTAATTCTCTTTCTTTAGCTGCCATGAATGGATTATAGGAAAGCTATATCTAAAAAGCAAATTTGGAGTTTGTCCTTCGACAAGCTCAAGATGAGCACTCTTCAGCTTAAAATTTCAAGTGGATTATTTAGATTCTGGGAAAAGTTCAGAGTGTTCTAATGGGCCAGAATAATCAGCGAATCTAAATGGAATACTTTTATCTCCACTGCAAACCATAAAATGTAAGTGAGGCTTATCTCCTACCCAACCGCTTAAACCTGTATAACCTAGTATCTGTCCTGGTTCAACAGCAGTTCCTCTTTTGACGAGAGCGCCTAAGTGTCTTAAATGAGAATAATAACTTAACGTCCCGTCATTGTGCTCAACTCTTATTCTATTAGTGGCAAAAGGGGAAAGATTATTTCCAATTTCAGGATCAGAACCATCATAATAGGTAGTGCTGGCAGTCATAAGTCCTGTGACTATGCCCGATCTGGCTGTTAATATTTCACTATCGAGAGGTAGAACAAAATCTATAGCATGTGTTAAATCTTGTTCAGTTCCTGCTCTGCTTATATATAATTTATGACTCCATGGACCATTCCACCCCTGCATAATAACTAAAGGATGGTCACGGGTATTAAATGGTAATTTATATTCTGATTCTGGGTATGACATTATGATTATTATATCAAAATTATCCTATAGTTTCAAGTAAAATTAATAAGAGAACCTATGGGTTATGAGGGAATCTTCTTTCTAAGGCTCGTGCTATTTTTCTTCCTGAATTAATTTGTAAACGATTATATTCAGCTAAATCTACCATAGTAGTTTTAACAGCAACACACCTAGTAGTATCAAGAGTTTGGCTAACTTTTGCCTCTGTCCTTAAAAGATAAAATGGACTTGAGAGAGCGCTTAAAACTTGTTCTAAAGGGTAAACCAGCCAATTCTTTCAGCGTGTATTGTAGCTGTTTGTCCATTAACTTCCACATTTCCCCTACGAATGTAGGCATATGAAAAAGTCTGAGAAAAATCTTCAGGTAAAGCATACTGTGGTTTAAAAACAAAATCTGCTTCTACTCTACCTGGTTCGGTTTTTGTAGCACCTATAAGAGTACCTCCAAATTCATTCAAAGACCATTGATTGTCAGGGGATAAAAATCTGAGAACATCGTTACTCATATCTATAAAAGGTTCAGACAAAATATGAACTGGACGCATCGTGCGCCTTTGCTGCCTCTCGTCTGCTCTCAAAGTGCGAACAGCATTTCTAACATCTAATAATGAAGAGCTGTCAAAAAATACTTCCATAAATTTGGATTTTGCTCTAAAACCTATGGGTTGTCAAGATACGTTCATGTAAACTGAACGTATCAAGCTACTTTTTGGAAAACACTATAATGAACTTGAGTTAGAGGAAACATTTTTAAATTTGGAGCTCTTTTAAATTCATCTAATCCTATCATTTCATCCCAAAGGCAACCATTGTCATAGTTACTATGAATGAGTACTCCGCCGGGTTTCAGCATTCTTAGTATAGGGGTCAGATAATCTTTATTTTCGTGATGAAAATCTTTAATAAATACTGCATCAAAATATCCATCTGGAAAATGAGAATCCAGAACATTTTCATGGACAATATTAGCACCCGCTGAATTTAAAAAAGTTGAAAGTTCTAGGAGAGATTGACGATCTCTATCCATATAAAAAACTTCATCTGGTTCAAAAGCCTCTTCTAAGGAAAAAATATCAGCTCCACATCCAGGATAAAGAATATTTCCTATCTCAAACCTTTCCCTAGGTCTCAGTAAAAGATCAGTTAAGGTAGGATATTCTAATGATTTAGCCAGCAGGAAATTTTCCTCTTCTTGCTTCTCATCAATGAATTCCTGGAAGCTCCTCTGGTTTTCTTGAAATCTAGCAGACTGATCCATTCGTTTTCCCATCCAACCTATAACCCCATAAATAAGTTTTTCAGCTAACATAAGCTTAAATAATAACATTCTTAAGAAGAATATTCAAACTATAGGGTTGGAAAACCTATGGGTTGTCAAGATACGTTCATGTAAACTGAACGTATCAAGATCTGTTAAATTTAAAGTGGATTAAAATTTTGGGGTCCAAATTTCTCTAGCCTGCTGAGCTAGACCTGCTGCAAATTGATCAACTCTTGATAAATCCCATGTTTCTCTTTGGTTAGGAGCAATTCCTTGTAGTTGATCTTCAGATTTTTCAGCAATGACTTTCTCCCCTAGATTTATACTTGCCACATTGCTTGGCAGTATATCCCAAAGCATACTAGCCTCCTTTTTCCTTAATTCTGCTTCGTTTTGGGGACTAAGATGCATACCTTTTGTTCTTGTTAGTCCTGATAACACTTGGTCCAATAGCTTTAATCTTATGAATGTATTTCTTCTCTCTATGCTTTCCATAGGCAAATTATACCTCTTTAGATCAAATTTCAAGAGGAACTTATTCTGCTCCTGATCCAAAATGAGGACGGGTGTGTCTTCCAGGATTGGAACCATCCTTAGAGCTCTCAGAAGTTGTAGGTCTAACTTTTTGATATTCTTTAAGAAGATTTTTTTGGTAAGATTTTGAATATCTGCGAGCAAATTTAGCAGGGAAAATAGGTTTTTGTGGGATTTTGCCGTGAAGCATTCCTTCAAGCTGAAATGTGGCCAGATTTTCCATCCATGCCATGCTTTCTGCCCGGGTTAGACCTTCAGGCATAGTTAGCTCTTCTTCAGTTAATTTATATTGATTTACAGCAGGATTATTTTCTACTCTCTCAGCATTCATAACCTATATCATATCACACTATGGGCTGAAATTCACCATTTAATTTAAGATAATAGGTTTTTACCTTAAGTTTTGGGAAAATAGCCTTAATAACTTTGGAGGCTAGTTTTAAATCTCTAACATGATGATCAACATGTCCTTTTTCTCCATATGCCCCACAATCTTCATGATTTATTAAAACAGCCTTTTTAATTTTATGAAGTCTTTCTGCTACCTCTATCTGAGATAAAATTGTTGCCAGACTTCTGGATGCGCCTGCAAAAGCTCCCCTGTCAAAGGTTTTGGGTTTAAAATTTTCAGTAATCCAGTTATTTATATATTCCTGAAATCTAAAATCTATACAAGTTATTACAATAGCCTCTGCTTTGTGCTCTGACATAAGCAAATATTTTACCATAGATTCCTTCGCCTATGGCAAGTTCTGCTTATAATAATATTGACTAATCTGCTATACTTATTACATTCGATCCCGAAAAGGGGTCGGATTTTTTTATAACAATATGCCAGATTTAGAAACTTTTACCGGATTTAATGCTGATAAGATGGGTCAATATTTTGCTGACCAGGGTTATTCTGTGGAGATGACCCCTGTCTCAGAATTAGTTGTAGTTAATGTAACTCCAGGAGCAGCATTAGAATGTGGAGATGGTAGATTTGATAAATTAATTAGAAGAAAAGCACATGGTATTAGAATTTTTGGCGGTATTAATGCTCTTCAAGCTTTGTTGACGGGTGGTAATAGAGTTGGATTGGAAAGAGCAACCGAATTAATACATCGGTTTGGTGCTAAACCAGGTACTCATAGTGCTGATGAGGGTGGATGTGGTTATGCAGATCTTTGGATTGCAGGAAAATTGGAATCAGCAATTTACCCCTACGATCCGGAAAGCATGGAAAAAGGAGATCTGAGGCTTAGGGCTAGACTGGAAGAGAGAATGAAGGATTTAGGTGGAAAACATTTTAGGCTTAATGGTAACCATAATGAAGAAGGTCTAAGAATTAATCCTTTCAGAGGAATGACAGAAGATGCAAATGATGGTCTGAGGTTTAGAGTTGATGACTGGTTTATGGCAGATCTAGGAATCCCTGATCATGTAAGATTTTTTAAGATTGCAGAAACTGTAAAAAAACTTAAGCCGGAAGCAGCAAAACTAGAAATCATTGTTCCTTAGTGTTAAACTTATTTTCATGTCCTCTCTGCATCTTAAAATTGTGACCCCTGAAAAGTTAATATTTGATGAGGAAGTTTCCCAGGTGAATGTTTCTACAGAAGATGGAGTTATAGGTATTCTTCCCAATCATGTTAATTTAATGGCTAAACTAAAACCTGGTGAACTCATTGTCAAAAAAAATGGAAAGACTGACACCTTAGCTGTAGGTGATGGTTTTTTACAAATGGCAGATAATACTTTATCCATTATGACTGATTTGGCTGTAGGTGAATCTGATATAGATGAAAAAGCTGTGGAAGATGCCAGAAAAAGAGCTGAAAGTGCTTTAACAGAAAAACTTTCTGATGAAGAATATGCAGAAACCATGGCCATCCTAGAAAAATCCCTAGCTCAACTTAAGATCAAAAGAAGACACAGAGTGAGGTAAATGTATTTTCTTAGTTAGCCAATTATTATTACCCCAGGGTTGTTAGCATCTGCTTTTAATTGTTTTTCCTTTGCTAAGGCTTCAGCCAAAAGGAAGTTAAGAATATCTTGTCCCCTTTGGTCCCAATCATCCATCTCAATTACTCTTTTTCCTGGTGCTTTAGTCATATCAAAGTAGAAATCGAAATCTCCATCTTGAAAATATTTTGATTCCAATTCCCTAAGTATAGTGATTGCATCTTCTACCTCGGCCAGAATATCTCTGTCGAATATTAATTTAAGCATATCTTCAAAAAAATCCTTATCTCTTTCGTATGATTCAACTTCCTCTAAATTCCCAGCCTTTTGTAAAATATCTCTTGCTCTGGAAGTTTGTAATTCTAAAAATATATTTCTTTCTTCACTAATCTTTTCTTCTTCCCCAATAAGCTGTATTCGGTGTGACTCATCACCTAAGATTAACCTATCTATGGCTAGGGAGGCCATGTGATTTTTATCCTGTCCCTTAAACCCCATTCTCATAAGAATTCTTCTTGCAAAAAGGGCAATAGCTGGCTTGTTTCTTAAGGGTAAGAATGTATCCAAAAATCTTTCATATCTAGGCTCTCTTAGTCTGGCAGCTAATCTTACATTTGCTATAACCTCAGTTCTGAATATTTCCTGCCTTGTTTCTATGCCTCCGAACTTAAGTGCCCCATCACTAAGAGCAGCATCAAACTCTCTTAAAGTTTGGTTCTGTAAAGGATAACCAGGTACGCCAATAAATTCTTTATTAAGAGCTTGGAGAAAAGAGTAAAAGCCAGCAACAGAATCAAATGGTTCTAAGGCATCTGTGTCTGGGTACATAAAAAATAATAATCCAGTTTTCCTCTCTCCATTATTTTTTTCAACCAGTAGAGCATTTTCTTCAGGAAGACTAGCTCCGGAAAAAACAGCTATTCCTCCAGTTTCTGCTGTAAAAATAGGTAACAGCTCGGTCTCATCAATATTTACCTTTTCCTCAATATGCCTAATTGGATCTTTTGTATGAATCCTAACTGTAATAGAAGGTAGAGTTCTAATAGATCTATAAGAATCTATATCTACTCTCCCCATTTGTACCTGGAAAGGTCTTAGGTCCTCATATTCAGATAAATCAATAATTCTGCCTTTTCCATCAAAGATCTGAATGGGGTCAAAACCCTCAGGAGTATCTTGATGAGTACAGACGATAGTTCCTTTCATCTGTTCATCCTCTCTTGATCCAATAAAAAGAAGTCTACTCTTATTTGCATATAGAATAATCCCAATAGGGCTGATATTTTTATTATCCTGTCCCTCAACCCTAATCTGGGTGCTGACAAACTCTGCCATGGACATAACAGAGGTTGGTTGTAACTCTTGGCCTTCAGTCATGCGTGAGATTATACAGAAAAACAAATTCTAATTCAAATGAAGAAGACACAGAGTAAGATAGGGTCGTCTCGAGCGAGCTCAATGACGCTTCCTTCTTTATTCTTTACACTCGCGAGTGTAAAGAAATTAGATAATTCAAACATTGACACATAAAAATTGTAAGAGTAGTATCAATCTATTATGTCAGCCCCAAAGGAAGTAGCACCAAGAGGAAATGTTTGGGAATTTACAAAATTAAATCGTGATGGAATACTTCAGCCGGGTAGATTTACTAAACAAATCCCCAACGCACAGGGATTTTTAAGAGAAGTTATTAACCATACCCAATATAGGATGTTAAGGGAAGATTGGGTATTTACTTCCGCAGTTCAAGTATCACCTAGAACAGAAGGATCGACAATTGATCCCCTCCCTCATTTAGTAGCTGTTTTTACAGATCCTAATAGGGAAATTTCGATCACAGGGGTGCCCCAGGATATTGACCAGCTTGTAAAGCCTGAATTTCTTGATATGGTGGTTAAGCACCACAGAAATCAGGATTTTTTTGAATGGGGATTCCCTGCAGATGATCCACTTAATGTTCTACTAAAAGGAACAAATATGGTAGCATCTTCGGTTATGGCTGGATATAACGGGGTTATGGTTGACGGAAGGACTAGATGGCAGACCGGAGTTGGTTATTTAGATATTTGTTTTCAAGGTGTTGACCAAGAAATCAGGCATGTTGATGACAGAATTGCCAAAGCCTTGGAGGAAGTAAGGCCACTTTTAGCTAGAAGAGCAGTTATTACAAATTTCCAAGTCCCTAATCCAAGACAATTATTCCAATAAATTGGTACAATAAAATACATGGCTGGGGAAAATTACGACCTTTCTATTATTATCCTTAACTATAATGTTAAGGATTTGCTTTTAAATTGTCTGGAGTCTGTTTTTAAGGATCCATCCTCTAAAAATTGGCAGGTTATTGTAGTGGATAATGCCAGCTCTGATGGATCTGTTGAGGCTGTTAAAAAGGAATTTCCTGGAGTAGAACTAATAACAAGTAAGGAAAATCTAGGGTTCTCTGCAGGAAATAATTCTGCTATTTCAAAAGTTAAAGCTCCAACTGTTTTATTTTTAAATCCGGATACTGAGATAGTGGATGGTGCTATCTCTAAGTCACTTGAGTATCTTATGACTAATCCAGACATTGGAGCTATTACCTGCAGAGTAGAATTGCCAAATGGAAAATTAGACTACTCTTCTCACAGAGGCTTCCCCACTCCCTGGAATTCCTTTGCCTATTTTTCTGGTTTATCAAAACTTTTCCCTAAATCCCCTATTTTTGCAGGTTATACTGCCAGTTATTTAGATATTAATAAAACTCATGAAATAGATTGTTTAACTGGTGCATTTTTAATGGTTAGAAAAATAGCAGGAGATGCAATAAACTGGTGGGATAAGGATTATTTTTGGAATGGTGAGGATATAGAATTTTGTTTTAATTTAAAAGAAAAAGGCTGGAAAATTTTATTTTTCTCGGAGGCAAAAATTATTCACTATAAGGGTGCTTCATCTGGACTTTGGAAAATTGCTGCTACAAAAGTAGAAAAATCTCAAAGATTAAAATCAGCGACTTATGGAGTTTCTGCCATGCGGATTTTTTATAAAAAGCATTATTATAAAAATTATCCGCCAATTTTGCGGGATCTAATTTTAATTGGAATTAATTTATTGGAAAAATACAGAAAGGCAAAAATATGGATCTCTCAGTAATAATTCTAAGCTATAACACAAAAGATATAACTGAAAAGTGTCTGCAGAAGTTAAAAGTTTCCAAAGCTTATTGTGAGAAAAAATTAAACAACAGGATTAAAATTATTGTTTTGGATAATGCTAGTTCAGATGGATCAGTTGGAATGCTTCAGGATCAAAGTCAGGTAAAATTAATTGTGTCATTTGAAAATACGGGTTTTTCAAAAGGTAATAATCTGGCGTTAAAAGAAGCAAATTCTCCATACATATTGCTTTTAAACTCTGATGTTTATTTAGAGGAAGACAGTTTATATAAGGCATTAGCCTATTTTAGGGTTAATAAAAACTGTGATGTTCTAGGAGCTAGACTTAATTATTCAACAGGTAAATTGCAGCCTTCTGCAGGAAATCTACCAAATCCTTTTAATATAATCTTTTGGATTTTGGGGCTTAAATTTATCCCAGAAGGTTTTCATCCAACTTCTAAAAAATATTTCTCCAAAGCACACAAAGTCGGTTGGATAATGGGAGCTTTCTTTATGTTTAAAAAGCAAATTTATGATCGAACGGGCGGTTTTGACGAAAAATTATTTATGCATATGGAAGAAATTGAATGGTGCAAAAGAATAATAGATTTTGGTTATAAAATCTGGTATGTTCCTTCTGTTAGCGTTGTGCATTTACATGGTGCTTCAACTAACTTTGATCTGAAATTCTCCTTTCTTAATGAACTAAAAGGTGTTCGATATTTTTTAAGAAAACACTATCCCCTGTTTTATCTGCCAATTAAATTATTTTTAATTTTGGGATTACTCCTTAGAATAATAGCTTTTTTCATACTTGGGAAAACTGCTAGAGCTAGAGTTTATCTGGAAGGGTTAGGTGTGGTGTGAGTAAAAAAGTTGCAATAATTACTCTAAACTATAATGGAAAGCAGGATACGCTTGAACTTCTCGCATCGCTCAAGAAATTACAAATTACAAATTACAAATTACAAACAATTGTTGTGGATAATGCGTCAAGTGATGGTAGTGTTTCAGCAATTCATAAAGAATTTCCTGAAGTTCAAATATTACAAACAGGTAGCAACCTAGGCTTTTCAGGGGGATATAACAAAGGAATAGAATACGCGCAAATTTGGGGAGCAGATCTCTTTCTGATTATTAATAACGATACTCTTTTTAGGGATGAAAATTTAATTTCAGAATTGATAAAAACACTAAAATCAGATCCCAAAATCGGTTTAGTTTCCCCTAAAATTTATTTTGCTCATGGACATGAATTTCACAAAGAAAAATATGAACTTGAAGATTTTGGAAAAGTTATATGGTTTGCCGGAGGTAGTTTTGATTGGGACAATATTGCCTCAAAACATAGAGGTATAGATGAGGTAGACAGAGGTTTGTATGATGGAGTCTTAGAACAGGAGATTTTTAGCGGGGCCTGTGTATTAATCAAAAAAGAAGTTTTTGAAAAAGTAGGATACTTCGATGAAAAATATTTTCTATATTTTGAAGATAGTGATTTTGCAAAAAGAGCAATAAAAGCAGGATATAAAATTTACTATAATGGTAAGGTCTCGATTGCTCATAAAGTTTCCCAGTCAACAGGCCTAGGTTCTATTGTGACTGATTATTATCACACCAGAAACAGGTTAATTTTTGGTTTTGAATATGGAAGGAAAAGAACAAAATTTGCTCTTTTAAGACAGACCTTCTGGCAACTTTTATTTGGCAGGCCTGCTCAAAGAAAGGGAGTTTTAGATTTTTATCTAGGTGTTGTTGGTGGAAGGGTAGAATTAATGGAGAAGGTTAAAAATATAGAATACCCTCTTAAACTATCCATTGGAATTGTTAACTATAATACTTCTGATTTAGTTAAAAAACTTCTTGAAAGCATTTTTAAAAATGATTCCGGTTTTCGCCGCACAGACATGGAAGTTATTGTATTGGACAACGGGAATTTAGATCCTGCCAAAAATAAAATAAAAGAATATCTCTCAAGAATTAGGTATTTGAAAAATAAAGAAAATGAAGGATTTTCTAAAGGTTATAACAAAACAATAAGATATTCCTTAGGTGAGAATTATTTAATGCTTAATTCAGACATTGAAGTTCTAGAAAATGGAATATCAGAGCTGATTAGGACTGAGGATCAGTTTAACGGAGAAGCTGTTTTGGGGGGGAAATTAGTTTTTCCTGATTTATCAGATCAGGATTCCGTTTTTCACCTCCCCACTATATCTGGAGCTATTAAAGAATATTTCCTGAGGCAAAAAGGTTCATTTTTTATGTATTTTCCCAGAGATGAAAAGCCTGTTAAAGTAGAGGGATTCGCAATGGCTTGTTTTATGATTCCAAAACTCATTTTAAAAAAGGTTGGGCTTTTGGATGAGAATACATTTATCTTTTTTGAGGATATAGAATATTGTAGGAGATTAAAAAAGTTTGATGTCCCTACTTATTTTGTTCCCTCAGCAAAATTTATTCATCATCACGGTGCATCTACAAAAAAGCAGGGAGTTAATAAATCCTACGAACAATTAAAGAAATCCTCAATGTATTATCACGGTAAAATTTATTACTGGTTGCTTTACTATACTCTTTTGTTTTGCCAAAAATTTTCTGGTACTAAAACTCCGGGTGAAATAAGATAGGAAATTAGGTAACGAGTGGGTATTGAAAACAGTTGATTAGCTTGTTAGACTTTGAATAAAACTAAATGCAAAAATTATTCCACTTCCTTATTATTATATTATCAATTGCAGGAGTTTTATATCTAGCTGAACACAAGAATGATTTCAGAAAGGCATTTCTAGCAATTCAAACTAAACAAGCATCCGAAACAAAGATTGAAGATATTCCGGAGATGAAGGATATTTTGGATCCGTCTAATCAGGAAAAAAGGCTTAAGGCAGCCAGAAAGCTAGTTGAAAGAGTTGATGTTGAAAAAGCTTTAGAAATCTTGGAGAATTCGACTCTACCACATACAGGTGAGGGTCATTTGGTTGTTCATCAGATAGGTTTTTACGCATTTCAAAAATATGGCTCCGACTCAATATTAAGGTGTAAAGACTATTTTTTATACGCTTGTTATCATGGAGCAATTATTGAGGCTGCATCAAAGGAAGGCTTTGAAGGAATTACTGAAATGACAGACAAATGTAAAGCCTCACCTGTCAGATATTTCCAGTGTGTCCACGCTGCAGGACATTCAATATTAGCTATTTGGAATTATGATTTACCAAAGGCCTTAGAATCATGTGATAACCTTTATGATAAGGAAACGCAATTTCCAGAAGCTGTAAGCTCTTGTCATAACGGGGCTTTTATGGAGAATTTATTTGGTGTTCATGATTGGGGTAAAGGTAAGCAACCTGTCAGAGATTGGTTGTCAGATGATCCATATTTTCCCTGCAACTATTTTGGAGACAAATATCAAAAAGGCTGTTGGCTTAATCAAGCTGCAAGAATTTATCAGATGAACAATGGAGATGTTTCAAAAACAGCAGAAATTTGCCAAGGTACAGGTAATGATCAATATACCGCCTGGTGCATGGACAATTTAGCAAGACAAATTCATCCTTTAACCAATGGTGACCCTTCAAAAGCATTTGAACTTTGCAAGCAGGAAGGTACTGATTGGTATAATAATTGCCTAGTTGTTAATGCTGGTTCATTTTATTCTGTGGGGGGAAGGGGTGAGGCAATCTTTATCTGTAAACAAGTTGAACCCGCAATAAAGCAGGAATGCTACCAAAATCTAATTGGTCAGATTATTTCAGACCCAATTGATAAGAAAATGAAGGAAAGAATTTGTCAGGATATTGAAAATCCTTATAATCAGCAGTGTCTTTCCCAAATATCACAATAGTGAATAAATTATCAGAAATTATTGACTTCATTAAAAAAAAGCGGAAGATTCTGGCATCCTTTTTTTTGACCATTGGGATACTCAGTTCTTTGATTGATGTGCTTATTCTGGTTCAGCGTCCTCATGATGTTCGTTCTAAGGCAACTGAATCCAATGTAGAAGTTAAACTTTCACCGGAGTTTACCGAAAAGTTTATCTCTTCAAAAAATAAGTATGAAATTATGTTTGATAAAAGATTATGGACTCATGAAAGCATTGGTTTAAGAGAAGTATTTAATCTAAATAAGGAATATGGGCTTGCAAGATTAGATATTATTGAGGGCGAAAGCGAAAAGGATCTTACTAGTCTAACAAACGAAATAGTAGAACAAATGCCATATCCAACTAAGGTGGAGTCTATATTGTTTAAGGAGAAAAATGCTTATGAGCTAACTTACAAAGAAAACATAATTGGAGAAGATATTTATTATTACAAACAGATCATCAAAGATGATAATAAATTTTTTATTTTTGAAAAAAGAGTTCCTATTTTAGGTTATGACCGATTATATCTAGACAATTTATTGCAGGGTGTATCGTTTGTGAACCCGCAGTCTCAAAGGGAAGTTAAGGGAATTTCTGACTATTCAACGGGTTTAACAACTGTCCAACTAGTTGATCAGGTTAGACCTTCTATTGCAAATATTGTATATGTTTATTGTTTAGATATTGTTAATTTGCAACCACTACTTTCTGGTCTTTCAAAACCCCGATATAACTTCTGTTCTTCAACAAAAGGATCTGGATTTATTGTTAATGAGAAAGGATTTATTGCAACAAATGGACACGTAGCCAAAGTCTATCCCGAAGAAGCCCTGATGACAAATCTTTTGTATGAAGGCAATAAGGATTTTAGTACTGATTTAATAAGAGGAATTTATTTATCAAAAGGGCAAAGTTTAGCGCAAAATAAAGTGGAAGATTTTTACAAAGATATAAATCTTAACCCGCAATACCTAGACAGATTCCTGACGGAAATTTTTAGAATGATAGGAAACAAAATCATATCTGTTGCTACAACTAATGAAAGATTTTATGTGAATGTAGGCAGTGAACCTGTGAAGGTAGATTACCAAAAATTGAATCAAGGAGATTATGCTGGTGCTGTTATACCATCTTCTACAACTTACAGTGCTAAGCTTTTGGATTTTAATTATCCCGACAAATATTCATATGAAGCAATTGTCAATAAAAATTATCAAAGAGGAGCGGATGTGGCGCTACTACGGCTAGAAAATCCTTCCAATAATTTATTTCCGGTACTTGAGTTAGGAAGTATTGAAAATCTAAGAGAGGGTTCAGAAGTAGTAATTGCGGGCTACCCTACTTTGGTTGAAGGTGAGGAGGATCCCAGGGCAGCTTTAAGTTATAAAACTTCCACAAAGCCGACCGTAACTAGAGGAATAATAAGTAGTGTAAAAGAGGATTTATCAGGTAAAGTTATCCTTCAGACAGATGCATCTATTGATCATGGCAATAGTGGTGGGCCTGCATTCAATTCATTGGGTCAGGTAATAGGGATTGCAACCTTTGCAGTTGAAAGTCAAAGCGGTAATTTCAATTTCTTAAGAGATATTACCGAACTAAAAGGATTGATGACAAAAAACAAGATAGATAACAAGCAGGGTAAAATTTCTAACTTTTGGAGGGAAGGCTTAAATAATTTCAGGAATCAACGCTTTGGGCAGGCTTTAAAATCTTTTAAAGAAGTTAAAACCTTAAGCCCCGCTCATCCGTCAGTAGAAGAGTTTATGGAGCGTTCTGAGAAAGCAATCAGTAATGGTGAAAGCCTGGAAGGGTTAGCAGGTTTGATTAAAGGTGAGGGATCAAATACGCTTCTGGTCGTATTTGGAAGTATATCTATAGTAAGCTTTATGTTTGCTGGGTTCCTCACCCTTCTTCCTTTTTTTGAAAAAAGATATTCTTAAAAATCTCCTCTTGACAAAGTTATGTTATTAGATCATATAATGAATTACGTAATAAAATGAATCAAAGAGGTTTTATTCATCTGCTCCCTCTAATATTGGTGATTCTAGTGGTAGGAGCTGGATTTCTTGTTTATAAAGGTATTATTAAGCTACCTGTTTCCATACCATTTCTTCAAAATCAACCTAAGGTAGAGCTTAAAACAGAATATAAAAACCCTTTTAAGAAGGAAACCCAATATGTTAATCCTTTTCAAACATATAAGAATCCATTTGTAACCAATAGATAATGACTAAAACCCTGCCAATAAATTATTTAAAATCTATTTTCCTTATTATATTTACCTGTGCTCTAATGTTTTTTGCCGTTAATTCAGTTTTTTCTCAAAGCCCTGCACCCGAGGACGAAGGAAGTGTTGCCCCACCTGCAGTTGAACTTGTCTTTCCGATTAAGGATTTGGGAAGCTGTGCAAATTTAGAAGATTGTACAAATTTCTGTGAAGATCCAGTTAATCAAAATAGCTGTATTGTTTTTGCCAAAGAAAATGGATTTTATAAAGATGATGTCAGTACTTATGCGGATCAGGAATTTTGGACAGATGCAAAGGGAGAACTGGGGTGTGATTCACAGGAATCATGTTCAAATTTTTGTTCTGACCCTGCAAATCAAGGATCTTGTGATAGTTTCGCAAAAAGAAATGAGATACCAGGAGGTTATACAGCTACTCCGGATAGTGAAGAGAATTTAGCAGTTGCGAAGGAAGTCTTAGGATGCGATTCGGCTGAGAGTTGCTCAACATTTTGTGATGATTCAGCAAATGCGGCTAAATGTAGCAATTTTGCAAATCAAGTAGGTTTGCAAGGTGGTACTGTGACAGTAGGTCCAGGTGGCTGCCAGACTCCCGGAACCTGCGGTGCGTATTGTGCTGATCCTGCAAACTTTGAGCAATGTAAAACTGATTCAGGAAATAACTTTGCAGGTCCTGGAGGATGTAATTCTGAAGAATCTTGTAGGAGTTATTGTGAGCAGAATCCTGACAGTTGTAGAAGTTTTGCTCCAGGTTCAAATGGGGTATATGTTCCTATAACTTGTGCAGAGGGCGAAACTCATGGTCCAGGAGGTGTATGTACAGCTTTGGCGAATATTCCTGTAGCAGCTGTTTGCTTAGAGGGAGATCAGTATTGGAATGGTAATTCTTGTAATGCTCAGCCACCAATTGGTGTAGATCCAGATTTTGCGAGTGGTCATTTTGAAGCAAAGTCTGAAATGGGAAACTGTACTACTCCTGGTGAATGTTATGATTTCTGTAAGGAAAACCCGAATTCCTGTGAGGGCTTTGATGCTAATGCTGAAAGGCCAACAGATGATTATACCCCATATATTTATTACACTCCTGGTACAGAGGTGACTCATGAACCAGTTGAAACTATGGGTGGTTGTGATTCTCCTGCTGCTTGTCATGATTATTGTTCTAATAATCCAGCAGATTGTGCAGGATTTAATGATGATTCACCAAGACCACCTGAAATATATATCCCAGGTACATATTATACCCCTCCTGCAGATACAGTTTATGTAACACCATCATTAACTGGTTTCTACACAACACCTATCTATTACACTCCACCCGAAGGTTCCACATACACTACTCCTCAGTACTATACACCTGGTATGTATTCAACACCTTCTTATACAACACCAGCAGAGGGATCAAACTATACGACTCCAAATTACTACACACCTTGGGCAAATTACCCAACACCAACCGGAGCGTACCCAACGCCTAGTTATTCAACTCCTCAATACTATACACCTCCAGGTGGTAGCGGTTACTCAACTCCTTACTACTACACTCCTCCTACATACATGACTCCTTACTATTATAGTCCTTCAGGCGGGTATTCAACTCCAGCCCAATACTCGACACCTCCAACCTACTCAACACCTCAGTATTTCACACCTTACGGCGGTGGAGGTTATACAACACCTACTTACTACACTCCTCCAACCTACTCAACACCTACCTACTACACGCCTCCAATTGGTTCAACTTACACCAGTCCATCATACTATACCCCACCACCTCCTTACTCAACACCTACCTATTACACACCTGGAACATATCCAACACCTCCAACATACTCAACCCCTGTCGCCTATAGTACACCCTCATATTCCTATCCAAGTCCAGGAGGTAGTTATACTAGTCCAAGTTATTTCACACCAGTAGCTTATTCTACTCCCTCATACTACACACCTACTATCTACACAACCCCTTACTATTACACTCCCTATTCAACTCCATCTTACTCAACTCCTCCTCAAGGATCAACATATTCCAGTCCGTCCTACTTTACTCCTTACAGCACTCCTAACTATGCGACTCCGACTTACTATTCTCCTGCCTATTATTCACCTGGTGGAACATACACTTCTCCTTACTACACACCTGGAAGCGGTTATGCATCACCAGTATCTGGCTATGTAACACCAGGTTTATATGCTTCACCTTATTATTCTCCTGGTGGGAATTATATAACTCCTCCAACCTATTCCTACCCAACCCCAGGTGGTGGAGCTTACTACTCACCAAGTTACGCCTCCCCAACAGGCGGTCCAAATGGTGGTTATGCCTATCCAACTCCGGGAAGCAGTTACACAAGCCCAGGTAATTACTACGGTACTTACGCATCACCTCCCTACTACAGTCCTGCTGGAAGTAACTATTCCTATCCAAGCCCAGGAGGCGGATATTATACTCCACCGTATTATTCACCAACCGGTGGAACCAGTTATACAACCCCATCTTATGCCTATCCTTCACCGGGCAGTGGATATACAACTCCAGCATATATGTCTCCATCAAATTATTCAGGAGGCTACCCATCTCCTTACTCATATCCAAGTCCAAGTCTAAGTGGATATGTATATCCAACCCCATATGTCTCACCTACTGCAGGTGAATCATATCCATCTCCATACTATTATCCATATCCAACTCCTGATAGCGGTTATACCTCGCCTACAACAACATATGGAACACCAAGCTATGGATCACCTTCATATGGAACACCTGCAGAAGCACCTTATTCTTCACCTTCATATGGAACACCTGCAGAAGCACCTTATTCCTCTCCATCCTATGGCACTCCTGAAACTCCATCTTATGGTACACCGGGAACCTATGCTACTCCAGGCAGTGTAGGCGGAGTATCTACAAGAAGAAGCGGATGGGAGATAATAACTGGATTCCTAGAAAATCTATTTAAGAGTAAGTGATGTGATTGATGTTCCTTCTAATAATTCTTGTAACAGCTGTCTTAGTTCGTATTCCTAGGCTTGATTTTCCTCTGTCCTATATATTTGCCTGGGGTGATGGAGCTAGAGACTTTTTTATTGCAAATCATATTCTTAGTTTTAGAGAATTTCCTCTGCTCGGACCATTTAATCTCTTATATGATTCTGGAATTTATAATACTCCTTTGTATTATTATATCCTCTCGTTTTTTTTAATCCCATTTAATAATGTACTTACTTTAGGTGTAGTGAATATTTTTTTTCAAATAGGAACTATTCTTATAATTTATCTTATTGCAAAAAAACTTTTTGATAAAAAAACAGCAATTTTATCGATACTAATTTTTTCTTTTAACCCGGAAATTTTAGCTCAGTCAGATTATATTTGGCAGCCGCATTTATCCCAGACTTTTGCTTATCTGGCGCTTTTATTTGCAGTTTTATTTCATTTAAAAAATCGTCTAATTTTTTTAATTTCCTCAAGCCTTGCACTAGCATTTTCATTTGCCATGCATAATTCTACTTTTCCCTGGATACCTATTTTTTTCATATTTTTTTTCAGACATTTTTTCAAAATATTTTTTATATTCAGTTTATTTCTGGGAATTTTATACATTCCGGTTGGCGTTTATCTTTTGCAGTCAGAAATTGTAAGAGTTCCATTCTCTCTTTTCATTCAAAATATCAACCAATACTTTATTAATTTCTTTATAAATTTTGAGGGAATTTTAAAGGCTTTTAATTTAGATATTTGGTGGTTAGCTGTAGTTTCCATTCTAAGTTTTGTTTATTTTTTAAAGAGCAAAGATTTTAGAAATGTAAAAATATCAGTTTTGCTCTTACTTATTTTATTCATTGCCCCCTTATTCTTTGCCTCCTTTTTTAACAAATTCAGATTGCATTATCTAACTCTTTCTTTAGGAGTTTTTACTATCTTTATTTCAAAAATATTTACTTCATTCCATAAATTTAGATTGATTACAGGGATAATGATAATTTTGTTTTTAAAATCTACCACAGCTGATTTTCAGTTTTTATATTTTAAAACCCCTTTTGAAAACTTAAAGTCTATTGATCAAATAACTATGCAGATTTTAGGTGAAGTAAGGGATGCTCCTTTTCAAATTAAGTCTTATGCTATGGATGAAAAAATAGTTGAGTATCCTGTGTTAGATACCGTATTTTTGATTCCTCTGGAAAAAAAGCTAAATAAAAAGCTGGCAGTAATTTCTGATAACTCTCCTTATAATCACGTTCAAACAGGAGGAAAGGAATATTTTGTAGTTGCCTGCCATGAATTCTCGAATTTATCTAGGTGGAAAGAGTGCTTAAATGTGTTTCAAAGAAGTTACCCGAACTATGGTATATTGAAAAATCTGTATACTGGCTCTAATATGGCTGTGTATTTGACGAAGCATGAGAATTAAGATTATCTTTCTGTTATTTGTCACTAGTTACCTATCGCTAGTTACTCCTGTCTATGCTCATTCAACAATTCAAATCGTTGAAATGGTGGAAGATGGTTTTGAACCTCAAACACTAACCTTAGATCAAGATTCTACAGTTTTATTCTTGAATAAAGATAAAGTTGATAGATGGCCTGCATCAAATATTCATCCAACTCATGATGTTTATCCGGAATTTGATCCTCAAAAATCTATTCCCCCAGGCTCCTCTTGGGTTTTTAAGCCAAAAAAGATCGGAGAATGGAAGTTTCATGATCATCTTCTTCCGCATTTTAGGGGAACAATAATTGTTGAGGCAGAAAAAGAATCTAGTACAGAAGTCAAACCTGATGAAGACGAAGAAGGTGAAAATATTTTTACAACAGTAATAAATTACATAACCCACCTTTATGAAAAATTTATGGCAACATTTAAAGGAATAAATGTAAATTTTAAAGTTAGCGCAGTAGATTTCAAAAAACTTAAAGCTGGTGAGCAAATTCAAGCTTTGGAAAATATATTCAAATCAAAGGGAACTGAATATACGTGGGAATTTTTAAAGACTACCTTCAAAGGAGAAGCCGGAACATCCGGCAATATTCATGATCTTGCTCATTTACTAGGAAGCTTAATGTATGAAAAAGGTGGGTTTGAGGCAATTACATTTTGCACATCAGAGTACGCTTTCGGTTGTTATCATGGATTTTTAGACAAAGCATTTGAGAAAAATCTTGATAATCTATCTCAAGCTGAAATTGCATGCAGCAAATTAGGCCCAATAAATTCAGGTCCAGTAGCAAGCTGTATTCATGGAATAGGTCACGGAGTTGCAAGTTTTTACAATACTTCTGATATAAAAGCTTCACTCTTAGCCTGTAATAAGCTTAAAAATGGATCAAACTTTTGTCATGATGGGGTGTTTATGGAATTTGCAAGAGGAGCCTCTTCTGATTTCTACCCAGAGTCTGATCGCTTAAGCCCTTGTTCAACCTTGAGGGAAGAATTTGGAGATACTTATTCTTTTGCTTGCGGGAGGAATCAGCCAGAAATTTTAATGCAGAGGTTCAAATATTCTTTTGAGGAAGTAATTGATGTTTGTCTTTTATCAGACGATAAGGAATTTAAAAATGCTTGTTTCGACACCCTGGGGTTTAAGCTTGCCAGTAATTCTAGCTCATCAGATGGAATTATAGCTGGATGCAGTAAGATTTCTGATGTAGAGCTTATGGCAAAGTGTGTTACGGCAGCTGCAGGTGAGCTTATTTTTCAAGAAGTTCCGGGATGGCAAACTAAAGCTCCTTTTGTCTGCAATTCCCTTAAGAGTCCATTTTATGAATCATGCCATCAGCACCTGCAAAGATTAATTCAGGATTATCAAAGAAGGTAGTGTCCGGAGGGAAGGGTTCGAACCTTCGTAGGGTTACCCCGCTAGATTTACAGTCTAGAGCAATTGACCACTCTGCCACCTCCGGTGAAGTTAATTATACCTAATTTCTGATATAATCTCTATATGATACGTGGTTCATGGAAAGCAAGAAAATCAGGTTCATCGGTTTGGAAATTTAAATTCCTTTCTGGTCTCTCAACCAGTATGCTTTGGATTGTAATAGGATTTTTAGTTATACTTTTTTCCTCAGTAATTTTTTTTGCTACTCAGATTCCATCACCAGAGGATTTAACAAATAGAGATGTAGCCGCTGCCACTAAAATCTTAGACAAAAATGGAGAGCTTCTATATGATATTTATTTGGATCAAAACAGAACTCCTGTCAAGCTTTCCGAGATACCGACGTATGTTAAAGAGGCTACTATTTCAATCGAAGATAAGGACTTTTATAAACATGGAGGCTTCTCGATTATAGGTATAACAAGAGCGCTGTTTGACACTATTACCAGCAGATCTATAGCAGGTGGAGGCTCAACTCTAACCCAGCAACTTGTTAAAAACGCCTTATTAACCTCTGAAACATCTTTAGTTAGAAAACTTAAGGAGTTGATTCTAGCAATTCAGGTTGAGAAAAAATATACCAAGGATCAGATTTTGGAAATGTACTTAAATGAAATCCCATATGGGGGTACAGCCTATGGAATTGAAGCAGCAGCAAATTTATATTTTGGAAAACATGCTAGTGAGCTGAATTTATCTGAAGCGTCACTTCTGGCTGGACTTCCGCAAAGACCATCAGTTTATTCACCATATGGAACTCATCCTGAGCTTTCCAAAAAAAGACAAAAAGAAGTCTTAAGAAGAATGGTTGAAGATGGTTATATTAATAAAGATCAGGAAAAAGCAGCTGAGTCAGTTGAGTTAACCTACAGAACAAAACAAAACGAGTTAGGTTTTAAAGCTCCGCACTTTGTTTTGTATGTAAAGCAAAAATTAATTGAACAATTTGGAGATAAGTTAGTTGAACAAGGGGGATTAAAAGTTACTACAACTCTTGATTATAAACTTCACGAAAAAGCTCAGGAAATTGTGAAAAAAGAGGTAGAGAAATTAAATTCCTCAAAAATAGGAAATGGTGCAGCCGTTGTAATTGATCCGAAAACAGGTGAGATTTTATCTATGGTTGGCTCTAAAGACTATTTTGGTGATTCTCTGCCAGAGGGTTGCAGCGAAGGAGATTCATGCGTGTTTGAGCCAAATGTTAATGCTTCTCTTTCCTTAAGACAGCCTGGTTCTGCTACTAAACCCATTACTTATGCCAAAGCGCTGGAAAAGGGGTATACAGCTAATTACACCCTAATGGATACTAAAACAGAATTTCCAGGGGGCGACCAGCCTTCTTATATTCCTGTTAACTATGATGGGCAATTTCATGGACCTGTACAGGTTCGATATGCTTTGGGTAATTCCTACAATATTCCGGCTGTTAAAATGTTAGCTTTAGTTGGAGTAAAGGATGTACTAGAGCAAGGGTATAGGATGGGGATAACAACTTGGGAGCCTTCAGAGGAAAATGTAAATTCTGTTGGACTATCCCTAGTTTTGGGGGGAAGAGAAGTTAGGCTTTTGGATTTAACTTCTGCTTTTGGGGCATTAGCCAATAAAGGAGAACAAATGGATCCAGTATCAATCCTGAAGGTTACAGATTCTAAGGGTAAAACTTTATTTGAATATAAAAAACCAGACGGTAAAAAAGTTTTGGACGAAGGAATTGCTTTTATAATTTCTGATATCTTATCTGATAATGGTGCTAGAACAGCTGCTTTTGGTTCTAATTCCTACCTTAATATTTCCGGAAAAACTGTGGCTGTAAAAACAGGAACAACAGATGAAAAAAAGGATAATTGGACTATTGGTTATACCCCTTCCTTTGTTGTTGGAGTTTGGGTTGGAAATAATGATAATACTCCATTGGATCCAAAAATAGCCTCTGGGGTAACAGGAGCCACTCCTGTTTGGGCATCTATAATGAAAGCTATTTTAGCAAATAAACCTAATGAGCCTTTTGAAAGACCAAGTAAGGTTTTTCAAACAGATGTTGACGGGTTAATGAATGGTAAGCCACACGGAGGCTCTCCAACTAGGAAGGAATATTTTATAGCAGGAACTGAGCCTAAGGGTGAATCGCCTACGTATCAGAATCAAAAAGTCTGTAAATCTAATCCTCATAGATTAGCTAATGATGGTGAAGATGCCGATCAAAAAGATGTAATAGTCCTAAAAGAAGATGATCCAACAGGAGCTAATAAATGGCAAACAGGGATTGATCAGTGGGTGCTAACGGCTCCAAATCCATTACTTGTTGGTGCAACTAGAGGTTGTTCAGGAGTTCCAGGGTTTAATGCTGGTGGAGGCGGAGCTATAGAAATAGTTAATGTTGGAAATGGAGCTAATGTGCCTAGAGTGTTTGATGTTCTAGCCAGGGTTAACTCCCCTGCAGGTGTAAAAAAAGTTACATGGACAATAGATGGAGCTACTAAAAATGTTCAATCCTCAGATCCTTATGCTCAGCATGTAGAATTCCCTGCTGGAGATAAAGGTTCTCATACTATTACTGTTACTCTTGAAGACAATAATGGTGCTATCCATACTTCCTCAATAGGCGTCACAGTTTCCCTCTAGTCGATTTGCTATTGAACCCATAAGCAGAGCTTGAAAGTCATTCCAAGCGAACTTTCAAGGCATTTGCAAAATGACTTATAGTATGTTATACTTATACCTGTTCAGGTCCTAATATAATGGCCTGTATTTTTTTCTAAGGAAACTTATGATTACAGAGACACTCGCAAAATTTTCATTAGCAGCCATGTTGACAATAGGTCAGATGGTTTCACCTATTCCTCAAACTCATGAGTTAGCCTCTCATGAAATGTCTTTGGAGAAAAGGTATTACCCTGTTCAAAAAGAAAACATACTTTTAAATATGGCCTATATTGATGGAAGAGTAAAACAAAAAGCAGATATTAATTGGGATGAAATTAAAAAACCTTTTAAGTCTGAAATCAAATTAGAGCCTGGGCAGGTATTTGCCTATCATGATGATTTATTACCTCAATTTGAAGGTAAGGTAGTTAAAACTTCTAATTCTCACTTTATGGCCAGTGATGGTTATGTATCAGCAGGATACTTAGTTGGAGATGGGGTTTGTCACTCAGCTTCTCTTATATATTGGACAGCCATAGATGCAGGACTTGAGGCCTTAGCACCAGCCAGCCATAATTTTATGGCTATACCGGAAATAGACAGAAAATATGGGGTATCTATTTATGCTAATCCTGATACTAAAAGAGCTAATTCCAACCAAAATTTATATATAACAAACAATAAATCTAAAGCGATTACTTTTAACTTTGATTATAATGGAGATAAGCTTAAAATCACAGTTGTTGAAGATAACTGAAACAAAGCTTGCGATCCTTCGGATCTAAAACTTAAGGTGTCTATTTCTGAAGTTAACTAATAGATTGAGGTGGCAGTATCCCTGCATCCCTTAATCTTAATGCCGCTTCAGCTCTGTTGTTAACTCCAAGTTTACTAAACAACTGATGCACTTGGTATTTAACTGTATGAGGGGTGACGCAAAGTGTTTTTGCTATTTCTTTAGGGTCTAGATAAGATTAACGCCATTTAGGTGTTAGAATAGATTATCTGGACAATGAAAAATAAGTATATTAACCATTCCCATATTTCAGAGAAGAAATTCAGGGAAGTTTTGAAGCATTTTTCTAAGGATTTTACAGCAGAACAAACAGCTGGTCTAACTAATATTTCCAGGATCAGTGTTAACAGGTTATATGCTCAATTTAGAATAAGGATTTCAGAGCTTTTAAGAGTAAGTGGTAATTTAGATGGTGAGGTAGAGGTAGATGAGTCATACTTTGGGGCAAGGAGAGTCAGAGGGAAAAGAGGCAGGGGTGCCCAGGGAAAAGTTCCTGTAGTGGGACTACTCAAGAGACATGGCAAGGTGTATACCCAGATTATATCTAACTGCTCCAAAGAGGAGTTGATGCCCATTTTAAGAGGCAAGATTCTCTCAAAATCAACTGTCTACACAGATGGTTGGAGATCATATGATGGACTGATTACCTCAGGTTATAAACACTACCGGATCCACCATAGTGAGAATGAGTTTGCCAGAGGGAAAAACCATGTTAATGGGATTGAAAGCTTTTGGAGCTATGCCAAACGAAGACTCTTGAAGTTTAACGGTATCCATAAGAGCAAATTCCTGTTACACTTAAAGGAATCAGAGTTCCGTTGGAATATGAGAATTAACCGTGTTAATATGTACCCGGAGTTACTGAAAAACTTTAGAGAAAAATCGCTCTAAAGTTATCTAGACCCTTCTTTATTAGGTCTACCAGCAGCCAAAAGTTGGGCGTAATCATGCATTCTGTCAGACAGTCCTAAATTATTCTCTGGAATAAGACCTTGAAGGGGAATAAGTGCAGCCAATGGGATTCCCTCTCTTACTAAAATCATAGGGGTATTACTATGTACGACAAGATCTACAGCTAACACTGTAGCTTTTCCCAGCTCCTCAGCAGGTTTTATCATTATTCGAGGTTCTCCCTCATTCATGAAGAGATTCTATTATAGATTCTATACTAATTTCAAGTATGGCTACTCTTTTGTCTATTCCAAACTGATTTAAAAATCTTGGATGAACTTCTGCTAGACCACCTATTACTTTTTGATTAGCCTCAATATTGGCATATCTCTTAGGATGGAATAGTGTTTCCAGTTCTTTCATCATGCTCCCTGGTGTGACTTGCATTCGCAAGAGATCCCTCACTTCGTTCAGGATGACTAGTAACTCCTCAATTGGATTATCAGTATCATTCATTAAGGCTATTGCCAGCCTGTAACTTTCTTTGGGCCCAGGCTGATATATTTTTCCTAGCTCAAATATAGCTATATTTTTACCTTCGCCAGAAGGCAAGCTCTGCTTAAATCCAGCCCTAATATTTTTAGCCACAACCTCTATTAAATTTGGCCAAATAAAAGTCCGTAAATATTCTGTTTCAGAAGAAATGGGATTGACTACTTTTAAAGCCTTTTCCCTATTGGACTCATTAAATCCCAAAGACTGCAAGGTTTGAGTTGAGAAAAAAGAATAAGTCTGTACTTCAGTAAGACCAATATCAGCCAAAGATTTTTTAAGATTATAAAGAAAATCAGGCAAGCTCTGGTCAATCTTTTCAGGGACTTCACTTTCCAATTCTTTTGCAGGGATTTTTTCATATCCATACATCCTGGCAATTTCTTCTATTAAATCCACCTCAATATCAATATCCAGCCTCCAAGAAGGTACCTCTACTTCCCATGAATTTGAGCCTACACCTCGGAGGTGGAAACCTAAAATGGTTAGATATTTTTCTACATCTTTGGCAGAAATATCAATTCCCATTAAAGAATTAACTTTTTCCAAAGTTAGCATAATAACTTTTTCTTGATCAGAAAAATCCTTAACATCTTCAAGTGAGAGGGTTGTAACTTTACCACCCATCTCTTCATAAATCCAAAGAGCTTGAGTTAGAGCTTGCAGCAGATTGAGTTTAGATAATCCATGTTGAAATCTTTTTGAAGCTTCAGATGGTAAATGATGCCTTTGAGCTGTTTTTCTAGTAGTAATTGGGTCAAATATAGCTGCCTCAAGCAAGATAGTCTTAGTAGAATCAGTTACCTCAGTTTCTTTTCCTCCCATTACTCCTGCCAATCCTATTGGGCCACTTTCATCCGCAATTACCAAATCCTCTACATTAAGCTCTCTTATTTTTCCATCTAAAGTTAAAAGTTTCTCCCCCTTTTTAGCCGATCTAACAGAAATTTGTCCCTTCACTTTATCTCCGTCAAAGGCATGCATGGGTTGGCCAAACTCCAGCATCATCAGATTAGTTACATCAGCAAGATTATTGATAGATCTTATACCACAATCATTCAATTTTTTAATAACCTCGGGTTTGGAAGGACTTACTTTTAATTCTTCAACCTTAGCCAAGCAATAGGTAGGGCAAAATTTATAATCCTCAACCTGAGCAATTTCTACAGCTTCAGGTAAATGATAGTCTGGAGCAGGCAAATCTGCATCATATTTAATTTTTGAATTAGTAATGGCTGCTATTTCTCTGGCTACTCCTCTTAATGATAAAAGATCAGCCCGGTTATAGCCTTTCATATCCAGCTCAAAATAATTGTCAGTAACTTCTCTTAAGGCAATTGTTCTTAAGGGCAGAAGCCTTATTACTTCCTTAATATCTTTAATATCAACCAACTCTTTTAACCAATTAATACTAACCTTCATTTTTTATCCCTTGTAAAAATTTTAAATCCCCACTGTTAAAAAGCCTTAAATCATCAATTCCATATTTAAGCATGGCCATTCTGGCAGGCCCCACTCCCCAGGCAATTCCTGAGTATTCCTTTGAATCTATTCCGCAATTTTCCAAAACTTTAGGATGTATCATTCCAGCTCCAGCTAATTCTAATTCTCCTGTTTTTCCACAAACATTACAGCCTTTGCCCTTACAAAATACACAGGTGCCAAAAATATGGGCTGAGGGCTCTGTGAAGGGGTAATAGCCTGGTGATAACCTAGCCTTAATGTCTTCTCCCAACATGGCTTTTAAAAAGTATTCCGAAAGATATTGAAGATTAGCCATACTTATTTTTTTACCTACTAATACAATCTCAAATTGGTCAAAAGTATGTTCATGTCTGGCATCAACTGCCTCATACCTAAAACACCTTCCAATAATCATCATCCTGATGGGTGGTTTATATTTTTTCATAATATGAATTTGAGAATTAGAAGTGTGTGTCCTAAGTAATAACCTGTCCCCTGTTCCCTGTCCACTATTAGCTAGGTACAAAGTGTCCCACATATCTCTGGCAGGATGATGAGGAGGGATATTTAAAAGCTCAAAATTATTTAAATCAGTATCAATTTGGGGACCTTCAAATTGCTGGAAACCAAGTTTTCCAAATAAATCAGCAATCTTTTTTTCAAAGATAGTTAATGGATGTAAATGACCTGTTCTTTTTTTGATTTCTGCCTTACTATTTAAATCAAATTTTTCTTCTGAGAGTTTGCTGTAGCTTTCTTCTCTCACAACCTGTCGCCTGTTGCCTACTGCCTCTTCAAGCTCAGCTTTCAGCTTATTAAATAAAGGTCCTATTATTTTCTTCTCATCTGACGAAAGATCCTTAAAATCTTTTGGAAGTAAGGTTATCTCTCCACTTTTACCAAAAAGCTTCAAAAAAATCTCATCAAGCTCTTTTAAACTTTGGGCCTTTGAGATCTCTTCTGAATATTGATTTTTAATTTGAGAAATTTTTTCTTCCATTAAGCTCAATTCTAACATAATTGAATAGCAGTTTTGTTTATGATAATCTTCCCAAATGGAAAGAAGCTTAGTTCCTATTAATGAGGTTAGAAATAATCAGTTGCAGGTTGATCTAGAATTACCAGGTTTTGTAAAGAGTAATAAAATTGGAATAGATGTAGTAGGAGTATTGGATATTATAGAAACAGCTAATGTAGATGGGTTATTAATTGGAGGGAATTGTCAAGGTCAGGTTCATACACTGGTATTAGAATATAATTTACGTGGTGATCTCTCAGAAGACGTTATCAAATCTGCCCTAGTTTATCCTGACGGTGTTCAAAGGACCTATACTCCCTGGATTGGAATTGATGGAGAAATATATCATGAGCTATCCCGTGTTCATATGGGAATAAATATTGATTTATCAAAAGCACAGCAGGCAATACAAAAAGAGGGAAATAGATGGAGTAATGGTGTAAGAAGTGAATCTGCTTGGGCAAATCACATAAATGATAAGCTTCAAAGCAAGCTTTTCCAGCTATCAGTGATTCATCTTGGGTTCAAGGTTCCTTCAGATGTGATTTTTAGTAGATCCTTATCTCCGCTTGTTAGACCCTTTAGCCTTCCAAAAGTAGTTCAACAGATTTTTTCTGGACCTCTAGTAGGAGTTATTTAACCTCTGCCACAACTTTTTTAAATACTTCTGGATTATTAACTGCTAAATCTGCAAGGATTTTTCTATCAAGTAAAATATTTTTAAGTTTAAGTGCTGCTATAAATTTAGAATAGCTTAAACCCTCAGCTCTAACAGCAATTCCCATTTGGGTAATCCAAAGTCTTCTGAAATCTCTTTTTCTATTTTTTCTGCCTGCAAATGCATATTCACCGGCATGTAAGAGAGCTGATTTAGCCTCTCTTACCAACTTAGATCTGCCTCCTCTAAAGCCTTTTGTCAGCTCATGTAATTTTTTATGTCTTCTGTGAGAGGTAATACCTCTTTTAACTCTGGCCATTATTAAATTTCCCCCTAACTTTTATATAATTAATCAATCTGGTATGCCAAGCACCTCGGTTAATTTTAGCATAATTTTGTGCTCCCTGATTACCTTGCATCGATTTTCCGTTTTGTTTAAAACTTTTTGTTTCTCTTCCCATATTAGTCCCCTAATAAATTCTTAAATGCCTTTGATTCACCTGTAAAATATTCACTTGTTTTCTTCTGCCTATTTATAGCAGATTTACTTTTGTGTCTTTTTAAGTGTCCAGCACCAAGCTGATGCCTTCTCAGGATCTTACCTGTTGAACTTATTTTTACTCTTTTATATATACTTTTACTAGTTTTCTGTTTCGGCATTTATCTGTTCCTTTCCTTTACCATCATTTGGCAAGCTATGCTTACCCCTACCTACAATCATAGACAGTTTTCTGCCTTCCATTTTAGGTTCTCTTTCTATTCCAACTTTTTCTCCTAACGCGGTCATAGCCTCTCGTAAGACTTTATACCCTAAATCCTGATGTGCCATTTCTCTTCCCTTAAATTTTACAGTTAGCTTAACCTTGTACCCGTCCTTTAAAAACTCCTCTGTTCTTTTTAGCCTGACTAATAAATCATGTTCCTCTATCCTTGGAGATAGCCATAACTCTTTTAATCCGCCTTCTCCGCCTTTTTTATTACCCTTTTCCTTTTTGCTCTCCTCGTATCTAAACTTCTGAAAATCTACGATTCTGGCAACTGGTGGATCTGCCTGAGACGCTATCTCAATAAGATCCAATTCCAATTCTTTAGCTTTTCCTAGTGCCTCTTCTCTTGTTATTACTCCAAGTTGGTTTCCCTCGTTGTCAATAACACGTAAGTTTTTTGCTTGAATATGTTCGTTTAGGCGATAGAACTTAGCCAAGCTTTATTGTCTCCCTCATAGATTTTCTGTGTCTGATCCTATCATAATTAAGCCTTAGATTCAACCTCCGAATTAATTTTAGTTACAAAGTCCTCAATTTTCAAAACTTCCTGTTTACCCTCAAGTCTGCTTCTGACAGCTACAGTGCCATCACTAGCTTCTCTATCCCCAACAACTAACATATAAGGAATCTTTTGCATCTGAGCGTCTCTAATCTTTGCCTGCATTGATTCATTTCTATTATCAATCTCTACCCTAAGGTTTGAGTTCTTTAGTTGTTCGAGTACTTTCTGTGCATAATCTAAGTGCTTCTCGCTTATTGGAATAACCATAGCCTGAACAGGAGATAACCATGTTGGGAAGGCCCCTTGGAAATGCTCAGTCAATATTGCAATAAATCTTTCGAAAGATCCAAAGATTGCTCTGTGAATCATAACTGGCCTTTGTTTTTCGCTTTTTTCATCAACATACTCAAGTTTAAAAGCTTCGGGTTGATGAAAGTCCAACTGAACTGTAGCTAACTGCCATTCTCTTCCCTGAGAATCCTTAATATGGACATCAATCTTTGGTCCATAAAAAGCCCCATCACCCAACTTATCTCCAGCCTTTAGGCCTTTTTTATTTATAGCATCAGCCAGCTCTTTTTCTGCTTTGTCCCAATTTTCATCTGAGCCAGCTCTAGTTTCTGGACGGGTTGCCAGTCTAAATTCATATTCAAAACCAAAGCCTTTATAAAAGGAAATCATCATATCCAAAATATTAGAAACCTCATCAAAAATCTGATCTTCCCTGGCATAAATGTGAGCATCATCCATAGTCAGTTGTCTAACTCTGAGTAATCCATTAACTTCCCCTGATTTTTCTCTTCTGTGCAATCTTCCAATTTCTGCTAATCTTAAAGGTAATTCCCTATAGCTTCTTGGCCTAAATCTATAAAGAATAGTTGATTCAGGACAATTCATAGGTTTTAGAGAATAGCTAACTGGTTTCGAATCATCTGCTTCATCAGAAAGCTGTATGTTATACATATTTTTGTCTCCGAATTTATCCCAGTGGCCTGACTCTTTAAAAAGTTCAGATTTGACCATGATTGGAGTTGAAGTTTCCAAGTATCCGGCATCCTCAGTTAGTTTTCTTATATATTTTTCTAGTTCCTTAAAAATTACCATACCTCTTGGAAGCCAAAAAGGCGCGCCGGGAGCTACCTCATCTGTAAAGAAGAGTTCAAGTTCCTGTCCGATCTGCTTGTGGTCTTTTAATTTATTTTGATCCATGTGGCTTAAATAATATCACTTTTGAGGAAAATATGGAGCGAAGAAAGAAATTACTCCTAACCAGGTAAGAATTCCTCCAATTATAGCTACTACTACTGTTGCTCCAATAACAGACCCTAATCCCCATGCAATTCCTCCTAAAAAATTCCTAAAAATAATATCCCTCTTTTTTCTATCTAATACCATAACTTTATATTAGCATACGGAAGGTAATAAGCAGAGTTTGTTTCCCATTCACCATGTTTGGTGGGTAGTACAGGGATCGAACCTGTGAACCTTCCGAACGTCAATCGGACGCTCTACCAGCTGAGCTAACTACCCTTCATTAAGTATTTTTCTACAATATTTATTGGCTAGTGATATTAATCTTCTTTGTATGGCTATATTACCACAGCGAATCACGCAAACTCCATGATATGTTGGATAAGTAGTAGATCCTACTGTCCTCTTGTCTATACTAATTGATTTAAAACTTTTTAGCGGAAGGTGTAACTCCTCTGCCCAATATTTTTTTACACTCTCAGTATTTTGGTCTGCTCTTAGATGTAGCTCGCAACTGATTTTACTTGTATCTAAATCGTAACATACCTTAAGAACATTTATAAAGAATTTAAGGATTAATGAATCAGAATTACCCATTCCTGTGCCTGAATTACCCTTAAATCCTTCACCTATATAGAGTAATGCCAAAGTAAGTTCTAGGATGGATTTATCCCTTAAATCAATTAGAGAAAGAATAGTAGCTGCTTGTTTATCTGCCTCGCTTAATCGAGTCTGTTTTTGCATATTATGCCAAATAACAGCTTTTGTTCTAGCTTTAATAAGTGCAGTAGTCCAATCGGCCTTAAGTTTTAGTTTTTGCTTATTGTTTAATTGAACGTATTTAAACCATCCACTTAAGGTAGATTTAGGAATATTAAGTTTTCTCTATTTCCCTTAATGAAATGCCCCTTTTTCTTAACTCTATCGCTTTTGGTTTTAGATTGAACCACTTAGACGCCATGAATACATAATATACTCTATGGTTCTAGTTATCAAGAAGTTTAACCTACAGAAGCATCTCCAACGGTACTATAAGAACCTGCTCCACCTTCCTTATTAATTAAATCATTTTCACCTGGTTTTCCAGGACTTGTTTCTCTCATGCTTTGATTTTTATCCTGATCATCAATCTTTTCTTTTATTTCAATCCTCTTTTTTGCTACAGAAATTAGGGTAGCTATAGATTCTTTATCCATGAAACCTGCAGTTTCTTCTCCAGAAGGAGTTCCATCCAGAAGTCTCATTGCATTATTTGCTTTATTTTTATAATCCTCAATAGATTGAGCCTGCTTTAACTCATTTAGCCAAAGCATTATTTCCTGAATTAAGGGAGAATTCTCTGACTGTTCATTATCCTTGTGTTGCTCTTTTACTGGGGCATTTGCCGCTACATTTTCGGCTATTCTAGTTTCTATTGGAACACCAATCGCTTCATTGTCCCCTGTTAGAATGAATTTCCCCAAATTAAAAGCTTCTCCGAAAGCATCAACGACTGAAGTTTTAGCTATATTAACTGTTTTCTCAGCTACTACATTAAAATTGATTGATGATGTTAGATCAAACTTGGGTTTTGGACGTTCTTCTTTTTCTTGTATTCCTGTTTCTGTTTCATCAAAAAAGCCCCAGGCACCCTGTTTTTGCCATCCCTGAAGAGTATTTTTAGAAGTGGAATCTGAACTAGTGAATGTGGGCATAATAGATGAGTATTCTACCATTTTCGTGCAGCCAGATCAAATATCACACCCTTAGCCTCATTTTGTGATATAATTAACTAATGTACAACTGGTCTACTGATGAAGAGAAGTTTAAAAAAAGTAATCCTAAAAAGTATAAATTGTGGAGAATTACACAGCTTATAAATTATGGTTTAGATGGGGAAAAACTAGATAGGGAGGAGGTTAAAAAAGCCTGGCCTAAAATCAAGGATAAACTTGATCCATATAAGGCAAGAGCTATAGAATTTATATTATGGGGAAAAGTATACTCACTACCAAACAACTTAACTTTCTGGAACTGGTCTCCAACGACAAACAAATAACCAAACGCTTTTACTTTACTGGTGGAACGGCATTAGCTGAGTTTTATCTTCAACACCGTTTATCTGAAGATATTGATTTATTCACTGAAATTGAAGAAGTAAATCAAAGTGTTATTGAGTCATTTCTAAAGAAAATCTCACCTAAACTATCTATTGTAGAAATTAAAAAAAGTCAGTTTTTAGGTCTTTTTAGTTACACTTTAATTTTTAAAGACGGTGAAAAACTAAAGGTTGATTTCAATTATTATCCTTTCCTACGTATTAATAAAGGTAAGAATTTTAAAAATCTAGAGGTGGATAGTCTTTATGATATTGCTGTTAATAAAGTTCAAACCATACTCACCAGAGTCAGAAGCAGGGATTTTATAGATCTATACTTTATCATGAAAGCTTTCGATTATTCACTTGGTCAACTTATTAGAGATTCAAAAGTTAAATTTGATTGGCACATAGACCATGTTACTTTAGCAAGTCAATTTATTAAGGTTAATGAACTTAGCGATTTTCCTACCATGCTTGTACCATTTGATCGAAAAGCAATGGAGAAGTTCTTTTTAGATCTTGCTAAATCTTTGGAAGATGGAATTTTTAAATAACCCAATTTTCGAAACTCCTTTTTTGTGCGGATGAGAGGAATCGAACCTCCACGCCTTTTCGGGCACATGATCCTAAATCATGCATGTATACCGTTTCATCACATCCGCGTAAGGGTATTTTAACAGATTAAACTGAGAGTTACAGCATTTTTGCTTTTTGGATTGCAAAGCGGTATGGTTGTTTCTGTTCGGAGATTGTTAATTGGTTAAGGGGCTTACTCTGTGTTGAAGTAAGTCTAAAATTAATCTTTGGCTTGGCCCATCTATAAATGTGTGGTTTATATTTGGTCCTATGGTTCGTAGTAATCTAGTTCTTGCATCTGGAGATTTAGATGTGAAGCTTTGAGCATGAAACCTATACCTAGTACCTTCTTCCCTAGTACCATTTAGATAAAATATAGCCTCAATTCCTGCCCCTATTTGTCCCTGTAAAGGTAGTCTTACAATCATCAAGGATCTCCAATCTATACAATCATTTTCAAATATATCTCTAGAAGAAGGAATATCTATAAAAGTGTTGTCTATTGCAGGAGCTCCTTCAGTTTTATGGAAGTGATGTGGGCGATGGATAGGTACTATTTCTGATAGTTCATAAATTCCATCTTCTAAAGCTACAACCTTTTCTACTGTTTCTAAACCGGTCCATCTTCTAGCTATTTCGAGTGCTGGCATTATTTAACCCTTTCTATAATTGAGGTGTGGGCTTTGGATTCTAAAGAATCATCCAAAGGCTTCAAATCAATACTTTTTCCATATTTAACTTCTAAAGCTTTTTTAAGTAGCCAGTCAGCTAATATTGGATTTTTAGGAAGTAAACTTCCATGCATATAACAGCCTATGGCATTTTTATAAATACAGCCTTCAGTTTTATCCTTACCATTATTACCAAATCCTTTTAAAACCATACCAAGAGGAAGAGCCCCTCTTTTTAAATGAGTTTTCCCTGAATGATTTTCAAAACCTACTAGTAAGTTATCAGTTCGTAGTTCGGAGTTCGGAGATTTTTTGTCTTTACTCTGAACTAATAACTCTGAACTAATAACTATATTCCCTATCATTCTTTGATCTGAGGCTTCTGTGTAAACTGGAAACAGTTCAATTCCAGGAAGTTTGGGGCCTTTGGCTGGTTGGTAATAATCTCCTAGGAGCTGATATCCACCACAAATAGACAGCAAAGGCACTCCCCGTTCAATTTCTGATTTTAAAACTTTAGCTTTTTTTTGCAAATCTTTAGCTACTAAAATTTGAGATTCATCTTGTCCCCCACCAAAAAAGTATAAATCCACATCTCCTGGTCTTATTGCATCTCCTATTGAGATATTTCTTAACTCTACATTCACCCCTCGCCATTCCGCTCTTCTCTGAAGAGCGATTATATTGCCTGTGTCTCCATAAATATTCATTAAATCTCCGTATAAATAACCAATAGTTAATTTCATTTTGTTGGTTTTATTGCTATGTATGCTGAAAATAAAGCATCCTGAGTTTTCGCCTTAATTCTAGGAGTTAGCCATCTTAGTGATCTGGTTAGGGTGTAAGCTCCGGCCAAAGATAAAGATACGGCTAGTGGGTAGGCTGCGGCCTCTGTTGCAACTCCATAATGTAAGGTACTTAAAGCTGAAAACCCTGTGACAAAATTTGCTGCTGAGCCGAAGGCAAAAGCTTCCTCCATAGGTTTCCAAAACCTAGTAACAAAAGGCTTCTTCAATGGGATAACTGTACCTCTTTCTTCACTGAGTAATTTTCCTCTTCTAAGATAATGGTTAGGAAAATGAATGATTTTTTCACCATCTTTTTCTAGGGGTTGTGACATTAATTTTCCTCCCAATAGTTTGCCTTGAGTCCCATTTTAGTTAAAATCTTCTGCAGGCTCAGCATGGCTGTATATGTAGGAAGGATATAAAGGGTGCCTTTGAGGCCCTTTCTAGCCTGTCTGAGGGCATTTTCTAGGCTTGGTTCTACTATTATGGATTTAGGATAAGCGGAGCTTCTCTTCGAGTTAAAGCCTGCATATTTAAGCCTGACAGCAAGATCATTTGCTCTGGTGCCAGAGCAAATCGTTAATCGTTCATCGTTCATCGTTAATCGTTCAAAATCAGCATCCCAGATCCAGGATACATCTGTCCCATCAGCTAAGTTATCATTTAAGGCTAAAAGTAGCCTATCCTCTTTTTTTATCTGAGGAGCTATGGTTTTAAAAACCTGAGTGGCTCCTTCAGGATTCTTTATAAGAAAAATATATCCAAAGGCCAATTTTTCAACTCTGCCAAATGCAGGCTGAAAGGTATCTAGCGAACTAGCTAGCTGGTTGACTGGTAAACCTAGATGGGATGCTATTGCTATGGCTGCGACAGTATTATAAATATGGTAGATACCTGGGAGAGGAAGATTAATCGTTTGTCGTTTATCGTTTAGTGCGTAGCGCGAAGCTTTGCTTATCGTCAGCTCAAATGAAGCGCCCTCTAAACCTTTTAATTTAATATTTTTAGCTTCAAAATCTAATTTATTCTTTGTTTTTTTAGGTGCTTTGCCTTCACCTTTTATTTTA